>OGTC01000017.1_pt1 | contig 159915 bp, 182 predicted proteins | sample 1574531 | NCBI WGS metagenome assembly OGTC01 (sample SAMN03295859, study PRJEB24534) | human gut metagenome | isolation source: fecal sample 2 from infant 9 | host: Homo sapiens | place: USA: Pittsburgh, PA | collected 2014-07 | reverse complement strand
GAAACTTCAGTTCTTATCCCTACAAATAATATTTCACGACATGTAAATGATATTGTAGAAACAATTCCCGATACTGAATTCGATGAATTCAGTCATCATCGTGGCTTAATATAAGAAAAGTAACAGATCAACGAACTGAAAATAATCAAAAAATTATAAAAAAGACAATTTCTATATTATTTCAATAGAATTTGTCTTTTTTTACTTATCCTGGAACTTTTTGCCCCAGCCTTTTTTTATTTGTAGACAATATATAATGTGAAACATCTTTTGATCTTAGGTCATAAGTGATTGGATTAGCCATATTTTTCAGACAGTCTAATATAGAATTGAGAATATCATTATAGCAACTTCTAATTTAAAAACTTGTTCAACAAGAAAAAGTCACTGAGAAATTTACTTGTCATATAAGTTGTGTCGAGCTCATATTAGAATAAAGAATTCAAAATGAATGTCCTCCTACCCCAACCGTTAATTCTTATTAATTTTCAATATTGACACCTTTTCTTCATTTTATCTCTTTTATTTATTTCATTTTTTATTTATCAAGCCTATTACGTTCTAATAAAACTCTTTCATTTTTATAATTATAAATAAAAATCATTTTGATTTAATTCTTTTTTAAATGTAGTTAAGAAATAGTTAATGGTTATGTTCACGTATTCTGATTAAACTATTCTTAAATAAAAATAGAAAAGAGGAATACATTATGAATACAAAATATTTATTAGCAGTCGGAGCAATTGTTACATCACTTACATTAGGCGCATGTGGAAATTCTAACTCGGAAAGCGATCACGCTAATCACAAAGATAAACAACAAGAAGACAGTAATGTAAAAACAGACACAACGAAAAAATTATCTGGTAATTTTGAATCTAAAAACGGAGAAAAAGTAGAAGGTAAAGCTAAAATTGAAAATGGCAAACTTATGTTAGAGAATTACAAATCTTCTAAAGGTCCAGACCTATATGTTTACCTAACTAAAAACGGAGATATTAAATCCGGTAAAAAGATTTCAACAGTAGACTACAATAAATCCAAACAAACTTTTGATTTAAAAAATGTAGATTTAGAAAAATACAATGAAGTAACAATTTATTGCGAAAAAGCACATGTAATTTTTGGTGGCGCTAAATTAAAATAATTTAGCTATTAAATGTAGGCGTTTTTAACTATAGAAAGAGAGTGTTAATCATGAAGAAAATAAGTTTATTTATAATATTTTTAATTCGTGTAATTTCAGGTATTGTTATTTTCAGACAAGGATGGGAGAAATTTACAGGTGATTTTACATTAAACGGGCTAGTTCCGGTAATTAGAGATAACACAGACTCTCCTCAATGGTATAAATGGTTTTTTGAACATATTGTTGCACACACAACAGGATTATTTAATATAATCGTACCTTTAGGGGAAATGGCAATTGGTTTAGGTTTAATTTTAGGTATATTTGCATACGCTGCAAGTTTCTTTGGAGCCTTCGTTATGATAAATTATATTTTAGCAGATATGATTTTTACGTACCCTCTACAATTAGCTTTCTTTATTATTTTACTCATGAGCCACTCTTTATTGGCTAAGGTATCACTTAAAGAAATCATCGCTTATTTTAGAGACCGTAATAACCGAGGTGAAGATAAGCATGACCCACTTACTAATCGTGGATGATGAAAAAGATATTGTAGACATTTGTCAAACGTATTTCGAATATGAAGGATATCAGGTTACGACAACAACATGTGGTAAAGAAGCACTAAAATTATTATCTTCAGATATAGATATTATGATTTTAGACATTATGATGCCGGAAGTTAGCGGATACGATATTGTCAAAAAAATGAAAGATATGCAACTTGATATACCTTTCATATATCTAACAGCAAAAACTCAAGAACATGACACGATATACGCACTGACGTTAGGTGCTGATGACTATATTAAAAAACCCTTTAGCCCAAGAGAACTAGTATTACGTACTAATAACCTTCTCGCTAGAATGAGTAAATCAAATCATTCTAATAAAATTGAGCAATTAGAATTTGATGGTTTAGTTTTAAAAAATTTAAGCAAGACACTTACCATTAACAATATAGAGATACCTATGCGCATTAAAGAATTTGAATTGCTATGGTATCTTGCTTCTAGAGAAGGTGAAGTTATTTCTAAATCCGAACTTCTAGAAAAAGTATGGGGATATGACTATTACGAAGATGCTAACACTGTCAATGTCCACATACATAGAATTCGCGAGAAATTAGAAAAACATGATTTTTTACCCTACACTATTACAACTGTGTGGGGCCTTGGTTATAAGTTTGAAAGGAGCCGATAACTATTTTTTCAATAAGAAGTCAAATCATTATCGGTGTCATTTCAAGCGTTATTTTAACAACAATTATACTGGTTATTGCATATAAGCTCATGTGGTTTAATGGTCACATGACACTCACTTTAGCCATCACTACTATGATAACAAGCTGTTTAACACTTTCGATTTGTAGTATTTTTATTAATCCTTTAATTCAGAAGATTAAGCAATTCAATATTAAGACTAAGCAATTTATAAATCACGAAAAATTCATTGATGATGAAACATTTCAGTCTCCTAGAGAAATTAAAGAGTTGAATGATTCTTTTAATAAAATGGCATATGAAATCAATAATCAAATGAATATGATAAAAAACGAGCAACAAGAAAAAACTGAAATCATACAAAACCTTGCACATGATTTAAAAACACCTTTAGCTGGTATTCGATCATATTCTGAAGGTTTACGGGATGGCGTCATTAGTGATCCTCAAGAAGTTCATGAAGCATATGAAATATTAATTAAACAAGCAAATCGTTTATCAATTTTATTTGATGACATTACACATGTGATTAATTTAAATACTGGACGTTCTTATCCTTTGGAATTAATACAGCTCGATCAATTACTTGTTAATATATTACAACCATACGAGCAACACATAAAACAAGAAAATCGTACACTTGAAGTTAATTTCTGCACAGATATTGATGCATTCTACCAGTATCGACCTCCAATCGAACGTATTTTGACCAATTTACTAGATAATGCATTAAAATTTTCTAATTCTGGTAGCCGTATTGATATTATTATTTCTGAGTGTAAAGAAAACGACGTCATTAGTATTTCAATAAAAGATGAGGGCATAGGTATCGTTCCAGAACTTCAATCACGTATCTTTGAAAGAACGTTTAGAGTTGAAGATTCTCGAAATACTAAGACTGGTGGTTCGGGGTTAGGATTATACATTGCAAATGAGTTAGCACAACAAATTGACGCCTCTATTACAGTCCAAAGTGATTTAGACATTGGAACCACGATGACACTTACCTTAAAAAAATTTCAATTTAAAAAGTAATTTGTATTGCATTAAAAAACCGAATGTAGCTGGAATGAGTTTGAACACTCTAGCTACATTCGGTTTTCATTAATGTACACGCTCTTTAAAACCTTCATCTTGAGAATAATTTGATGCATACGTATCACTATATGTTTTAACTTTATAAAAAGAACTTAATTTATATAAATCATTACTACGCTTGTTGTTTCTATTTTTATTCAGGTTTAAAGCATTATATCTCATGTCGAGATTCTCAGTCTGAATATTAGAGTTTTCAACAATATACTTCGGTCTATGTTTAACTTCATAATAAATACGACCAATATATTCTCCTACTACGCCAATAGACATTAATTGAATACCACCCAACAATAATATAGCAGCAATCGTAGTAAAATAACCAGGTATATTTATACCATTAATCAAAATATTTATTAATAAATAAATTATATATAAAATACTGATAGAAAACGTGAACATACCTAAGTATATCATCATGCGTAAAGGCTTATTGTTAAAAGAGATGAGTCCATCAATACCATAGTTGAGTAACTTTCTAAAAGTCCACTTAGATTCTCCATCTTCACGCGTCACATTTTCATATTTAAATACTTTTGTTTCATAACCTATCCATTCAAATAGACCCTTAGAGAAACGATTATATTCATCAAGTGTTGTTAAAGCTTGAACTGCACGTCGACTGAGTAATCTAAAATCACCAACGCCGTCTTCAAATTGGATATCCTCTACAAATGCATTAATTAATTTATAATAACAACGAGACAAAGTTTTACGTACAAAATTCTCTCCCTGACGATTTCTCTTAGCAACCACTTGATCATAACCTTCAATGTAACCCTCTATCATTTGTGGAATATATTCAGGCGGATGTTGTAAATCTCCATCAATCATAATCACCGCGTCGTGCATTGTGCTATGCTGATAGCCAGCAATCATTGCAGCTTCTTTGCCAAAGTTTCGACTGAATGAAAGATATTTAACATGGTTATCATACGCAACAATATTCTTGATATGATGTATTGTCGTATCTGTACTACCATCGTTAATAAAGAGTAAATCGTATTCATAATTTTTGATTAAACTATCTTTCTTCATTATTTCAGTTAATTTGTCATAAGTTTTCAAAACGACTTCGCCTTCATTATAGCAAGGGACGATGACTCTGATTTTCATTAAATGACATCCTTTTCTCTGAACTATTTGCTATCATTTTATCAATTTCCTTGTCATACATTCTAGTTAAATACTGTGTATTTACATAATCTTAAATTAAGCTTAATAGTTTTAAATATTTTCTTTTATGAGCATCACATTAACTTTTAGTAAAAAGAATTTAATTATTTTTTTAAAGTTAACTCTAACTGATTAATTATATTTATTTCAAATCTCCAATACTGACATCATCAGGATCTTTTCCTTGTCTAGCATTTTTATTTAAACTATCTATTTCTGCAACATCTGTTAACTCAAGATTAAAATCAAAAATATCAAAATTTTCTTTAATACGTTTAGGTGTTTGTGATTTAGGAATGATAATACGATTATGTGCAAGATGCCAACGTAAGACAATTTGTGCAGGTGTTTTATCATAACGATGAGCAATATCTGTAATTACAGGGTCATCAAGCAACCCTTTATTGCGCATTAAAGGCATCCAAGCTGTTACTTTAATATCATGTTCATCACAAAAGTCTTGTACATCTTGTTGGTTAAAGTACGGATGTAACTCAATTTGATTCACCTGTGGTGTAATTTTAGTTTCTTTCATTAACTTTTCTAAATGATGTATCTTAAAGTTACATACACCAATGGCTTTTATTTTACCTTCTTCATATAAATGTTCTAAGGCTTTATATGATTCAATATACAATTGATCATTTTCACAAGGCCAATGAATTAAAAATAAATCTAAATAGTCTAACCCTAAATTGTCCAATGATTTATTAAAGTACTCTATTGTTTGGTCATAACCTTGATAATCATTCCAAAGTTTAGATGTTATGAATAACTCGTCCCTCTCAACATTTGAATGTTTTAATGCACTACCTAAGGCTTTTTCATTTCCATAAAAGTATGCCGTATCAAATGCACGATATCCTGCATCTAAAGCTGTACGGACAACCTCTTCCATCTGCTCATCCGCTATCTTATAAACTCCTAATCCAACTGCAGGCATTGGATAACCGTTATTTAAAATTTGGACATCATTTGTCATAGTACATTAACTCTCCTTATTTACATAGAAATTATTCACTTATTAACATTTTAATACCTTTTTTATTTACTGATGAAACAAATTAGAGCTATTCATTGTGTTATTTTAATATAAAGCAATTTATTATTCCTTAAATGATGAGTATCCTTATATAAAACAAAAAGTGGGATAGAACTCACTTGGTGTTCTATCCCACAACTTATCTTTTGAAATATTAATCACGTTCGTCATCTTCTTGTTCTTCATTAACAGAAGGACGTCCACTATTAAATTCATAATTTAAGTTGACCCAAATAATTTGATGATTGTCGATTTCTGTAATCGTCCAACGATCATATTCAGTATCAACGAAGTCATCTTTTTGCAAATTAGTATTTTGTGATTGTAACCAACCACCAATAGTATCAATATCTTCAGAATCTTCAAACTCTATGCCAAATTTTTCATTTAAATCATCAAGTAAAACACGACCATTAATTTGATAAGTATGATCATCAAGTTTAACTATATCGTTAACTTCGTCATCATCAAATTCGTCTCTGATTTCACCAACAATTTCTTCTAAAATATCTTCCATTGTTAAAATACCAGCTGTCCCACCATACTCATCTATAATCAAACTAATATGTACATGCTCTCTTTGCATTCTTACAAGAGCATCACTTATTCTAGTTGTCTCTGAAATCATGGGTAATTCATGAATATAATTGGCGATTTTAATCGGTTTACCTGACGCATATTCTGTTAAAAACTCTTTGACATTTATAAAACCTTTTACATGGTCTTTATCACCATCTTCAGTGATTGGATATCTTGTAAACTGATGTTCTTTGATAGTATCTAATAATTCATCTACATTAAATGGTTCGTTGAGCGTAACCATTTGTGTACGTGGCACCATAATATCTTTTGCATGACGTTCATCAAATGAAAAAATATTTTGCATATACGCAAGCTCGGTTTGGTTAATCTCTCCACCGTTATAACTATTGTTTATAATAATTTTTATTTCTTCTTCTGACATTGCATCAGTTTGAGCATCTGGATCAAATCCAAACATTCTGACAATCACACGAGAAGAACCATTCATTAACCATATAAGTGGTTTCATAAAATTACCAAAATAAAATAATGGTCTTGAATATAAAAGTGCAAGTTGTTCTGTATGTTGAATAGCAAATGATTTAGGTGCCAATTCGCCTAATACAACATGTAAATATGTCACAACAATGAATGAAACAACAAATGAAATCGTCGTTGTTAAAGGACTCGGTAAATGTAATAACTCGAATAGTGGGTGCATCATCTTTTCAAATGTCGGTTCACCTAACCAACCTAAGCCTAAAGATGTTACTGTAATACCTAATTGACAGGCAGATAAGTAATAATCAAGATTGTCTATCATTTTTTTGACAATTTTTGCGCTCTTATTACCCTCATCTACTAATTGTTCAATACGCGTTGATCTCACTTTTACTAGTGCAAATTCTGACCCAACGAATACTGTTGTTAATGCAATCAAAAGAAAAAATATAACTAAACTAATTATGGTCGAAGTTTCCAATTAATTCCCTATTTCTAGGGATTCACCTCCATATATGTTGTGTCACGCTTAGGTAACACGTATTTAAATCATCATGACTCAATAAGTGACAACTACATGCTAAGACCTTCCCATCGTGACACTCCCCGTAAAAAATGTGATTGGCTTCATTCTATCATAAATCTTTTGTTATATGTTAAACATATGCCAATACTATATTGTAGACAAAATAATTTTTTTATTCAACCAATGACAAATCATTTGAAAGCATGATATTTTCCATTTTTAATCGTCGTTTCAACATTACATGCATCATCTATGATAACAATATCTGCATCTTTCCCGATTTTAATACTACCTTTTATGTCGTCTATGCCTAATGTTATCGCTTGATTTAAACTTGTTACTCTCCATAAATGCTCAATCGTGTCACCTGTAAATTGTATTAAATTTTTAAGTCCTTCGTTCATTTTGAGTATACTTCCAGCTAAAGCCCCAGAAGACAGGCGTGCTTCACTTCCCTTTACAATCACATCCTGACCACCTAAATCATAATGTCCTTCTGGCATTCCTTTAGCTCTCATCGCATCTGTAATTAAATAACAGCTTTGATTCCCCTTAAGTCTATATGCAAGTGCGATGGATGCAGGATGTGAATGAACACCATCCACAATCATTTCAGTATGCAACCCTTGATTTAACCAGGCTGCACCAAATACACCCGGTTCTCTATGTTGAAAGCCGGTCGCTGCATTATACAAATGAGTGATGTGTTTGGCACCATGACTCACAGCTGTATTCGCTTGATCAAACGTTGCCACCGTATGTCCGATTGAAAAAATGATATCATTTTTCATTGTCTTTAACGTTTCTGTTGCTCCATCAACTTCAGGAGCGTACGTAATAATCTTAATTAGTCCATTCGCTACTTCCTGAAACGACTTTATTTTATCAACCGTAGGACGTTGTACGAATTGAGGATGTTGTGCGCCTACTTTATGTTCTGAAATAAATGGACCTTCAAGATGTACTCCCACAATTTCGGCAGCATTTGTAACATCTTGTTGTTGAGTATATTTAGCAATAGTTTGAAGTGCTCGCTCAATATTGACTGTTGACTGTGTCATTGTTGTTGCTAAAAAAGATGTTGTCCCCTCAGAAAGGAGTGATTCTGCTAAATGTTGTAAGCCTTGTTCAGATGCATCCATGGCATCTTCACCATACCCCCCATGGATGTGAATATCTATAAATCCTGGCAGTATATGTCGTTTTTTTACATCAATAATGTCAATTGTATTATGCGACGATGACGGATGAAAAGGACACTTACCAACGTCTAAAATTTTCCCATCTTTAATATGAACATATCCATTGTTAATCATTTCATTTTCTGTATATACGATGCCATTCGTTAAAACATATTCTGACATGATTGAACCCTTCTTTTCTTTGAATTATTAGTAGTTGACTGAACTATTTTATTATATCTTTCTTCGTAATGAATATCACTTTTTCAATATTTTACTGGTTAACAGATGAATTTTACTAATTTACTCTATATTCTTAATTTAATAACTGTATTTTTAATTTAAGATATTATTTTCATACAAAATAACTATTTAATGTAAATTTATTAAAACTTCTTAGTCTTTATTACAACGATAACATTCAATCTAACCAATGCAACATAAGTTTCGATTCAAAAAAACGGCAATTCCCATTTATTTTCAAAATGGAAATCACCGTTTAATTCAATTAATTTTCTATATATTTAAAGCATTGTTATTACTAATTTTAAAATTACTATTCATCCATAGCTTGAGATGCTTGAATTTCATTTTCTGTTACTTTTGGTTTCAAGAAACCATAAATTAAAGCTGAAACTAACGTACCCACAACTAAAGCAATAAGAGTTTGAAGTATATGGTTAAAATCAGTACCAATAATGACGAAAATTCCACCATGAGGTGCTTTGATACTTGATCCTAAACCTAAAGCAATTGCTCCAGCCACACCTGAGCCAACCATCATTGAAGGAATCACACGTAATGGATCGGCAGCTGCGAATGGGATGGCACCTTCAGTAATAAATGATAATCCCATGACATAGTTTGGTACAATTGAGCCTCTTTGCTCTTTAGTGAATTTTCTTCTAAAGATTAACATTGCTGTAGCGATAGCTAATGGAGGAATCATACCACCAATCATCGCTGCAGTAATAGGAGCTGCATTTCCTTCCGTTAATGCAGCAGTAGCAAATACATAAGCTGCTTTATTAAATGGACCGCCCATGTCAATTGCCATCATAGCTCCAATCACAAGACCAAGTAACATAATATTAGAGCCTGACAGACTATTTAAACCATTTAGTAGCAAATGATTTAACCAAGCTGCTGGCGGATTAAAGACATACACCATTAACAATCCAGTAATTGAAACTGAAAGTAATGGATAGATTAAAGTAGGTTTCAAGCCTTCAATTGCTTGTGGCAATTTACGTGTAATATATTTAATTCCTTGAGTTAAATAACCTGCTAAGAAACCAGCAATAATTCCACCAATAAAGCCAGAACCTCCAGAAATAGCTAACATACCACCAACTAAACCAGCTGCAAAACCTGGTTTATCTGCAATACTACGTGCAATGAAACCAGCTAAAATTGGAATAATTAAAGCAAAGGCACTATTTTTACCAATATTCCATAATTGTTCAGCAAATGCATTATATTCTGAACTATCAGGCTTAAATGAGTTTGCGCCGAATAAGAATACAATTGCCATTAAGATACCACCCGAAATAACAAGTGGTAACATATTAGAAACACCATTCATTAAGTGTTTATAGAATGCTTTTCCTGGGCTTAACTTTTCTTCATTATCGTCATGTTTTTTAGATCCACCTTGCGCTACAAATGGTTTACGATTTGTATCTAAAGCTGTATTAATTAGTTCCTCGGGACGCTTAATACCATCAGCAACAGGAACCTCAACCACATTTTTCCCATCAAAACGATCAGTTTCTACATGGACATCTGCTGCAACAATTATTCCAGTTGCACGTTCTATATCTTGTTCAGTTAAATGGTTTTTAATACCACTAGAACCATTTGTTTCAACTTTAATTTTGATGTTCATCTTCTCAGCTTGCTTTTTCAAAGCATCACGTGCCATATATGTGTGGGCAATCCCAGTTGGGCATGCTGTAACAGCTAAAACATATGGCTCATTATTATCTTGATTTGAGTTGTCAGTTGAAACAGTTGCATTTTCGTTCGCTTCTGCTTCTTCTTCTTTTGTTGCCTCATCATCCGCTTCATCGATAATGTTTAACACTTCTTCAGGAGATTCAGCATGAATTAATTTTTCACGTATTTTCTCATCCATTAATATTCCAGAAAGTTTCGCAAGCGCATCTAAATGCGTTTGTGCTCCACCTTCAGGCGCTGCAATCATAAAGAATAAGTGTGCAGGTTGCATGTCTAAACTTTGATAATCCACACCTTCTTTAGATTTACCGAATGCAATTGCAGGTGTTTTAACTGCTGCAACTTTAGCATGTGGTATAGCAATACCTTCACCAATTCCTGTTGTGCTCTGAGATTCACGATTATGAATTGCCTCTTTAAACGATACAGGGTCACTTAACTTACCTGCTTTATCCAATTGATTAACAAGCTCAGTAATCACCCCACTTTTATCAGAAGCATCTAAATCCATCGCTATTGTTTCTTTAGTTAACAGTTCAGTAATTCTCATCTTTTTCACTCCCCATCAAGTACAGAAATTGTCACTTGAGATTTAATATTTTCTATAGCATCTCTTGTCGCTAAATCTTCTGAAAAAGCAGTCGCTGTTCCTGAAGCTACGGCCTGTTGAAAAGCTTCATCTATATTAAGACCCATGGACAACCCTGCTACCATACCTGCCACTGTACTATCACCAGATCCTACTGTATTAACTACATGTCCTTGTGGATTCACAGCTTTAATGCTTTGATGTTGATCAACATATATTGCACCATCGCCACCAAGTGAAATGATGACTGATTGTGCCCCTTTTTTCAAAATTTCTTTACCATATTTTATAACATCTTCATCACTCTTGACTGTAGTGTTAAACATTACTTCTAATTCATCTTTGTTTGGTTTAATAAATAATGGTCGATATGGTAATACTGTTTCAACAAGATCTTTTTCTGCATCAACAACTAGTTGCGCACCAGTTTTTTCAGTGATTTGTGCTATTTGTGCATAAGCATCACTTGGAATACTGTTCGGTACACTTCCAGCTACAATAACAATATCGTCGTTTGTAGTACGACGTATTTGAGATAAAAGTTGTTCAAATTGCGCGTGTGTCACTTTAGGTCCGGGTGCATTGATTTCTGTTTCTTGACCTGATTTTAGTTTTACATTAATACGCGTATCCTCATCTACTTGAACAAAATCTGATTGGATATTACTGTCCTCAAGTGTTTGAGCAATAAAATCTCCAGGGAAACCTCCTGAAAATCCTAAGGCTGTAGAATCAACATCTAAAGTTTTAAGTACTCTTGATACATTGATTCCCTTACCTCCTGCAAATTTATACGTTGCTTTTGCCCGGTTTAATCCTGATATTTCAAATCCATCAGTAAAAATGATGTAATCGATTGAAGGATTGAAGGTAACTGTATATATCATGATTTCCCTCCTATAAAATTAAATTCATTCATGTAAGCTTCAGTCATCTTGCTTTGCATTGCTTTTTGCGAAGTTATGATGCTAAGTCCATCTAAAATTGGAACTCTTGCAAAATAAATTTGATTAAACTTTGATTGATCGACAAGCACATATTTGTGATTTGATAGTTTCATAGCTGTTTCTTTAATCAAAGCTTCTTGTTCATCAGGGGTTGTTAATCCATATTTCACATCAATACCGTTCATTCCTATAAAAGCACGATCAAAACAATAACGTCTTAATGTTTCTAACGCGTTAGCACCAACTGTAGCCATTGTCGTAGGTTTAACTTGGCCACCAACCATTAAAGTTTTAATACCGTGCTTTAATAGTTCTTCAACATGTGTCATTCCGTTTGTTACAACAGTAATATCTTTTGCCTCAATATATTGAATTAACTCAAAAGTTGAGGAACCCGCATCTAGAAATATACATTCATGATCTTGGATATCACATGCAGCACGTTTAGCGATTTCTTGTTTTTCACGTAAATTCTGAGTTCTTTTTTCAGATAACTTAGGTTCCTTAACTCGATTTTGATGAATTGTAGCACCACCATGTACTCGTTGTAATTTACCCATATTCTGCAACTTAGATAAATCTCTTCGTATAGTTGATGCACTACATCCTGTTCTATCAACTAAATCTTGAAGTGTTAAAAAGTCCTTTTGAGTTAATTCTTGTAAAATTAAATTCTGTCGTTTTTCTGATATCACTGCTATACCTCCCCTAATTCACTTATATTGTAATGGCTACGCTTACATATTTCAATCAAAATCTTCCATTTTCAATCAAAAACAATCATTTTATGACAAAAATAAAAACACCTTTCAGATTAGGTGTTTGAAATGGATTGTATCATCACACTTTAAGACGTACATTTTAATTTTCAGAAATCATTTTCTAAGTATTAAATAATGTTGAAACATTAAATGTCTATATACGTTTAATTCTGTGTAATAGATTCTACCTGAGCCTTTGTCATGTCAATTAAATCATTCACATGAATGATAATTTGCATTCCTCTTTGACCTCCGCTAATATAAACTTTTTCTAAATTTTTAGCGGAAGCATCAATCGTCGTTTTAAAGGAATGTTTCATACCGATAGGTGAACATCCTCCTCTAACATACCCTGTTACTTGTTTTAATTGATCGAGAGGCATTAAATTCAATTTCTTTTCATTAACAACATGAGCCGCCTTCTTCATATCTAAGGTTTCATTAACTGGAATGACAAAAACATAGTGTTCATGATTGGAATTCTCTAGTACAAGTGTTTTAAAGACTTCTTCTATTTTAGCACCTACGAGTTGTGCAATCTCTTCTCCATGTTGATGCTTGTCAGTAACTTCGTAAGTATTCATTTGATAATTAATTTTAGCTCTATCTAAAATCCGCATTGCATTTGTTTTTTTAGTTTTAGACATATTCTCACCCTTTATAACAATCATTCACATCTCATTTTAACATGAAAACTTTATTTCATTTACACTAACACTATTAAAAAACACCCTTTCTTATATAGAAGAAAGCGTGTTAATTAATGATTATTGATGTTTGATGCATGTACAGTCCCACTTTTATTGACTTTAACCTTAGTTTGATGAAGTTTATTTTCACTAGAAAATACATATACTGAATGAAGCGACTCGTTGAAAGTACGCTCTATATTATATTTTTTGCTTAAATGATTCTCAGCGTAATTCAAAGCAATTACTTTACATTCCTGTGGGTTGAAATCATAAGATGCTTGCGTTCTTACACTTTGTTGATTTGTTTTATTAACATTCTTTTGGTGATCAGAGTTTTTTTCTGAAGCTTCAGCAACATGATTCATATTTAAGTTAGGGAATATATCGTTATGAGATACTGTTTTCACTTTAGTAAAAGTACAAATTGTTTTATGGACTTTCGCTAATGCATTTTGGTTTGTAGCTAAAAATAATAAAAGTACTAAACAAATTGATAAAATAACTGCAACAGAACTTAAAAATAAGTTTTTCAATTTCATCTCCTTACCCACATTTCTCTTAAGATTTATTCTATCTTAACACAACAACTTTTAATAAAAGATATGTAGATTACAATTTAAATAGATTGTAATATTTGTAACACTAACATTAATATAGTTGTTATTTTTGTTACATAAACCACTAATAACTCATAATCTTTTAAAACTTATATTTGAGATAACATCAACTTTACATTACAAGTTATAAAACAAAAGAAGTGGGACACAGAATTCGTCTTGAACACTGTGTCCCACCTCGTCCCCAAAACTTGCTCTGTCCGTAGAATTTCTCGGCGAAATTCTCTTTGTTGGGGCCCCGTATTAATTTGCTTCTTTACGGCGTGACTTAAGTCCTTTTTCAATAAAAATAATGATAATTCCACTTAATGAAACCGCAATAGCCATATATAAAGGAAACTCTAAATTAACATCGAATAATGCACCAGCTACAAGAGGACCTATAAAGTTACCCATACTGGTAAAAGTTGAATTCAATCCACCTGCAAAACCTTGCCGTTTGCCTGCTATATTCGAGAAGTAATTGGTTAAAGCTGGTCTAATCATATCAAAACCTATAAAAACAACAAAGCTAATAATCATAATCGTCCAATAACCGTTTGCAAGCACTAACATAACGAGAACAATGGCTGAATATAGTAATGACCATGCAATAAAATTAAGTTCACTCATATATTTCATAAATTTATCAAAGAAGAATACTTGGAATAATGCGCCAAACACGCCTCCACCGATAATAGCTATCGAAATATCTTTAGGAGTATAATTTACTTTGTCAGCTGTATATAAAGAAAATAATGTTTCAAAAGCAGATAAACCAAATGCTAATACAAGTGTTAATATGACTGGAGTAATAAATACTTTCCAATTAATTTTAGTGAATAATTCAGGTTGATATTGGTGGAATCCATCTGTAGTTGCTTTTTGAGGATTATGAATTAATAAAACTGACATAATGAATGCAACAACACCTAATGTTCCAGCAACATAGAAAGGTAATCTATGTGAAATTTCAGCTAAAAAGCCTCCAAATCCAGGTCCTAATATAAAACCTGAATTAATAATTGCCGACATGTAACCAAAGTTTTTAGCTTTATCAGCTCCTGGAGAAATATCTGCAATCATACCTGTTACACCAGGCATGACCATGCCTGCACTAAAGCCACCTAAAACACGTGAAATGATTAAAATGGTAAAACTTTGACCGGCTGCGAACATAAATTCAGAGACAGCAAAGAATACTAAACCGATACATATAATTAATTTTTTACCCAATTTATCAGCTAGTGTCCCACCAAATGGTGAAATAATCATTTGTGATAATGCAAAAGCAGCAACTAGCATTCCTAAGTCACTACCTTTTAATCCTAAATCCTTCAAATATACAGGAAGTACAGGAATAACTAATCCAATCCCTAAAAATATAAGAAATATATTAAAATAAAGAATGAATAATTGTTTTTTCATAGGAACCCCCCTTTTTTTCTAATATAGTAAGCATACCAATAATTTTGAAATTTATCGCAAATTTATTTTTAATGTCCCACATAAGAACTTTACTTTACTAAAAGTTTCTACATTGTATAACAATTTAACGTGACATGACAATCATTTTGAAAAACTTTAATTTTTAAATTTCACTAAACTCTAATTTTTTAGTTAAAAATTTAACATATAATTAAACGAACCTGTATCTTCATAAACTTTCGACAAAACCTTTATCCAATTGACTAAAGTCTAATGAACATACGGTATAATTTTTCTTCGCTTTCACATCTGTATAAACAGAAAACACCTCAAATTGTTTGAAATGCCTCACTGTAAAAGTTATCATTAACTCTCGATTATCAAACTCTATAGAAAGTAGTGCGTGGTTATGCAATCTCGTTACTTTGCAAGAATATACTTTATTATCTTATTTGTTATATCTATGACTGAATCACATATTTTTAACTTTATGACGTTAAATTTATTTTTAGCATACGTGCCATTTGAACTTTGTCTACTTTTAAAATTGTTCAAACCAGTCAAAGCTTTTGAATGGCCCTTATTTATTGTTTTCGGACTCATATTTCTATTATTAGTTCCAAACACATTTTATATGATTACCGATCTCATACACTTAAACCAATTTCAATTTAACTTTTTAGCTGGATTAAACATCACAGAATGGATTTATTTCACCTATTTAATACTTGGCGTACTCTTAGCAATATACCTCACAATTCTTATATTTTTAGAAATTGCACATTTTACGTCTTATGTATGGTTAAATCGACTATTGATAGTTATATTAATGTTCTTAAATGGATTAGGTATTTACATCGGTCGATTCTTAAGATTACATACTGTCTATTTATTAAATGCACCTTTAAAAATTGTGAAAGAGGTTTTTTTAATCATAGATGTTAAAGCGTTACTATTTGTCGTTTTAATGGTGCTCATACAAGCAACAGTCATATTGTTTATTAAAGGGGTGAGATTATACCAATGATAATTGAAGTAATTTTAATGGTATGTCTCATCATTATTCAACTTATGATAGGTCATTTATGGCATCAAATAGGATGGAGTTATACTAAAGCTATTTTATTAATGTGTTTACCGTTAGGGATAGGATTATATTTGATGCAATTATTTTATTATGAGCCCCGTTATACAAATTGGGAAGTACCTTTGAAAACTAAATTAAATCTTAAATATATGTATATTTTAACTTTGTTAGAATATATTTTAATCTATGTTTGCTTTTTTATGTAACTAGATAAAGATCTGAACACCTATATACTGTTGTTCAGATCTTTTTTATTTAATCTAATGCTTTGAATTCTGACATTACACGTTGTCTACTTTCTTTGTGATCAATCATTTGTTTAGGATAGTCTTTACCTATTTCAACACCTTGCCCCTTTATTTGTTGCTCGAATTTATGAGTATCGTGTAAATACTTAGCATCTACCTGATTTAATCTTGGAATGTAAGTTTTTATATATCGTGCATTATTATCAAAACGCTCGCTTTGTCTTATAGGATTAAACATTCTAAAGTATGGTACAGCATCTGTTCCAGTAGAAGCTGACCACTGCCATCCGTGAACATTTGAAGCTGCATCATAATCTATTAATTTTTGTTTGAAAAATGACTCACCCCAAATCCAGTCAATAAACAAATCTTTAGTTAAAAATTGAGAAACTACCATTCTCATGCGATTATGCATAAATCCAGTTGTTTTAAGTTCCTCCATTGCTGCATCAATAATTGGAAAACCAGTATTCCCATCTTTCCACAGTTTAAAATTCTCTTCATTATAAGACCATTTCAATTGTTGGTATTTTTCTTTAAAAGCAACATGAGCTGTTTCGGGATAATTGGTCATTAATACATAATAAAACTCTCTAAAAATCAATTCACGTATAAAAGTTTCGTAATTTTGTTCATTTTTATCATAATTTTGAAGTAAATCGTTGAAAACTTGTATAATATCTATCATTCCATAAGCTAAGTAAATACTTAGTTGGCTTGTTAATACTTCAGGCAAGTATTCCCTGTTTTCTTTATAATTTTCGATATCTTGAGATAAAAATTCAGACCAACGATTTTGAACATCACGTTCACTTATACCATATGAATGATAATCTTCTTTAATTTTATGTTGAGATTTCACTACAACCTTTGAAATATCTTCTAAATGATAGTCATATTCATCTCTAATCATTAAGTAAGGACGCCATTTTCTATAAAAACTGGTAAATACTTTATATGGTTCCCCTTGTTTATTATGTGTTTTGCGGGGGTTAAAATAATGATTTGCTCTTAATGATATTACTTGAATATTAGCTTGTTTAAATCGTTTCCTTTGATGTAAAATGTCATATTCTTCGTGATGATAACTCATAATATCACCTGCAACAACAACTTTGTCTATAGCTTGTTTTTTACAAAAGTCTATTAATTTATCATAAGACATCAAAAAGGGTTCTATATCATATCGTTGTAGTTCATACATAAACTTCTGTATGGACCCATAATAGTATTGTGCTTTCTTTTTTGCTTCTTCTTCAAACTCTTCAGTTGGAATAATAAAATAACAATGATTTATAGATTCTTTATTACTATATATATAATCAAATAATGGATTATTATTTAGCCTAAAAACTCTATTTAATATGACACCTATAGCCATTAGATTTTACCACCTAACATCAATTTTTTGTTATTCTCTAATACTAAATTCTATTTACATTCATATATTTTTTATACGATACATTTCAACTATTAAGATTAACTTGCCACGAGTTTATAAAAAATGTCTCGTAAAGTTAAAATATTAAACTTTACGAGACATTTATAATTATCATTTTAATACCTAAATCTTTTACTTACACTAAACCAAGCCATTTCCAATACGTCAAACTAAATACGATAACTAAAATATAACCTACTATCGTTAAAGGTATACCTGTCTTTAAAAAATCCTTTACGGTAAAAGTCCCAGTACCATATGCAAGCATATTTTGTGGTGCACTGACAGGTAGTAGGAAACCAAAACTAATCACAAATTGTTGTATTAATACAAAACCAATAGCATGATCACCTAAATTTAGCGTTGAAGTCAAAGAAATAAACACAGGTATTAACGCAGAGGCTAAGCTCGTTGCACTTGCAAAACCTAAATGTATTAATATATTAAATAAGGTAATTAACGCAATAGTTGCTATGATCGGTAAATGTTTAAGACCCATCAAACCAAATGTTTGATCACTTAACCATTGAGCGGCTCCTGTTTTAAGTAATACATTACCAAGTGAGATTCCTACACCAAATACTATAATCGTCCCCCAAGGAATCTTCTTTTCAACACCTTTCCAAGTAATAACACCAATCTTTGGCATTAGTATAATACCTAGAGCAACTAGTGTAATCGAAGCTGAATCAATCGGATGCAATACTTTCTCAGTCGACCAGAAGAATAATAAAAGCACTGAAATCACAATTAGTCGCCATTCTCTATGACTGACTAGTCCTAATTTATTAAGTTCCTTTTTAATTAACTCTTTTCCACCTTCAATTGCATCATGTTCAGGTGGCATAAACTTAATCATTATAAAATAAAGAGCTATAGACATAATGATTGACCACGGCGCAGCATATAAAAACCACTCTCCCCATGATACATCATGTCCTAAATTTTGGTTAATAAAATTGATGGCTACAATATTTTGTGCTGCAGCCGTTTTAATACCTATATTCCATATCGAAACTGCTTGTACAGCAGTAATAATTAATAATGAAGCAAGTCTACTATCCTTACTCACATTAAATGCAGCAATCATTCCCAGTAATATTGGGACAACTGCACCAGCACGTGCTGTAGCTGATGGTACAAAGAATGCTAGAACAATAGATACTAAAATAGCACCAATGACTATATTTCTAGTTTTATTTCCAACAATTGATAGCACAAGTAATGCAAGTCGTTTATGTAAATTGGTTTCCTGCATAGCTACTGCTAAAAATAATGCTGCAGCTACAAGTGCTACGGCTGAGGTTGAAAAACCACTAAAAGCGTGACTAAGCGCGTTATTCGTTCCTAAAATATCGCTACCTTTTAGTATTATGTCGCCACTTTTAGGGTTTCCAAGTTTTTCGGATAAATCTTGAACTGGACTTAAACCTAGTAAAAGTATCATTAATCCTAAAATTAATGTTGCAGAAACTGGATAAGTAACTGCTTCTGTAACCCACATAACTACAGCGAAAGCTAAAATAGCTAGTGCTGCTTTAGCCATTACAGGTAATCCTGCTGGTGTGGGTAATAACAAGATTGTAATTAAAATAATAAAACTAATGATAATCCACACAGGTTTATAACTTTTTTTAGACTTTTTATCATGATATTTTTCAGTATGAGCTTGATATTGGTCCCCTTTAGCCATTTTAATCGTCTCCTTATTCTATGAATATATGTTCATTATATCAAGAAAGCGCTTTTATAAATCAACGAAAAAATACCCTTTACACAATTTTCACAAAAATCTAACAATTTAAGATGTAGAACTTCATAATTATTTATTTGAATTTTAGTGAGTTTTTGACTTCACTCACAGCTTGCGCAGAGTGTTGTAGTTGTTGATACTCATCATTATTCATATCTACCTCTATAATCTTTTCTATTCCTTGATATCCTATTATAGTAGGAACTCCGAAACAAATATCTGAACAACCGTATTCTCCCTCTAGATAAGCAATACTTGGTAATAACCGTTTCCGATCATTAAAAATTGCATCTATAGTTTCATATATAGCAGTTGCTGGTGCATAATATGCTGAGCCTTGACCTAGTAATGCAACAATTTCTGCACCACCCTTACGTGTACGTTCAACAATTTGATCAATCTTTTCTTCAGAAATAAGATGCTTAACTGGAATCCCATTAATGTGTGTGTTATTAATCAAAGGTAACATCGTATCACCATGTCCACCTAAAACAAACCCATTTACATCTTTGACAGACACGTTAAGTTCTTGAGCAATAAAAGTTCGATATCTTGCAGCGTCTAAAATTCCAGATTGACCAATAATACGTTCTTTAGGAAAACCTGATGCTTTAAATGCAGTATATGTCATAACATCAACCGGATTAGTCAATACAATAATTATTGAATGAGGTGCATACGTTGCAATTTGTAATGCAGTTTCTCGTACTATTTGTTCATTAGTTTGAACTAATTCTTCTCTTGTCATTCCTGATTTCCTAGGTATACCTGCAGTCATCACCACTATGTCTGAATCTTTAATATCTTCTATATTTACTGAACCATGTACAGATGTGTCAAACCCCCAAATGGGTCCGCTTTCTAAAATATCTAACGCCTTTCCTTTAGCCATACCCTCTGATTGCTGGCGTTCAATCAACACAATATCTCCTAATTCCTTTTGTGCAAGAATGAATGCTAGAGTCCCACCTGTATGTCCCGCGCCAATAATTGATATCTTTCTTCTATTGACCATAAGCAATGCCCCCTTGTTTAATTTTTTCTTTAAAAATCAAAAAGCTTTGCCACTTCATGTTAATTATAACATTGAAATGACAAAGCTTTTGAATACTTAAGTGAAATAAATATTTATATAATAACTGACTATCCAAAAATATCGTGATTTAATCCAAAAACATAAAGTAGTACAAAAAATGCTATACCACTTAATATTGTTAGTATTAAGGTTAATATAAGTGTACGTTTAAAATGTCTTATGAAGGCTATAAAAAGCATTCCTAAATTGTAAGCAAAGAATAGACCAAATAAGACCATTGTAATTTTTACATCAGTATAAAAAATATTAAATAATAAAACAATAAAGGCAAAACCTAAATATGGAAAAGTGATTAGGTTTCTTTCAAATTTAATTTGTTTGTTACGGTTATCTTCATTCATTTTTATCATACTCTCCTTGATTTATGAGAATTGCAAAACATCGAGTTTATTTTTTAGTCTGTTAACATCAAGTTGTTCACCAATCAATACTATTGTTAACGGATAATCCCCATTAATAACTTCATAATCCGGCATACCAAATGAATATTGAAACTCATATGTCACATTGGGTTCATCTTTAAATTGTACATATCCCTTTAATCTTAAAACATTATCAGGCATACGCAAAATAAATTGGTAAAATAATTGTCGGTCAATAGCTGTTGTAAATGTGTATTGCATACTATTTATACCATGGTGATGAGAATGTGTGTGTGTCATTACTAATTGATCACGAAATTGTGACAACTCCTCGATATTAACTTGTCCATAAGTAGTATATATTTTTGAACTATATTTGTTTACTTCGTTAAGTTGGTTCTTTAAAGCATCTCTGTCTTCAACAGATATTAAATCTAATTTATTAACGACGAGCACATCGCTTACCTCGAGTTGTTCTTCCATGAGACGCTTTGTGGAGTCAGTATACTGTTGTCTTTGTAAAAAGCGAAGTGCATCAACAATACTAACAACGTGGGGACGTTCAACAAACTGAACTATGCGAGGATCTTGACACGCCATAATCAATTCAATAGGATGCGCGATACCAGTTGCTTCTATTATAATATGGTCCGTTTCATGGTTGTGACTGAGCATCTCAATTTGTTGAACTAAATCTGATTTCATATCACAACAAACACAACCGTTCAACAATGGATACACTTTGACTAATTCACTCAAATGGTTACCATCTACATCAAATGATCCAAATTCGTTCATAATTACTGTTATTTTCTCATCAATTTTTAATAATTCATTAATATAATGTGTCAGGAACGTAGTTTTACCACTGCCTAAGAAACCGCTAACGATTGTGATTTTCAACTTTTCATTTTTATTATTTTTCATTTTAATATATCCTTTACTATTACAAATATTTTAATATATGATAACATAAATATTTAATTATCTTTTTACTTGATTTAATGTAAGATATCTTCTAAACTTTAAACATACTTTAATTTTAGCATGACATTGAATCATAGTGTTGTATATAAAACAAGCAACATAGATGGATTCCAATCCGAAAAAAAAGAGAATACGGATAGAATGTCTGGAGGAGAACTTTAATGTCTGAACAACATAATTTAAAAGAGCAGCTATGCTTTAGTTTGTACAATGCTCAAAGACAAGTTAATCGCTACTATTCTAACAAAGTCTTTAAAAAGTACAATCTAACATACCCACAATTTCTTGTTTTAACAATATTATGGGATGAATCACCTGTTAACGTCAAAAAGGTCGTTACAGAATTAGCACTTGATACTGGAACTGTATCGCCATTACTCAAGAGAATGGAACAAGTTGATTTAATCAAACGTGAACGTTCTGAAGTAGATCAACGTGAAGTATTTATTCACTTAACAGACAAAAGTGAAATGATTAGGCCCGAATTAAGCAACGCATCTGAGAAAGTTGCAACCGCTTCTTCTTTATCTAAAGAAGAGGTCAAAGAACTTAATCGCTTATTAGGTAAAGTCATCGATGCATTTATCGAAACAAAAGAAAAGTAATGTGTTGCTGTCATGAAACTAAAGTTAAAGGTTAAGTTTTAAATACACTGTACACTCAAACATATTATATAACAAAGGTGGGAACAGAATCTGAATTAAATTCATGTCCTTCCTTGTGGTAACGAGAACTATGACTGAGAAGACTGAATACAAGTTCTTTTTCATCTTAGTCATCGACTACCAATATATAACAAAATCCTGAGACAAAATTTAGTGTCTCAGGATTTTGTTATATATTATTTAATTAAAAAATTTCATTTCGTTTCCATTCATTTCTATTACTTTTTTTAAATAACCGTCATGCTGCATTAATTCTTGATATGAATCATTTTCTATTATTTCTCCGTCATTCATGACTATAATTTTATTAAATCTTGGAAGTATTTCTAAATCATGTGTAGCTATGATGAGTGTTTGGGATAAGGATTCAATCAAATTTATAATTTTTTGGGTATTATTAATATCTAGTGCTGTAGTAGGTTCATCTAATATCCAAAAACCGGCCGAAGGTCTTAATAGCAATCTCGCTAAACTTAGACGTTGAGCTTCCCCACCTGATAAATTATGACCGTCTAACGTAACTATACTATCTAAATTTAAATATTCTAATCCAACATCTTCGAGAACCTTTTTGAGGTTATCATCTGATTGCTCAGAAAATAAATTATCACGAATTGAACCATCAAAAATATATTGAGATTGAAGCATTGCATTAAATGTTTGATATTTATCATTGTCATTGATACTGTTCATATCCTTACCATTTAATCTCTCTTCTCCCTCTTCTATTTGATATAGCCCAAGTAATACATGAAGCAAAGTACTTTTACCTGATCCTGAAGGACCAATGATTGCCACCTTATCACCATATTCAATGGTTAGATTAATCTGTTTTAAAGTAGAATGATGTTGATGTTCATATTTAAATGTGACATTTTTAATTTCTAATAAAAGATTTTGCGAACGCTTTAAGTTTGTATGTTCTGAAGGAATTTTATACTTAGGTACAATAACCTCTTGTATCTCTTCAAGTGCCAGGTCTGTATCTGCTTTATAATATGCCACATTGCTCATAGGTACTGCTTGTTCAAATAAAGTTAATATCATCAATATAATACTTGTAATATAAATAGCATTGAGCTGACCATCATGAATCTGTTGCGCACCTAACACTAAACACATAAATATTGAGAACATCGCTATTAAGTTTAACAAGTAGTCATAAATAGAAAGAAATCGGCGTTCCTTAAGTTGCATATCATCAAATTGTCGTAAAGACTGGGAAACTGTATTTTCGAAGTCATCGCTGCGATTGAAACGTTTTAATTCTTCATGACCTTCTTTATAATCATAATATCTTTTAAGAAATGTTTTTTGCGTTTGGGTCACTTGTTGCTTTAATTTACGTGCTTTCATAGCACTTAACCAAGGAACAATCCATAAAGTTAATAACATACTTAAAGTAATCACTAATGCATGTAGTGGAGATAAAAACAACATAGTTATTACTGAAACAATTGCAGTTAATCCGATTACAATCGGTGGGTAATATACTCTCAGATATATGTTTTGTAAAGCTTCTACACGGCTTATCATTTTTGTAATAAGATCACTTGAATTAAATCTTCTATAGATATCTGGAACGACTGGATATAGCATTTTTAAAAATTGAACTCGTACATTACGTAACATTGTAAATGTCGTCTTGTGTGAAAGTAATCTTTCTATATAGCGTGTAATTGCTCTTAAAAAACCAAACAATTTAACAGATACAACTAAAATCATTAATGCATAAAGTGGCGCACCTAGCGCACTTTGAGTAATCATATAACCACTTAAAAAGAACATTGCTAATGTTACAATTCCGCTTAAAACACCTACCATGATAGCGCATATTAAATCTCTATCTATACTAAAATGAATATGTGATTTCATTGATCTATCTTCACCTCACTACGCGTAACAGAAATTATCGAATCATCTTTTATAAGACGACCACTTTCGATATATATACGCCGTGCTGAACTTCGAATGGTTGAATCACGGTGTGCAATAATAAACACTGTCGTTGTAGAAAAATGATGCTCTAATACTTGTTGTATGACCTTTTCAGTTTCAATATCTAATCCTATCGCTGGTTCATCAAAAATTACAATATCTGGTTTCAATAATAATAAACGACTTAACTCAATACGTCTCATTTGTCCACCTGATAACATTTCCCCACCTTCACCAATAGAAGTATAGATACCATATTTTAATGAAAGTACTTTCTCTTTTAACCCCACTTCATCAAGCACTTGAATCACTTGCTCATCACATATCTCATCATCATACATTGCAATATTATTTTTGATAGAATCTGCAAATATATGTGGGCGCTGACTTAGAAATCCGATATTTAATGATGCTTGGTTAAATGAAAGTGTTCCATGTGTGGGTGTTACTGATTGACTAAGCAACTTAGCTAAAGTGGATTTCCCTGCACCACTCGGTCCCACAATAGCGACCTTTTCTCCTTTATTTACCGAAAAAGAAATGTTTTTCAAAGCCATATGATTACTATTAGCGTATTGAAAATCAACATGCTTAATTAAAACTTGTTCAAACTGTTGCTCATCCACTTTTAATGTAGGAGAATCAGCTTTATCTTCAGATTCTAAAAATGAAAACACCACATCGCTAGCACCTTCACTTTGCTTACCTGTATGAAATGCTTGACCTAAATCTTTAATCGCATTATAAAATTCAGGAGCTAAAATAATCGCTATCGCTGCAGTCACAAAGTTGATATGGTTAAATACAACTAAGCTTAAAGCCGCTTCCAATGCGACCAATCCAATCCCTAACATACTTATGAACTCAAGCATAAGTCCTGATAAAAAGGCACTTTTCAAAATACGCATTGTTAAATCTCTAAAACGTGTACTGTCTTTATAAAGTTGTTGCTCAGATTGTTTCGTTTGATTTAAAAGTTTAAATGTAATAAGACCTTTAGCTGTATTTAAAAAACGTTGACTAAACTGGTTTAAATATGTCATTTGATCCTTTGACTCATCTCTTGTTTTAAGTCCAAAAATAACATAAAACAATGGAATAAAAGGTGCGGTAACTATCATAATAATAGCAGTAGGTAAATGAACAAAACACATGGTAATAATAATAACGATGGGAATCAACATTGATTTAAAGACTTGAGGTAAATAACTCTGAAAGAACGGACCGATACCATCAATACTTTCAGTTAAAATATTTATTTCTTCACCAATTGAACGGACACTTTTTTTCAAAATCACTTGTTCTCTAAGCATATGTTTTACTTTAAATGCCAAATGATCTCCTAAAAATTGAATCAGCATATTAAATGTTGCTCTTAAAATAAGAGAGATAAAAATAACTGATAACAATAATAATAAAGATTGTTGTTGATAATACAGTAAGTGATTTAAAAAGTGTGAAATTGAAATGTTTTGCGCAACGACCGTAAAAGATAAAAAAACGCTCATGATTAACATGAGTGTGGGGTATAATTTATAACTTAAAACCATTTTTGTTAGTTTTTTCACAATAATATCACCTACATATATTATAGAGTGTTTACAAAAAATTAAAATCAATTCGCTCACAGAATAATTCTAGTCACAACTTAATACATTTATAAGACTTTGGTCTAGTATTTAGATTGTAAACACCATCAATATGATTTTCTATGCTATGATAATATGGTATTTTGAGTACTAGTAATAAATTAATAGAGATAAGAAAGTGGGTAAAGTATGTTTTTACTTGAATTAATAAAAGGCATCATCTTAGGTATCGTAGAAGGACTTACCGAATTCGCCCCTGTTTCATCTACTGGGCACATGATACTTGTCGATGATATGTGGTTAAAGTCAACTAATTTTCTCGGTTCTCAATCAGCATTCACATTTAAAGTTGTTATACAGTTAGGTTCAGTATTTGCGGCCGCCTGGGTATTTAGAGAACGCTTCTTAGAAATTTTACATATTGGCCAACATAAACCTGAACCTTCCACTTCGGGAGACAGACGTTCAAAACCACGACGTCTGAATTTAATACATGTATTAGTAGGTATGGTCCCAGCAGGGATTTTAGGATTTTTATTTGATGATTTAATTGAAAAATACTTATTTAGTGTACCAACAGTCTTAATTGGTTTATTTATAGGTGCCATTTATATGATTATAGCTGATAAGTATTCTAAAACTGTTCAGCATCCTCAAACAGTAGATCAAATTAATTATTTCCAAGCATTTGTCATTGGTATCTCTCAAGCAATAGCTATGTGGCCTGGATTTAGTAGATCCGGTTCAACGATTTCAACAGGTGTTCTTATGAAATTGAATCATAAAGCTGCATCTGATTTCACTTTTATTATGTCGGTACCAATTATGTTAGCTGCAAGTGGATTATCTTTACTAAAACATTATGAGTATATTCATTTAGCACACATACCATTCTACATTTTAGGATTTTTAGCGGCATTTATTGTTGGATTAATTGCAATTAAAACATTCTTACACTTAATTAATAAAGTTAAGTTAGTACCTTTTGCTATTTATAGAATTGTCTTAGTTATTTTTATAGCAATCCTATACTTCGGATTCGGTATTGGCAAAGGAATTTAATAAAACGCACGTATGAAATACGTTAGTCTATTTCAATATTATAGAAATGATTGTATATCAACTTATCTTCAGTTTGTTTATCATCATTACGTATAAAATTGAAATATTGTAAGATGTTCCAGATTTTACTAGGTAATGAAAGTTACCAATCATTAAACTCTCGCCAGACAGGTGGGAGTTTTTTTATTAAACTTATATTTTCTTTATTATAAATAAAATGTGTTTTGTTGCTATAAAGGTTTTTAGTATGAATACTAAAATTATCGAAATTGTCTATGTTTTTTAATTTACTTCATAGATAGGCACTAACATTTCACACACTTTATCTGTTCCCTCTTCTTCAATGTATCTCTCTATAATTGGTTCATTTCTCATACGCAAATGACTTTCATTTAAAATATTTTCTAAATTGCTAAAGAACTTCTCTATATTTATTTTTGTATGACTAACTTTAAACACAGCATATATGCCACCTGTAAAATCTCTTTTAGATATTGTCTGATCATTTACTGTTTCATCTATTCTCAAAACAACGTCATATCTACATTGATTACTTTGAACGTGGAGAGGATTATCTAATGCTATACCTAACACACCGTATTTCTCAACATATTTCCAATAATGATTAGTCTGAATCCAATGCTTAAAAGTCTTCATCATTTCAAAGTTTTTATCACTTTGATAAGTACCTATCATTCTCATATAAACGACGCTACTGTCATCCAATTTTTCAATCTTATATTTCATATTATCGCCTCCACTGAGAAAGTAACCCGAGTTAAAATTTTTTTCAACATAAATTTTAAAATTTTGTTATACAATAAAGCGCTTTATGATGTTAATATGAAAATTTTATTTTCAACCATTCAACTAGTATCAATCGTTTATTTTCATGTATCATAGGGTATGAAAAAGAATAGTAAAAGTTATGGAGGCAACGTGTATGGACAAAAAGAAACTCATTAAAACACTTATCAATGTATTACCAATCGTTATCGTACCATTAGTAACTGAACGTAAGCGTATTAAAGAACATCCAGATGTACAGAAAGTAACTAATGCTACATCTAAAGCTACTTCAAAAACAACTTCTGCAATTTCAAATAAAGCTTCAGATGTCAAAGAGTACGTAGGAGATAAAAAGCAAGAATTTGATAATAAGCGTGAATTGAAGAAAATTGCGAAGGAAAATGATCCAGCCTACATTGAGAAAAAAGGCGAAAAATTAGCTAAACAAAATCGTAAAGAAGCAGACAAAATGGACAAAAAGCTTCAAAAGAATATTGAGAAACGTCATAAAGAAGAACAAAAACAACGTGAAGCTAATCAGAAACAACGTATTAAAGACATGAAAAAAACTCAAAAATACGAAGAGCAAGTTGGCTTAACTCCTGGTAAAATAGATCACGAAATTGAGAAAAAAGGCGAAAAACTAGAAAAAGATAATCGTAAAGATATTAAAAAATTAGATAAAAAGCTTCAAAAGAATATTGAAAAACGTCATAAAGAAGAACAAAAACAGCGTGAAGAAGCAGAGAAAGCTAGAAAAAAAGAATTTAAAAAATATGAAAATTACGTGGCTGACAGTGTCGTAAAACAACATAAGGAATCAAATCATTCTTAACCATGAAGACTAACGTAATTATAGATGGAGATGCTTGTCCTGTTGTTAATTCTGTCATTGAATTGACGAAAGGGACAGGCATTTTTGTTACAATTTTAAGAAGTTTTAGCCATTTTTCACAACAAATACAACCCGAACATGTAAAAATTGTATACGTTGATGACGGTCCCGATGCGGTAGACTATAAAATAGTCGAACTTGCTAGCAATAATGATATCGTCATCACACAAGATTATGGACTTGCTAGTCTACTGATAGACAAAGTACATACTGTCATGCATCATAAAGGAAATATTTATCACTCAAACAACATCCAAAGCTTATTAAATCAAAGATATCTAAATGCTCAAATAAGAAGACGAGGTGGTCGTCACAAAGGCCCTCCTCCCTTCACAACAGAGGATAGACTTAAATTCGAGCATGCTTTTAGAAAAATCATTAATCAAATATAGGAGGCATATTATGAAAAGAATTGCTGTTTATTGTGGTGCAAGTAAAGGGAAAAACCCATCTTATGTTAAAGAGGCATACGAATTAGGAAAATATATGGCTGAACAAGGATACGAGCTTGTATTCGGAGCAGGATCAGTCGGAATTATGGGAGCTATTCAAGATGGCATACTTGAGCATGGCGGTAAAGCTATCGGTGTCATGCCTAAAATGTTAGATGAACGAGAAATAACAAGCCAAAAAGTAAGTGAGCTTATATTAGTAGATTCTATGCATGAACGAAAAAATAAAATGACTGAACTTGCCGATGCTTTTATTATGGCTCCAGGCGGTGCTGGTTCATTAGAAGAATTTTTTGAAATGTATAGTTGGGCTCAAATTGGTATACACCAAAAGCCTATAGGTGTATTTAATTTAAATGGATTCTTTGAGCCACTACAACACTTAATCGACCATATGATTAAAGAAGGATTTATTGATGAGAAATATCAAAAGCTTGCACCTTTATATGATACTAAAGAATCACTCATCGAAGGACTTAAACATTACAAACCACTTGGTGTACGTACATACGATTAATAAAGTAAAAGGTAGAGAACCCACAAATGATTTCATCTAAAGAAACATTTGTGGGTATTTTTCAATAAAACTATTAAACTCTTTCATGTTTATTAAAATCTATCTTAAAATTAAGTATCAAATAAACATAATCATTTATTATTTAATAACTTTGTAGTTTATATTATTGACTTATTATTTTCAAGTTTTTTATTATATGGATTATCATTTCCAATTATACAAAAACTACAAATCCCCATCCGTGAAGGTGCTTTTATGAATCACAATTTCATTTGTACAAGAACTACTAACTTTCCTTTCAAGAAGGAAGTAGCTCTTTATAATATCTTACATGACGTTTAAGGGGATGGTATTTACTAAGATTCGGATATTCAAAATTGTCTAAAAAAGTCATTCCTAATTTTTCCATGACTTTTCTAGAAGGCAAATTATTTTCAGAAGTAAAACTATATAATTCTTTAATTCCTTTATCTCTAGCATATTTCATTACGGCTTCTGCCCCTTCTGTAGCTAGACCATTTCCCCATACTTCTGGAATTAGCCTCCAACCTATTTCATAAAACGGTAACTCTTTAAAAGGGTAATGGCTATCTTTTGAAACGTAATTCACACCTATAAACCCTAACCATTCTCCCGTCTCTTTCAACTCTACAGCAAATAAACCTAGGCCACTCTCTTGTATTATGCTATCCATATTTTCCATGTCTATCTCAGAACGACGATAACTAAGTAAACTAGGGAAGTATCTACGTACTTGCGCATTAGCATTCATTTTTTGAAAAGGTAATAAATCTTTGGTTTCCCAATCTCTTAAGTTTAAACGTTCAGTTTCAATATAAATAACCATCTTAAACACTCCATTTAATCGAAAATGCTTATTTTGCCTATATTTTAATATAAAATTAACGCGTTATGAAGTTTTTAACTCTACTCATATCGCGTTATTTAAACATATATTCTTTTTTATATTTATTAGTTTTTAGAAATATAACTAATCAACTTAATGTGTACCGGTATTTCTTTCAAACGATCACTTTGATTTTTAGGTGCAACAAATGTTGCATCAATAAAATCATTTTGATGATTAAGGTGGTATGTTGCTACAAATGTATCTGTATCTGATTCAAAGTTAGGCAAATGTGCAATGACTCGTTTAATATCACTTGTTGTATCTTTAATAGTACGACCAGTTAGATTCTCTAACTCACGACCTAATTCTACTAATGTCATCTTTTTACCTTCTAGAATATTAAAATCTTGTTCATGCATCGTTCTTCTCTCCTCTTAAAGCTATCAACTATTCGCTATCTTCCAATCTAAATGTTTGTTAAACTCACTAATACCTATTCGCAACATATAATACCCTTCCCGTTTCGTATTTAAACGTTAGGAATAACTACCTATCGTTCTTGTCGATGATTATTTTTTCTATCATTCTGTGAGGGCTTCTGCTGTGTATGTGGTTTAGAGGATTGACTGTCATGTTCATCTTGATTGCTTTTTATTTTGTTAGTTTGATCATCATGATTAGCAGATGTCGATTGATTATCTGAAGACTTTTCTTTTGCATCATGATTATCTTTATTTTTCTTATCTCGGGATGTGCTTTTAGCAGGCAAGTCATTTACATCTTCTTGGAGACTATCCTGTTTGTGTTTAAGCTTATCCTTTTGCTCTTGTAACTTTTTCTTCTGTTTTTTTAAATCCTTATTTTCTTTTTTCAACTGATCAATGCTTTTTTCTAAAGAAGCTTTTTCGTTACTTTTACCACATGCAGTTAACACCAATGTTGTAATTAATAGTAAGGTTAACCATTTTCTCATGATAGACTCCTTTGTAGTTACTTATCGATACTCTTTATTTTAACATGGTTTTTTGATTTAATCATTTTTTAACATAAAATATCATTTCATTACATTTAATTTCACAAAGTAACATATATATTTAATGGTAAATTATTTACTCTTTATTTATAAAAGTTTTACTTTTATTAAAGTTATCTTTTTAGTTATGATATCATTCGCGCTATTTTATCAAAATTAAACGACGTTTGTGTGAAATAGAAAAAAGATTTACAATTCCTATAATTTTGTCTAATAGCCCTTTTGAACTTGTATAAGAGTAATGATATACATGTGATAATTATGATATGATTGTGTTTATCATACTAATCATCATGTTTTTAAATGATACTTTAACTTAGTTATCCTTTTTAAAGTAGTATTTATTTATGAATTTAAAATTTAAGGGAGTATTTTATTATGAAATCCACTGCGCAATTAACAAAGGAGAATAATGTCAAAGCTTTGCGACTGAACAATACCGATCGTGAAATATTTGAAAATTACATGACATATGTGCGTGCTGACTTACGAGTTAACCCTCACGATTCAGAATTAATGTTAAACCGTACTTTGAAACACTTAATTCGTGCAGGTGATACTGGAATGCTTGCGATGGAGTTTTTCAACCATGATCCTAAAGCACATGCTAAAAAAGAGATAAGGGAACTCCCAAATGAAACATTTAAAAACATTTTTAAATATATAAGTCATAACTTCATTCTTTTAATAGGTATTTTTTGTTTTCTCAAAGGATTGATTGGCTTTTTTATAGGGGGCGATAGTAATTTACTATATTTATATACGTTTCCCCTAACTGTCATTATTGGTTTAGTAATTATATTTTTATTTATTTGGATGAACTTTAAAACGGTACAATTACAGTGCTTTAACAACTCTTATTGGACCTGGTGGCTCACCTATGGTGTCATCGCATTATTATTAATCACTCTTTTTTATGTTTTTTTTATACCGCAATCATTTTTAGCGTTTGGACCATATATTAAAGTTAGTAATTGGACTTTCATCATTATTGCGATAATAATCATCCCTATTTCATTTTATGTGAATCATCACTTTTATAATAAAGAAGCAAATACACGCATATAAAAAGACTTACACTCAAAACGTTTATTTTGAGTGCAAGTCTTTATTTTATCTCAATTTAATTTATTAGAAAGACATCTAAAAAGAACCAAATAACCATTACAATCATTATTAGACCTTGAGCAATTGTACTCGCTAAAAATGCAATCACTGAGCCAAAACTCACCTTTATAGCTTGTTGAAAGTTAAACCCTTGAACCAATTCAACAATGAACACAGCAACAAAAGGAATAATGATAATACCAAAGGGAGGAAAAACGAAACAACCTACAATCACACCTATGAGCGCTGTGTATTCACCTATTTTACTTCCTCCAAAGCGATTGACGAAATATTTATTCATCACAAAATCGGCTACTAATATCATAATGGTAAAGATAATCATTGCAACATAAAAAATCCACGATAATCTTCCCTCATGAAAACCAAATTGATAAATTAAAAAACCAATCCATAACATTAAAAGTGATGGTATCACCGGTTTAATTAAACCAATAAATGCTAACGCAAAGGCTATAATAATTAAAATCCATAATATCGCTGTCATCTCTATCTACTCCACATCTTCTATTGTAATTTTTTGATCTTTCGTAAACAAGATGAGTATCATCCCTACGAAGATAGAACTTGCTGAGACAAAGAATACATTTTCCAAACCAACCCAATGACTCATCACACCACCTAGCAAATTACCACCAAGTTGTCCTATTACCATGGCATTGGCAAAAAGTGTTGATGCATAACCTGGAAAATCAGGAAGAATATCTTGAAAATAACTAATCCCAAGACCTAGTAATATTGCTAGAAAGATGGCTAAACATATTTGTCCAACAAGCATCATATGAAAATTTTTAAATACACCAATACTAAAGTAAAATGCGCCACCAAATACAGAACCAATTATCAATAAAGTTCGAGTTGGCAATTTAGCTGATAATATACCTAATATAACCATAAACGGCACTTCTAAACCTGCACATAAACTTGCTAAATAGCCTACATATCTTTCCTTTTCATTTAAATAATCTGTCACAAAAAGTGGCATATTCATCGTATACATCCATTGCCCAATATGAAGTAATATAAACGCTATAAATGGAATAAATAATGATTTATCTTTAAACATATTTGGTGCGATTTTCTCAATATGCTGTTGTTCAGAAATTTGATTTTTTACCGGTAAATTTTTATAAAAAAACACTTGTAAAATTAAAGTAAATAAAATAATAGCTATTGTGCCACCAAATAATCCAGAATAACCTTTTAACTCAATAAGTTGTGCACCTATAAATGGCCCAAATAAAAAACCAAGTGAAAACATTGAACGTAAAACAGTATTAGCAAACTTAGCACGATCACGTGAACTTGAAGCATTGATTGATTCTCTGGCAGAGGCATACAATTGTGGCATTGCTGGTGCAAATAATCCTTGAAACAACGCATATAACACGATGAATAACCATATTTGATGAACGTAGAAATAAATTGAGAAGCTCACTGCCCCCATAAACAAAGCAGTGATGATTAGAATCTTTCTATTAAGATGATGTGTATCAGAAAATCTTGCAATAATGGAATTGACTATAAACTGACTTATCGCAGCAAGTGCAAGTAGCAGTCCATATTGTGTTGTCGTCATCCCCAAATCTTTTGTAGCAAATAAAATTAAATAAGGTACAGTCACTGCTATTCCCATACCTAGTAACAACATATTGACCACAAACAATTTATAATTCTTTATTTGCAATAATGCTGTAAACATCTTCTCGACCTCTATCCTATTTTTAGATTGCAGTTACACAACAGAATTAAGCCTCAATTATCTAATAAAGTTCAACATTAAATTTACGAATGCGTCTACTTGAGGAAGTTGTAGCATACTTGCGTCATAACTCATGTATGTTGACCGAATAAGTGGCTTTTTATCAATAGTGACTTTTTCAAATTCAAACATGTTCTTATCGATATTTTTCATCATAATTTTTGGTAGTATAGTTACCCCTACACCACTAAGCAACATTTCTTTACATGTGGCAACTTGATCAACTGTGATTGTCGCGTGATAATCATGTCCCAAATGATCGTTATACCATTGTTTAATTTGGTTAATATAAATTGGATCCGCTTGAAATTCAATAAAAGGCAGTTTAGTTACATCTTCCTTACGATCCTTAGGATATATAAAATAATGTTCATCATTAAATAAATGTGTATTCGATAAATTCATTACTTTATTTCCACGTGTAATCATCACATGGTAGTCTCGATGATGCGCTTTTATTTGTTCAGTAGATCCTACTTGAACCTGTATCTCCACATTGGGAAATTGCGAATTATAAAGACTTAATACTTCAGGAAGCAATGTTTGTCCAATAAGCGAAGAGCAACCGATTGAAATTGTACCGTTCACTTCACCAATATGTGCTTGTATTTTATCAAAAAATAAACGTTCACGTTTGAGCATATCACGCGCATGTTCAATAATCATTGAACCTTCAGTCGTAGTAATGAGCTGTTTTTTTGTACGAATAAAAATCTCAACTCCAAATGCAGCCTCAATTGCCTTTAAACGTTGAGTAACTGCAGGTTGAGAAATATATAGAATTTCTGCTGCTTTGCGTAAAGTTTTTGTCTCATCTAAAGTAATGAGCAAACGATAATCATCTATTTTCATAGCGTCCCCCTACATATGTTTTTACTTTAATCTTAGTGAAACGACATAACTTACCATCAGCGATAAATTGATTAAAATTGTTAATGTCGTCGGTGTGATTTCTTTTTAGCTTTATAGGGACGTTTATGTTTCATTTTCTGTGCTTTATGATTGATTTTATGATAACAACGCATAACCTTATCTTGTATTTCTGAAAAATTATCTTCTATTTCAATCATTAATTGATGGGCGATAATATATGCCTCATGATATTGCTTCTTTGAAATTTGTTTATTTTGTAGTGCGTACATTAAATCATCTTCATCTACAAGTTCATACTCACCATTAGGTAGAACGAGAACGTCTAAACATAAATCGATGGTACGTGCATTTCCTTTTTGAGTAATGTTCTTTATATTAATGTCAAAGTAGTATTCTAATGGATTCCCTTTATTATCAAACATGACAGTCATACTATACCGCTTCTTATCCGGTAGTATCTGTAACCATTTATAATTGTCATCTGCAACTATTATGTTTTGTCCAACTACCGTCACCTCTAAAGGCTCACGAACCTTTTTCATCGTGACCAAGCCTATAATACCTTTAAATCTATTATTATTAACTTTAACCTCTGTATATTCTCTCTCTACCAGGCGACGCCAGTGACGTTTGTCTATATATTTTACTTTCACAGTCACCAACTCCTTGCTTTTATTATATTAAACTAGGATGTCAATGTCATCTTAAGTCTCAGATAAATACTGTTTACATAAATGTTCTTATTAAATCATTAAGACTATTTTACTATAAATTGATTTATTTTACTTAAAATAGATAGAAATACTAGGTTTTAACACATAAATATTGAAATTTAAAAATGTGAACATAAAAATAAGCAACGAGTGACAGAGTCATAAACACTGTTGCTCGTTGCTTGATAAAATACCAATTTTATTAATGGTAAAACAATCATTAAAATTCTATTGCGCTTGATGTTGTTTTTTCTTAATAGTTAAATACTTTAATCCTAATGCAAATAAACCATAACCTAAAATGCCTTGCATTAATGTTTTGCATAAAGATTTATTCGTTGTTAAGCGATTAGAAATAAATGTGCTTACTAAATATAGAAAAAACACTTTAACATATCTTGGATTCATTTTCATTATATTACCTTCTTTAAAACTATACTTGAACACTTAAACGAGGAATAAATGTTTCAAAATGAACATGATTCATATCATAATTTAATTCTTTAAGAGAATTTATAATTGAATGTAAGAATTTCGTACCACCACAAATATAAATTTCAGGCTGTTCACTTAAATATTGTTCTAATTCTTTAGCTTCTAAATAACCTTCTTTATCTTTCACGTGTAAATGTAGCTGTGCTTGCTCATAATTATCTGTAATGCTATCAAGTTTTTGAGCAAATGGTCGTTCATCTTCTGTCACAACCGCTTGAATCATTTGAGTTGGAACGTTTAATGATGCAGCTTTTTTAAACATTGAAACTAATGGTGTCATACCTACGCCAGAACCAATAAACAATTGCGGTCTTTCAGTATTTTCTATTGAAAAGCCACCTACAGGAGCAGATAAATTAATCATGTCACCTTCTGATATTTCATCATGTAAAATTGTTGAAACTTCACCTTCATGTTCAGTAGTCACATCACGTTTGACACCAAATACTAAGTGATTTTCATCTCCATCTATGATTGAATAATGACGTTTAGCTCTATATGGTAACTTTTCACTAGAAACATCTACGGTAATGTATTGACCTGGTTCGAATTGACTTAAATCATATTCTTCAGATTCAACTGTGAAAGATTTGATGTCACTTGTTTCTTGTGTAATGTTTGTGATTTTAAATGGTTTAAAACCTTTCCATAACATATGGTTGTAAATTTCTTGCTCTAATTTGATAAATACATCTGCAATTTCTCCATACGCTTTTGCCCATGTTTGAATTACTGGGTCGTCACTTTCTAACCCTGTCACATCTTGAATTGCAGCAAGTAAATTTTCACCTACAATTGGATAATGTTCGGGATAAACTTGTAAAGCACAGTGCTTATGTGCCACAGGCATAATTGCTGGCTTAATTGCACCTAAATTATTAATATTCATTGCTGCAGCTAGTACTGCTTGTGCTAATGCAGCAGATTGCATACCTTTCTTTTGGTTTGTTTGGTTAAACATGTTTAATAATTCTGGGTTAGCCTCAAACATCTTAGGATAAAAAATTGAAGTAATCTCAGTTCCTTTATCTTGTAATAATGGTACAGTTTGTTTGATAATATCTTGCTCTTTTTCAGTTAGCATAATTCATTCCTCCCTCTTTTCTAATTATGATAGCTATTATCCTATATTTCAAAGGATAAATTTATGAATTGCAACCTTTTTATTATTATTTGAATATTTTATGAAGTTTATCTTTATGATTGATTCAATTTTTTACTTTTCATTTATACTAAATATTAAGGAGGAATTTTTATGATTACAAAAGAAGATATTGTTGCAGATGTTGTAACAGATTATCCTAAAAGTGCAGATATATTTAGAAATGCTGGAATAGATTTTTGTTGTGGCGGACAAGAGAGTATCGCTTCAGCTGTCAATCATAAACCAAATATTGACTTAAATTCCTTATTAAATAAGTTGAATCATATTGATAATACAGAAGGTAACAGTACCATTAATCCTAAATTTTTAAATGTTGAATCTCTTATACAATATATACAATCAGCTTATCACGAAACGCTTAAAGAAGAATTTAAGAATCTTACACCTTACATGACTAAATTGGCAAAAGTACATGGTCCTAGTCACCCATACTTATTAAAATTACAAGACTTATATCGCGAGTTTCGTGATAGTATGTTGGATCATATACGTAAAGAAGATGAGGAAGATTTTCCTAAACTCATTCAATATAGTCAAGGACAAGATGTACAAAACATTAAAATCATATTAGAAGATTTAATTAATGACCACGAAGATACTGGGCAATTATTAAATGTTATGAATCAACTAACCTCTGATTATCAAACCCCAGAAGAAGCATGTGGAACATGGAAGCTTGTTTACCAAAGATTACAAAATATCGAACGTCAAACACACCAACATGTACATCTTGAAAACCATGTGTTATTTAAAAAGGTAAGTTAATTAAATAAAACTTAGGCTTCATTTAATTAACTGAGTGCACGTGTCAAATTTCAAATTGAATTCGTTGCCCCACGTCCTGAATCCCGAACCCCAACCTGCTTTGCCTGTTGAATTTCTCGGTGAAATTCTCTATGTTGTGTTCTAAAAAATTTGAAATAGTCGTATATTAATTTAGTTATCGACTGTCAATATATCAAAAAACCTGAGACTATTACCGATGTCTCAGGTTCTTATACTTATTATATATTCTATTAATCTTCTTGAGATATAGCTAATCTTTTTATTATGCTTTCATATTGTGGATATTGACGAATCAAATATTCTTGTGTTAAAAGTTCAAAATGCTCGTATTCAAATCCAGGTTGACACATACATCCAACTAGACTATATCCCTCTGCACTATCTAAAGTAGAAGCAAAAATTGTCCCTTTTGGCACACAATATTGTAAACACTCACCACAATCTATATCTCTACCTAATTTAACAGTATGATATTCACCTTTAGGGGTTATCATATGAATCTTCAACGTCTGACCAGCATGATAATACCATACTTCATCTGCATCTATTCTATGAAAATGTGATATATCGCGCTGTGTTAATAGAAAATAAATACTGCTAAAAGACGCTCTTCCTTTACCGTCGCCTCTCATTGTTTCTTTAAAATATCCGCCTTCAGGATGCGAAATTAATTCCAACCGGTCTATCCAATCATTAGCAGTCATCATTATTTTAAATCTACATTATGGAAAACATTTTGAACATCTTCCAAGTCTTCAAGTGCATCGATTAATTTTTCAAAAATAGCTTGATCCTCTTCAGACAACTCAATATCAGTTTGAGGTAACATTTCAAACTCTGCTACTTTAAATTCCTCAACGCCAGCTTCACGTAATGCATCCTGAACTTGTGCAAATTGATCTGGTTCTGCGTAAACAATAGTCAAGCCATTGTCATCAATTACATCTCTTACATCAATATCTTGCTCCATTAGTGTTTCTAAGACTTCATCTACAGATTTACCTTCTACACCAAAGGTTGCAGTATGGTCAAACATATAAGCTACTGAACCAGATACTCCCATATTTCCTCCATTCTTACCGAACGCAGCACGTACATCTGATGCTGTACGATTTACATTGTTTGTTAATGCGTCAACTATAAGCATTGAACCATTCGGACCAAAACCTTCATATCTTAAGTGATCGTAGTTTTCGTCACCAGCGCCTTTAGCCTTATCAATAGCTCTATCTATAATATGATTAGGTACTGAATATGTTTTTGCACGTTCTAATACTAATCTTAAAGTTTGATTTGACTCTGGATTAGGCTCACCAGACTTTGCAGCTACATATATTTCTTTACCAAATTTGGCATATATTCTACTAGTATTTTTATCTTTTTGGGCTTTTTTCTCTTTAATGTTGTTCCATTTACGTCCCATAATGTCATCTCACTTTCATCATCTATGTACCATATTATATATTTAGCTACCGTCTTTGTAAAATCTGTTAACATGTTACAAACATTGTTAAATCAATCATTATAGATACCTATTGTTCCTCAAAATACAATAAACATTTTTAATAAAAAAACTGTCATCAAAATAAAACTTTTGACGACAGCAAACTCATTTTATGTAGCTTGATTCATTTCGACACATCTCTATACATTTTGTATATCGATTAAAATGTCATTAATAACTTAAGAATTTTTCAACATCTTCAAATAAAGCATCAAATTCACTCATATTATTTTCATCCATATATAGAAAAATTTTTCTTTCATCTCTATTCGATCTTACTTTATTTAACTTTTCTTTGTCTATCAATCTTCTAATAGACATCAAAATCTTAGTTCTACTAATATCTAACTCTCCTGTAGCCAGTTTTAGAAAAGTTTGCATAAGAATTCGCTCATCTAAGCAATATTTTTTAGCTAAATATAGTACAGCAAGATCGTTTAACGTCAACTTATATTTTTTATCTATATATCCAGATAATGCTTTATATTGTTTGTAAAATTCTAGTAATTTAATTAATTTCTGCTCATTCAAAATCTGCACCTCCAAATATAAGTAGACAACGCATATATCATTATCTTAAATATTTGGATAATTGTCTTTGACATTTGTTTTTAAACAATTGTCAAAATTACGAATAAACACAATTTAAGTTGTGCTACGCCTTTTATTTATTTTATCTTTTTTATATATTTCAACTAAATATACTGCATTATATTTCATTCTGATTTTCAATGGGCCCTTTTTAAAGTCATGTTCCATAATGTGCATGTATGGTCTAAAGTTCTCCTCAACTCTCATCAAGAACGGTGTAGACCAAACATATTTGTGACGTAAGTTTTGAGAAATCATATGATTAATATTGCCACCTTCATCATCAACTTTAGCAATCACACAAATATATTCATCTATTAACGCTTCATCTTCAAAGTTAATCCATATATCAACGTCTTTAAAGTCGCTCTCATTAGATTCACTTTCAATCACACGCCAATCATATAAGTAGAGATAATATTGATCAGCATTTTCAATAATATTATAGAATCGTTGTTCAATTTGGTTTTGATTAGTCATCCAACTCAAATGATTAAAAATCAGTCCAAACGTTGTTTTAAACCCATTCTCATCAAATAAATGTACAGCGTTAAAGACTTTAGGATTTGAAAATACATTTAATCCGTAGCCTTTAAAATGTTTTTTTAGTTTTGAAATCGTTTTAAATAGTAATGGAGCGCTATTACTTAAATCAATTTCATTATTATTCAGTAATTGATGATTATATAAATTTAGAAAAATTAAATTTTCACTACTAAAATCAAACTGCTTTAAATCATCTATTAAATGCTTAAATTGTAGAATATTTTTGAGTAATAAACCTTCCTCATTATCAAGTAAATAGGATGACTTTAATCTAGCATTATCAATATAAAGATAGTCAAATTTTAAACGCTTTATTTGCGAAGCTAATGATTTAAATTGTGCAGTGTCATTAAACATGCAACTAATATCTAAACCTATTTTATATTCCAATTCGATGTTTTGTATCTTCAAGATATTACGATAAATTTCTCGAATACTTTTTTCGTTCAAATTAAATATAAATTGCACATTGTAATCTGAAACAGAACATTTATTCATAATTTTTAAGTTTTCATATTGATATGTAAAAAGTTGATTAAGTTCATATATTTGCTCGATTTTATCGATGCTAAATGCGACGTGCAAGCGATATTCAATAATAATTTTAATGATATCATTCATCTCTTCTTGAGAGAACAAATTCTTATATTGGCATAAGTTAGGCATAATACAAAAAATAATATTTGAACCTTCATACCCTATTTTTTTATGAATACCTTGCAAAAACAACATTTTAATTTCATCAATTGAATTAATTTGAACGACAGAATAAAACGTTGAAACATTAGAAATTGGATATTGGTCAATAACAATTTCATCATAATTATCTAACTCATTCGTTGGCATTTTAGAACATATTAATGATTGTACACATGATTTTAAGTGTTCTGAAACATCATCATCAGAACATCCATTGTACTTATCATATTTTTTCATTGCACGATATGCATTGGGCGTTACACTTAAATAATTTTTGAATTGTCTAGAATATGTAGATACATTACTAAATCCTAACGTTTCACTAATTTGGCTTATCGTTTTAGTTGTCGTAAGTAGCATCTCTATAGATTTACTAATTTTAAGTGTATCTATATATTTTTTAAATCCCATACCTAATAACAAATGAAACTGCGTAGAAAGGTTGGACTTAGAAACATATAATTTATTGGAAATATCTTTTAGAGTAAGTCTTTCTTCGATGTGATTATATATATAATTCAATTCATCCTTTAACTCACCATAATAATCATACATATATTGGTCTTCAGCAATTTTTTTGTCAATAATAGCCTCATTAGCAAGAATATGAACAATTTTATTGATAATATCTTGCTCTTTATCCACATCATTATCTAAAAAATTCAACGTAAGTTGAGCAACTAGTTCTTTAATTTCTTTCTTAGATTGTATTAAATCCGAAATATAATGGTAATTAAAAAAAGAATAGCCTAACTCTGTAAACCAATCACTAGAAATATATACTTCTAGTGTGATGCCATTGTCACTGATACTAAACACATCCATATTATTCACAATATATAACTCATCTGAGAGTATCCTTTCTTTCATAAATTGTTGAAAGTGCATACTCCCTTCGATAGGCCAAAATAATAAAATGCCGTCTTGACATCGTGTTGCCGTATATTCTTTTTTTGAAAGTATATGCAAACAAGAATTTGCCATATCTTTACCTCTTTCCCTCAGTCTTTTATGCCCATATCAATTCATGTAAATTTTCACAAGTATCAGAAAATAATCTAACACAATATAAAAATAAATCAAAAAGAAAAAGATATATTTAATCATTTTTTTATTTTTGTACTTCATCTTTTCTATTAGATATAAAAAAAGATGTGTCGTGTTGAGAGTTCAACATTAAATGAAAAACCCAGAAACTCTCTGATAGAGAAACACGATCACATCTTTTAATTCATTCATAATCTCTTTAGTTTTTAAAGCGATTTGCTAAACTAAGTATATCTTCGATGATATTTAATAAGTTGATAAACAAATTAAATCCCATTTCTCTTGGTGAGAATTGACCTCTTTTCATTCTATTAAAATCGTATAAAGTATAAAGGAGAAACAATAATAAGCTCACTATTGTAATGACAGTATGAAAAATTGGATTATTAATAAATATCCCTATAATCCCAGCTATAATTAGCGCAATTAATGTCACAAACAAATATTTTCCCATACTCGAAGCGTCTTTTATTAAAAAGTAACCTATAATACCAAAAGCTATAAATGCACCAATAGCAAGAATAATATTTTTATAGAATACTTCTGCTCCTAAATTTTGTAAGTAAGTCGTAAAAAGAGCATACGAAAGCAAACCTACAATAATAGCGTATATATGAGAGATCACTAATCCATATTTTCGCGCACGTTTAATAAACAACGTTGCTAATATCAGAATTAACAATCCTAGAGACAATGGTTTTCTCCATGACATAGGAAGATATTGTCCAAAATAACAACCAATCCCAAAAATCATCCAATAATACATAAAATATAACCAAACTTTTGCATAGGCATGTGTTTGGTTCTTATCTTGAGATTGTCTTTTATGATCAGTTGATTGGTGTGTCGATTGTGACATTATAATAACTCCTTTTCTATATTAAATAATTAGGTAATAAAAATTTTACAACACTATAAAGAATTACAAAAGTATTTAAGTTCATAAATTCTAAATATATAGAAGTTTTAGAAAACTCATTACATTGAACTTTACTTTATTACAATTTATCTAATAAATATTAAGAAAAGTAACGAAATATGTCTTATAAATAGCGATATATCAACTTTCTTTAATAAATGTTCAGAACAATACATTATTTTAACAATGTTACAAGATAATAACAAAGCCCACAAAGTCAAATATTTTTGTTAGTATGGGGTACGTAATAAAAAAACAAAAAGTTAATGTACAGAGACTTGTCGGGACAATTATCTAAATCATTAAACTTAAATCAATTAAATCTTTGTTATATTTAAGGAGGAGTTACTTTGAAAAAGTTAGCCTTTGCAATTACAGCCGCTTCAGGCGCAGCAGCAGTTCTATCACATCATGATGCTGAAGCTTCTACACAACATAAGGTTCAATCTGGAGAATCCTTATGGACTATTGCACAACAATACAATACTTCAGTAGAAAGCATTAAGCAGAATAATAATCTTAGCAACAATATGGTATTCCCAGGACAAGTTATTAATGTAGGTGGAAGTGCTTCACAAAATACTAGTTCAAACACTTCTTCAAGTTCAGCATCTTCACATACTGTAGTAGCAGGTGAATCATTAAACATCATAGCTAATAAATATGGTGTTTCAGTTGATGCATTAATGCAAGCAAATCATCTAAATGGTTATTTAATTATGCCTAACCAAATATTAACTATCCCTAATGGTGGTTCTGGTTCAGGATCAGGTGGTACAGCAACTCAAACTAGCGGTAATTATACTTCACCTTCATTCAACCATCAAAACTTATACACTGAAGGTCAATGCACATGGTATGTGTTCGACAAACGTTCACAAGCTGGTAAACCTATCAGTACTTACTGGTCTGATGCAAAATACTGGGCGTCAAATGCAGCGAATGATGGTTATCAAGTTGATAATACTCCATCTGTTGGTGCAATTATGCAAAGTACACCTGGACCATATGGTCATGTAGCATACGTTGAACGTATTAATGGTGATGGTAGTATTTTAATTTCAGAAATGAATTATGCAAATGGTCCATACAATATGAACTATCGTACTATCCCAGCTTCAGAAGTATCTTCATATGCATTTATCCACTAATCATTGATGATTAATGATTTTACTACAAGGTAATGGAATATACCTTGTAGTTTTTTATTTTAATAGAATGATTGAACCTCATTATTTTATATTTTAAGCAATTCAAATAAAAAGGCCACACAAAGTTGACTAAAAATGTCAGTCTTTGTGTGGCCTTTAGCTATATGTACTTACGTATTATACAAACCTTTTTTATTTTAAGAACAGATGAATAATAAAATAAATAATTGCTGCTAAAACAGCTGAGATAGGTAAAGTAATCACCCATGTTACAACCATACGTTGAGCAGTACTCCATTTAACACCTTTCGCACGATTTGAAGCACCTACACCTAGAATAGATGAAGACACAACGTGTGTAGTAGATAATGGGAAATGTAATGATGACGCTACGAAAATCGTTAATGCTGAAGAAATATCAGCGGCTGCACCGTTAGCAGGTCTAATTTTCATAATATTTCCGCCAACAGTTTTGATGATTTTCCAACCACCTACTGCTGTACCTAATCCCATAGCTGTTGCACACGCAACTTTAACCCATACTTGAGGTTCAACATTACTACCATCTTGTAAATTACCTACAATTAAAGCTAATGTGATAATACCCATAGATTTTTGAGCATCGTTTGTACCATGTGAGAATGATTGTAATGCTGCAGTAAAGATTTGGAAAAACCTAAAATTACGATTAGTACGTGTTAAATTTGAATTTTTAAAAACGATTTTAACAATCGTATACATCATATAACCTACACAAAAAGCTATAATTGGTGAAATGATTAATACGATAATAATTTTTGTAAAACCTTGATAGTGTAATACTGCAAACGAACCTTGCGATGCAATGGCTGCACCCGCTATAGATCCGATTAGTGCGTGAGAAGATGAACTTGGTATTCCATACAACCAAGTGATTAAATTCCAAATAATGGCAGCAATAATAGCTGCTAACACAACAACTAAACCATGTTGTAATTTGAATGGATCAACGATATCTTTTGTAATAGTTCCAGCAACACCTGTGAAGGTCAATGCCCCAATAAAGTTCATGACTGCTGCTAATAAAATAGCTCTTCTTGGTGTTAATGCTCGAGTAGAAACCGCAGTAGCTACAGCATTAGCTGTATCATGGAAACCATTGATAAAGTCAAATATTAATGAAAATATAACTATAGCTATCGTGACAATTAAAATATATGACATAAATAAAGACTCCCTTAGCTATTTTTCATGATTATAGTTTCAAAATTATTAGCAACAGCTTGACACTTATCTGCTATTTCTTCCATGCTTTGATAAATATCTTTTATTTTAATTAATGTGATTGGATCTGTTTCACTGTTGAAGATGTGTTTCATCGACTGTCTTAAGATACCGTCGCAATTTGTCTCAAATTCTTTAATATTAATAGAATGAATGCGCATGTGAGATAACTTTTTGTCTACAAGTAATCCTACAGCTAGCTTCATTTCGGCAACTGCTTTTTGTATGTTTTCTACAAATTCAGCCATGTACTCATCTGTATATTCAATTGAATACATTTCAAACATTGCTGATGTCTCTTCCATAGCATCTAGAACATCATCTATTGCATTGCATAAAGATAAGATATCTTCACGTTCAATTGGTGTAATGAATGTTTGGTTGAGATCAGAAATAACTTGATGCATAAGTTCGTCACCATGTGACTCATACGTTTTAATATTATCAGAATAAGCTTTCAAATCTAAGTGTGTATTGAAGTCCATTTTGCCGAATTCAATAGCTGCACGGTCTAGATTGAATACCATTTCTTCTAATTGAACCATGAACTTATCCTTTTTCTTACTAAACATTAAAAATCCTCCATTTTGAGCGATTGTCATCAATCACATTATTAAATTTTATTTGCGTAAGACAAGTGGTTGAGGAACTGATTTACAATTATTATAAAAAGTAACTAGCAATTCTTATATTGTAAAAATTGTGTAAATTTAATATATAGTAATCATTTATTGATGTTCGCCAACATCCAGTTTTGTCCCTACTTGAAAATATCACAAAATTTACATAACCACAATTCTATTTACAAATTCTTAACAAACTAGATATTAAATTTTTACATAAGTGTCTCATAATCTTATTAAAAATGATGAGCGATAAAATCATGGAAACACTTTTATCCACTCCAACTTTAAAATAACGATTTATTAAATCAATTTCAAATATTAATTGTAATTTTCATTCAATTTAATAAAGCGACACTTTAATCATTTGTTATTTTCAATGATTAAAATGTCGCTTAGTATTATCAATTGAGTTTTGAAAATATATTAAAATCTATAAATTAAATAACACAAATTCAATAAGTATAAATTTATATCGAATGTTTAATTGTTCTTTTAGAATGATTATAAGCTATAATAGCAAATACTGCATAAGTTGCTGTATAAACTGCCATAACTATAAAAATAGGTATTTGATTTGTCACATTCATTAAATGCATATAAGCAAGTGAAGCAAAATATGCATGCAGTAATGCAATAATTAAAGGTAAACCAAAATTAAATATTACCTTAAGTTTCAAACCTTTAGACATATCTTGATGCGTAAATCCTAGCTTACGAAGAATCGTGTAGTTCTCAAGTTCGTCTTCCGTTTCATCAATCTGTTTAATGTAAATTATACATCCTGCTGCGATTAAAAATGTAATTCCTAAAAACGATGTCACAAATAATAAAATACCAGTTAAACTAGAAATTTCACTTGCCGCTTCACTTCTTGTTTCTATATCTTCATTGATACTACTAACTAATTTTTCTAATTCTGGTAAATCATTTTTATTTTTAAGATCAAAACCATATTGGGAAACAATATTCTTTTCTTTTATATGTTCTCTAATTTTTTGATAATCTTCATCATTTAAAATAAGTGTCGGTCTACCACGATCAACATCAGACATAAAATAGACTTTATTTATCCCTTTTCTCAAACTTACTTTTAAACGAAACTTCTTACTTCCTACATAAGCCGTCCTTTTTTTGTCTGTTTTAACAACATCTTTGAGAGATCCTCTAGGTATAATAATATCTGTCTGCCCTTTTTTCGTACTTACATTTGGAATATATTTATCACTCGTTACTGTGATTTCTTTCGGTCTATATACACCTTCGCTAAAAAGATGATCTTTATAAACTTTTGCATACACGACCTCTTTATAATTATAGTAATGTTCAATATTACGGTTATTTAATTTAAAAGCAAGTTCATTTGCTTGTTTCTGATTCTTTAACGTAACATCATGTGGTGAACTCAGTAACACTTCATTTGTTAACGTACTACGACTTAACGCCGCAAAACATAATACAGAAACTGTTATTGCTGACACAACAGTCATTACAGTTAGAGAAAATGCATTCTTCTTAACACGATATATAATAGGTGATGTGAACATAACATCTGTGACACTTACCGTTCCATTTCTCAACCGCTGTATCGCTTTAAATATCAATGAAACTGTACTTCTAAAGAAAAAATATGATCCTATAACAGTTAAAAATAAAATAGCAAAAGGTTGAATAATTGTTTCTACGTTATCTACTAATTTAGTCGACATTATATAACCACTAACTATCATAATAATCCCTAGCAAACCTAATACAACTTCACCAAGTGTTGTGCGTGTATGACTGAACTCTTTTTTATTTACATCAGACGCTAACTCTTTAATAGAACGTTTAAGTAAATATACATAGCTTTGAAAGACTATAAGTACATATGACACAGCTATTAATAATAACGTTTCTAAAATGGCATGATAATTAAATATAATAGAAACACTCACGTTGATTCCTAATAATCGCAATACAATCATGAGTAAAATTTTCGAACCAAAGATTCCCAATATGATACCTACAATAGTTGTCATCATAAATGTCATCAATTGCTCCAACATAATCATTTTCATGATATCTTTCTTTGTTAGACCAATAATTTGTAATAACGATAGTTCACGACCTCGTCTTTTCAAAAATAAAAAATTAGCATAAAGCAAAAAGACCACAATAATGATAAATAAAAAATAACTTCCTACTTGTGAACCTTCTTTGATGGCAGGAAACGATTGATTACCGTGTAAATGGTGCGCATATTTTAAAGTTACAAAACTAAAATATAATACAACGCTGATAACAAGAGATAATAAATAAATAGCATAGTGCGTCACATTTTGTTTAAAGTTTTTGAAGATAATTTCATTAAAGCTCATAATTGATGCCACCAAGTACACTTTGCGTTCTTATAATTTCTTTATAAAACGTTTGTTTATCATCATCACCTTGATACAACTCAGTAAAGATTTGTCCATCCTTTAACATCACAACACGGTTTGAAAAACTAGCCGCTACTGGATCATGTGTCACCATAAGTATGGTTGTGTTAAATTCCTCATTCATATATTTAAGACGCTTAAGTAAATCTAGTGTACTTTTAGAATCTAAAGCACCTGTAGGCTCATCAGCAAATATAATTGAAGGTAAATTAATAAATGCCCTTGCTGCTGAGGTACGTTGACGTTGTCCACCTGACAACTCTGATGGATATTTATCACTAATATCACTAATGTTCAAAGCTTCTACTATACGTTGATAACGTTCATGCATTATTTGTTTATCTAACTTTTGAACTGATAGTGGAAGCATGATATTTTCTTTAACGGTTAAGGTATTTAAAATATTATAATCTTGAAAAATAAATCCAATATCTTTTTTTCTAATATCAGATAATTGCTTATTAGATAACTTCTCAAGTTGTTTCCCGTTGATTGTAATAGATCCTTTAGTCATATAATCAATCGAACTAAGTACATTTAATAAAGTTGTCTTTCCTGAACCAGAAGGTCCCATAATTGATATAAACTCACCTTCATCAACATCTAAATTAATTTCTTTCAAAACTTCTTGGAAAGCTTGCTTATCACCATAGACTTTTGACAACTGTCTTACCTCTAATATCGACAAATAATCACTCCTGTCATACTTCAACCAAATTATCTTTTTACGAAGACAAACTTAATGTAGACTATCATATCTTCTTTAATTTACATCTTTTATTATATCGATTATTTATTACAATTGTGATAATAGTAAGTAACAAAACGCACGTTTAAAATGACAATCTTGTCACTTTAGACATGCGCTCAATGATTTCATTTTGTTGTGGGAAAATGAAATAAAACGTTGTTCCTTTCCCCACTATTGAATCAACTTTAACTTCAATCCCAAGTTGTTCTTTCACGCTTTGTACAAGGTATAATCCCATACCAGAAGACGCAGTATCGTTGCGGTCTGTTGTAGAAGTAAATCCTCTATCAAATATACGTGGTAAATCTCTTTTACTAATTCCACGACCGTAGTCTTTAATTTTTAAAACAACGTGTCCTTCTATGTTATAACCACTTAAATTTATTGTAGAATTATCACTATATTTCAAAGAGTTAGATAGAACTTGCCTAATCATCATACGGCACCATTTAACATCTGTATAAACCTTTTGTTCGTCTTTAAAATCTAATTCAAAACCTATCCCTTTTGCCTGACTGATATGTCGAGTAACTTGTATTTCATCTATAACCATTCTCTTTAATGAAATATAATCAAAATACATATCACGATGATGTGTTTCAAGCCTTGTTAAATATAATTGCTTATCTAACATCTCATTAATACGAGACCATTCAAATAATAACGCTCGCTTACGCTGATCATCATTCTCTTGATCTATCAATAATTTCATAGCCGTAACAGGTGTTTTTATATCATGAACAAACTCTGTAATTGTTTGTTCATGATTTTTAATTTGTAATTGTTGTTCGACTACTTTCTCTTTTTGAGCGGCTATATGACGATACAGATAATCTATGACTTGTTGTTGAAATGGGGTTTCTGCCAAATCTTTATGCTTAATTTCTTCAATTTCTTTATCTTCATAAAAATGTTTAGATAGACGGACTTCTTTAACAAACGTAAATAATAAGAAAAGTATACTCAATCCTACGTTTAATATCACTATATAAAATACACTTTCAACTGAAATCTCATAATCTATGTAGGCAACACCTAATAAAATAATGTTGAGAAATAATATCCACAATATCCAATTAATACGAGATTTTATAAAAAACCAAAACCATCGAAAATTATTCATGAGCTAAGTATCCTTTACCAACTTTGGTTTCAATTGCACTATCCATGTCAATTTCTGATAATTTTTTTCTTAATCTATTAACATTAACTGTTAAAGTATTATCACTAACAAAAGCTTCATCATCCCACAAAGCAGTAATGAGAGTGTCTCGTGTCACGATTTGATTACGTTTATTGATTAACATCTCTAAAATAATCATCTCTGTTTTAGACAAAAAGATAGTTTTATCATCTTTTTGAATACTATCTTTTGATAAATCCACAGTAGCGTCTTGCCAACTTAACGTTCTCTTTTCTTCAACTCCAAATTCATAAACGCGTCTATAAATAGCTTGTAGCTTAGCAATTAAGACGTTTGTATAAAATGGTTTTTGCATATAATCATCTGCACCAAGTTCCATACTCATCACTTGATCCATTGGATTATCTCTTGATGATAAAAATAAAATAGGAACGTTCGACTGTTGTCTCATTTTTCGACACCAATAAAACCCATCGTATTTCGGTAATTGAACATCCAAAATAACTATTTCTGGATTAAATGTTTCAAATGTCTCCATCACATGACTAAAATCTTCGACACCAACGACATTAAAATCCCATTGTTCTAATTCCTTTTTTAATTCTTGAAAAAGCGTATTATCGTCTTCGACTAATAATATTTGCATAACGAATCACCTAATATATTATTTAGTATATTTAATCTTCTCACCTGATTGAATGCGACCTTGATAATGCTTAATTCTACAATCAATTTCAAAACCTCTCATAAGAAGTCCTTGAATCGGTGCTTGTATGAAATAGTAAATTGGCCAAAATAATCTAGGGATATAATCGTATAAATGAACCATAATTAAACGTGTTCCTTTAAGAAGTCTAAATTCTAATTTTGCTTGCTTCTTTGATTTAGGTTTCATCAATTTACCATCAACAAGATGTAATGTAATTATATCTTCTGTTGTATTAACCATTTTGAAAATAGCTAAAGGTCTTTTAATGTTCCTATTGTAAATGATGTAGTGATGATCTTGTTTTTGAGTATGTACAAAAGTTCCTTTTGTCTCATCTAACCACCTACTAAAATAGTCTACAAGTTGATTGAGCGTCCATTTCTTTGGTAAAATCATCTTCATCGCTGTTCGAACATCATCATATTTAGCTGTTTGTAATTCTACGTTAATATGAGGACGTTTCACTTCAACATCCGTACAATCAACTGGTACGCCATAAGCGCCTAAACGTTCAATAGCTTCATTATCATGACGGCTCCCCGGAATATACACAATCTTTTTCAGCTTATTTATTGATGCAGCTCTACCAAAGTTATCTGCCGCTATAAAGTTTAAATCTCGTGCTGTTGCATGTGTTAATTTAGCAGAATGTTTAGTTGGATCTAAATAATATACCGCAATGTCTATACCTTTCATAGCTTCAACTACATCTTTATGATTATATATATCGCGTTTTAACCATGTGATTTTGTTCGTAGATCCTTTGTCAGGTTTGGGATATTTAGATAAAGCAAATAATTGAGCATCATGTTCAATGACTCGACTTAAATATCTACCAATATAGCCGGTGCCACCTGCTAACAATACTTTAGGCTTCATAAATATCAACTCCTAAACTTTCTTTTAGATAATTTCATATCAAGCGTAATTATGTAAAGTGTACTATAATAAGGAAGACAATTGATTTAACAAAACAGGAGTGTTGATATGACACATCTCATTCGTGAAATTAGTATTAAAGACGTTGAAAACTTTATCAGCCTATTAAGCCAAATATATGATGAATCAGAATTTACATTCTACAATCCAGGTGAATATTTACCAACGATATCTTCCGCAAGTCAACACTTAGAAAAATACATCACCTCACCTACCAAAGCAATATATGTCGCTGAAAGTGATGAGCAACTTGTTGGATACGTATTTGTTAATACTGAAACTTATGAACGTACACAGCACGAAGCTGTGGTGTACCTTGGTGTTAGAGAATATTACCAACATCAAGGTATTGGACAAGCACTTATCAATAGAATTGAAGCATGGGCTTTAAATCATCATATTCGACGTATTGAAGCTACGGTTGTTACTGAAAACATTAACGCAATAGAATTGTTTAAAGGCATGGGCTTTCAAATCGAAGGTGAACTTAAAGATAAGCTTTTTATAAACCAAAAATATTATAACGAATATGTAATGGCTAAAATATTAAATTAACTAAGTATGTCACTATAAATTTTACCACATATTTAAAATATTAAATAATATCATCATACGTCTCTCATATTGAGGCGTATTTAAATTATCTTTACTACTTATAAGTTTAAGATTATTTATTCTTTACTTATTATGAATCTACTGCATCATCACTTCGTATATCTTTGAATTATTCTTAAATTACTTTAATTTTAAAATCAAATTTATACTGTTTAATTATAAAAACGCACCCCAAAAGCTAAAATTTAGTCTAGCTTTTGGGGTGCACAATATTGTCTTGAGCATTTTAATATGCTTTCAGTCGATGACTGGATTAAAAATGTATTTATGTCAAGCTTACTATATCAATAATTCAGAGTAGAATTTCTTACAGAAATTACAAAGATAACTGACTTTGGGATTGTTTGATGCTGATAGTCATTGCACATTGAATTTGAATGAAATCTCTTTAATGTAGTTATGGTATTTAATTATACAATCGTATTCTCAGAACATATACAGTACTCCTCGCAATGACGTACTTCAATGCACGAATCCATTGAAATACATGTTTAATAAACTTAAGAATCAAAAGGGTATAAGGATACTTCATTAGTATTTTGAGTTGGCTGATTTTGTGATGACTCGTTACTCTCCACTCCAGAAGATGATGTGTTTCGACTTAAAAATAGCAGTACTTTTTTGATATTCTCTTTTGATTCCGGTTTATCTAGATGAAATTGATATTGATGATGTAAGTGATGCGAACCATCATAGAATAATGTATCTACTGGAATATTTTCTGTTTTCAAACCTTGCGCAAATTCTTTATTTTGACTATAAAAAGGATCAGCGTCACCAACCGAAAGAAATGTCGGTGGGTATTCGTGAGTCACTTGATTGAGCGTTGACATTTGAGATAAGTTTTTAAAATCTGTTTCCCAATGACTTGTTCCAGTATAACTTTTCATAAATAATTGTATTCTCGGAAACTCAGTTGCTTTAACGGTTTTCATATTATAAAAACCACCAAAAAATACAGCAGCCTTTATTTGTGAAGGCTTGAACTGCTGTTCAAAATGCATTTCATCTCTCAAGTCTTCATTGGTTTGCATAGCTACATATTGACTAGTTAACTGAGCGCCAGCAGAGTCTCCCCCAATAACAACTTGATCAAAATCAATAGGTAACTCATGCTTATTCTCTTTTATAAACTTTACAGCTTGATTGAGTTGTACTAGCGGCGTTGGATATTTATATTGCGGAGCTAACGCATAATTTACATTGACAATGATGTATCCTTGTTCTGCAACTTTTGACAATAATTGATTTTTATATTGTTTGTCTCCAGCGATAAATCCTCCACCATGCATCCAAAAAATTACCGGTAATTTCGTATCATTGCTCATATCAGCTGGGGTAATAATGTCTAATTTGCTGTTGGGTATACCTTTACCATATGAGATATCTCTATATAATTTTACATTTTTGTTATTAATTTGAACATTTGTCTTGCTCTTCTGTTTATCATGAACATGGTTATAATGACTCTTCAAATTAAAAGCCAATATAAGTGAGACAACAAGTATGATTAGTGTTGTTATCCATATCCATTTTAGCTTTTCTTTCATCATGGCTAACCCTTTCAAATAATTACTCTACTTGTCTTGCTATTAATATAATAAAACAAATATCGATATAATTAAACAAAGGGGTAGGACAGAATCCATTTTGATGAATTCGAAGTCCCACCCCTCAAAGCTGACTCAATTTAAAATTATTTAATATAAGCGTGCATCTTTAACTTAGTCAACTCGGATGAACATATATACTTGTTCATGTATTTTTTAACCTTAAACTTCTCACGATTAAAATAAACATTTTTAATCATAAAAGTGTGAAGCAATGATTACGCGATATGCTCTTCATCATCTTTTTTACGTTTATAATATTTAATCAATACTGCTACTACAATAAATAATCCGACAATACCCATAAATTTGTATAAGACATTGATTAAATCAGCGAATCCTACGAAACTTAAAATAAATGCCATCACCATCATGATAATAATGAATATATGGTATTTTTTACTATAAGGTTCTGTGAAACGCGCTGCAAAAGAATAACAAAGACCTAAAATCGTGTTGTACATCACAGCTAACATAATGACTGTGAGTACAAGACCTAACCATGGATGTATACCTTTCGCTAGGTTAAGCGTAGGTATTGCCACATCTTTAATTTTTGAATATTCTGTTTGAAGCGAGAAGTTAATTAACGCAAGTAGGATAGCGTATAGCACACCACCAAACATTGCTCCTGCACCTGAAACTCTTCGCTTAGACGCATCACCGCCGATAGCTACTATCGTACTAAATCCTACAGCAAAGGCTAATCCGCCGTATACTAATCCCCAAAAGATACCTTTCCAAGCACTCGTTTCAGGCATAGCACTGTTTACTTCCCCTAATGAAATACTACCTGTAAATAGGTAAAACACAGCAATAAGAATAACCATTATGATTAAAAATGGTGTAACTAGTCCTAAAGCTCTTACAATTTTATTAAAATCTAATAATAATGTTAAGTAAATCAAAACTGTCATGATTAATGCGCCTAACCAAGTAGGAATTCCAAAACTTTGCTCAAAAGTAGAACCTGATCCGGCTATCATAGTGACAGCTATACCAAATAAGAAAAAGACAAGAATATAATCAAAAACTTTACTAAATTTTTTTCCAAACACATATTGCAATGTGGACTCGTGATTTTTCGCTTCAAATGCAGTACCTATCTTAGCTACTTGTCTTCCTATGAATCCAAGTATAAATCCTGAGATAATCACTCCAATATATGACCATAAACCAAATGGTGTGAAAAATTGCATCACTTCTTGTCCTGTTGAAAATCCTGCGCCGACAACAATGCCGACATAGGCAAAACCAATTTTTATAGCTTCTTTATTCAGCCCCATGTGAATATTTACCTCCTTAGAGTTGCACAGTGAGAATTATAACGTACTGACTTTTTATTGCAACCCTAAAAAAATGTATAAATTTAGCTATTCTGTATTTTTAATCATTTTAGAAAACGATTTTTCAGGAATCAATATAAATAAAAATGTATAATCAAACGTAATCATGTATAAAAAAATAGTCGCAAAAGTTTCAATAAACTTGAGCGACTATAACTCATTTTTTAGCGTGCATCTCTTTGATTGTTCAATTCATTAATGTCTACAACTACATTATCCATACGTTTTGCTGTATCTTTAAGTACATTTCGTGCAACATTATTACTTGGATCGAGTTTTAGAATTCGTTTAGCGACATCAAACGCTTTTTTATCCGAAATAACTGGCTCAGGAATAGCATGAAGCAATAACATTTGTAATAAACTCTTCACTTCATTTCCGTCAGTAAGTTTTATGGAAGAATCTGCATGATAATAAGCTGAATCTAGTGCGCCCTCATATTCACTTAAAGGATAAACAAGTAAAAGGAATGCTAAATCATGTAATTCTGATGATTCTTCTACCTTAATCATATCTAGAATACATGTATAAAACATCATACTCTCTACTTCATGAGCACTAGAGATGTATGCTTCTTCAAATTCCATAAAATCTGTTTCGGACATTAACTGTCTAACTAGTTCAAACTCGCCATTCAATACATGTTTTTTTATAAGATGTTGCATGGCAATGTCCTCCTATTGTCCAGATTTTATATAGCAATTATTATTATAATACCATAATTACCTTTAAATTTCATTTAAAAAATGATACTCAACGTTTTGTATCGTAAAATTACAATATATTTTCAAACATCTTTTCTTTATATGTATACGTCTTATTATAACAATAATAAATGTATAAATGGTGAACTTTAAAAATTATTGTGGTTCACGTGATAAAATTATTCAAACTATGGTTATGATATAAAAAAATGCTCAAAACAATTATCATTTTGAGCATTTTTTATTATCATATCTTATCAATAAGACTGTATTCATTGAATCACGAATACGTCTGACAGAATAAATCGTAAGTAACTAAAATTGGTTTCCCTGTTCTCGGATCTATATCTAAAACACCATCAATATTAAATACCTTTTCTAAAATGTCCTTAGTTAACACTTCATCAGTTTGACCAGTAGCAACAATATCTCCAGCTTTCATCGTAATGAGATGATCTGAGAAGCGAATTGCTTGATTAATGTCATGTAAAACCATCACAATAGTGCAACCTTCTTCTTCGTTGAGCTTTTTGACTAAATTTAATATTTCTAATTGATGACAAATATCTAAATAAGTTGTAGGTTCATCTAAGAAAATAATATCAGTACGTTGGGCTAGTGCCATTGCAATCCACACGCGTTGTCTTTGTCCACCACTTAAATCATTTATAGTACGATGACGAAATTCACTTGTACCTGTAACTGACAATGCCCAATCAATTTCTTTTTTATCTTCTGCAGTTAAACGACCAAATCCTTTTTGATGTGGAAAACGCCCATAAGAAACAAGTTCTCCTACAGTAAGTCCATCTGGGACCTCTGGTGATTGTGGTAAAATTGCTATTTTTTTAGCTATTTCTTTCGTGGATGTGGCATGAATACTCTTACCATCCAAATTAATTTTACCTTCTTTAATTGACAATAGTCTAGATAACGCTTTCAATAAAGTTGATTTCCCACACCCGTTAGGTCCAATAATAGAAGTAACCTTTCCATCAGGAATTGCGACATCCAAATTATTAATAATCGTAGAATCACCGTAGCCAATTTTCACTTGTTCACCACTTAAACGACTCATAATAATTCCCCTACTTTCATTCTCTAAAATCTTGCTTTATATATAGTAAAAACATTGTTATTAATTAAGTTATTCACTCATTATCAGTCACAAACTTGTAATTGATAATCATTATCACAGTTTTTATTATAACATCTCTTCTATATTATGACTAACAATTATTTTCACTAGGTTATATATTATATTCGTAAATGAGTAGTAGTAAATTAAGCGAGTAGTACTGTCCTTAATAAATAAGTAGAGAACAGTATGATAATAAAAAGCCCAAAATGACTTTAACTAAGCAATCATTTTAGACTTCATTTAAAAAAGTGCCTTACATTTTAACAACTTTTTAACTTTATAATATATTGATATTTTACTCATCTAACAAAAAACCATTACCATATACATCACGAACGTCATGAATAACTAAAAAGGCATTTTCGTCAATATTTTTGATGATTCGTTTAGCACGAGATACTTGTGTTTTAGAGATGACTACGTAAAGTACATCTTTTTCTTCTCTAGTGTAATAACCGTGTCCATTTAATATTGTTAATCCTCTTCCAACTTGCTGATCAATAGCTTTTGCTACCTCATTAGGGCGACTAGATATAATAGTCATTGCCTTTTTAGTATTTAATCCTTCTATAACAAATTCCATCACTTTTGTACCTATATATAAAGACATAACTGTAACTAAGCACTTCACTAAAGGAATTTCTGTCAATGAAATAAGCACAACGATAAGGTCAAAGAATAACAAAGCGTAAGGCGTACTAATATCTAAATATTTATTAACAATTCTCGCAAGAATAACCGTTCCAGCGGTTGTTCCCCCTGCTAAAACGATAATACCAATTCCTAAACCAACACAAGTCCCACCGAACACAGCATTAATCACAACATTCCCAGTTTCTACATGCCATGTTTCAGTTAAACCTAGAAAGATTGAAATGAGTACTGTAGCAAAAATTGTTAAATATGTACTACGTTTACTCAAATATTTATAACCCACAATAATTAAAATAGCATTTAAAACGAAATTGGTTATTCCCGGTGAAATATGAAAAGCATAATATAATACGATGGCTATACCAGTGACACCACCCTCACCCAAATTCCCTGAAATAACAAATGCATTGATACCTGCAGAGAAAATAAATGAACCTATCATAACTAAAATGATATCTCTGATAGTTTTATTCACTCAATCACCCCTAAAACTTTGTTTAATTATTAAAATGTTAGCATAAGATAACTACTTACTACAATAAAATTTCAAATAACTATATGATTTAAAAAAACAAATTCACATATCATATATTCGTAATTATAAATATATGTCATCTTAAGCGTACTAAAGTGGGAATTCAATACATCTGATTTTGAATAAATTTAAATATTCTGAATTTTTAATTTACTTATACTCCTAGGTCTGCTATAATAATTTTAACTTCTTGAAAGAGAAGTTATCTCCTTTGTGTTGTTTATAGTAACAAAACAAATTTTGCTCGAAGTACTGTGACAGTACCTAGTCCTTACCGTTACAAGTACATTAATATTCATTTCCCATAAAAGCCAAGTATAAAAAGTGTCTCCTCACTTTTATGCTTGGTTTTTATCATTTTAGAGATTCGCAAATCAATTCGTCAGCTTTCTACAAAATTAAAAAGCACACGACTCATCTAATTACAAAATAGGATGAGTAGCGTGCCTATATTAATTAAAAATCTTAAAAGTAAATTACCAAGCAAATAATCCAACAAATGCAGCAGTAAGTAAGGATACTAAAATTCCTGCTAACAACATCATCGGTACATATTTGGAAACGAAATCCGACGTTTTCTTATCAACAATACCTTTCAATGTACCTATAATCATTCCAATAGTTGAAAAGTTTGCAAAAGAAACTAAAAATGTTGATATAACTGCTCTATGATGAGGCGTCATCGCATTGACTTGATTAGAAATTTCCCCCATCACAACAAATTCGTTTGTTACAATTTTCTTCGCCATTTGTTGTGCTACTTCCCACGCTTCATTAAACGGTAAACCTAATAGTAAAGCAAATGGATACATGAAAACGCCTAAGATTTGATCAAGACCAAAGCTACCTTTGACACCAATACCATTTGCAATAAGATGTGTGATTAAATGAATCAATCTATCAATTAAGTCAGCCAAAGCTACAAAGCTAATGACAAATGCAATGATAATTAATACAAGCTTTCCAGCTGCTAAAACTGAATCTCCAAGAAATGAGAAAAATGGTTGTCTTTCAGTTTGGTGATCTTTAATGCTATACACGACATCTTCTTGTTCTTCAACTGATACAGGATTCAAAATACAAGAAACTATAATTGCGTTAATAATATTAAGTGGAATTGCCGTCAATACAAGTTCTCCAGGTATCATTTGCACATAAGCGCCCACAATTGCTCCTGAAACTGAACTCATAGACATCATCGCAATAGTTAGTACCCGCATTTCATTCATTCGTTTAAGTTGTTCACTAGAAACTGCAAGAGCTTCAGTATTACCTAAGAACATCATTTCAACACCAAAAAATGATTCAAACTTAGGTTGGCGTGTAACTTTAGCAAGTACCCAACCAATACCGCCAATGATTTTTGGAAGTATATTAAAGTACATAAGAATGTCAAATAATGGTACAACTAATAAAATAGGGAAGAGCGCGCTTACCGCCATGTCCATCATTTTATTAGACGTGAAGCTTTTAAATGCAAATCCGGTACCCTCATGTGCGGATTCTATAACCCATGCTATACCGTTAGCTGCTCCTTTAACCCCTGCTCTTCCCCATGGAAAATATATAAAGAACCAAGCTAAAAACAAATTCAAAATAACCAAAATAAAAATAGATTTCCATTGTATATTCTTCCTATTTCTAGAGAAAATAACTCCTATACCTAGGAAAATAAATAATCCAATGATATTAACTAATAAAAACATTTGGCACCTACCTATATGTATTTTTATACTTTCATGCATTGATTATGCAATCCTGTAAGACTATCAATATGTCATTCTATGTATTTTGTTAATGATGAACAATGATGAACAACAAAAAAATGAAAGCGTTTGTTTTACGTACTATATTTCTGTGCAAACCCCAAAAGTTCTTTTAATCTTACAAAAGTTATTATACCACGTGAAAAATAGGGTTAAAATGACATTTTTACAAAACTTATATAAAAAACCACGCCCTTCCACTCATTAATTAGGGCGTGGTTAATATTAATCTGATAATTTTTGAGATGTAACAAAATGTCTGTATTTATCATGACTTGCCATCAATTCATGATGCGTTCCCTTACCGGTAACTTCACCTTTATCAATAAATACAATTTGACCAGCTTTTTTTATAGTTGAAAGTCGATGAGCAATGACTACAGTAGTTCTGCCTTCCATAAGTGTTTCAAGTGCTTCTTGAATTTTCAATTCACTTTCGCTATCTAGGTTCGCTGTCGCCTCGTCTAATAACAAAATATCAGGATTTTTAACAAAACTTCTAGCGATATCTATCCTTTGTCGTTGACCACCTGATAATTTGAGTCCACGCTCACCAACCATCGTGTCGTAACCTTCGTCAAACTGCATAATAAAATCATGACAATTAGCTAGTTTAGCATACTCTATTAACTCTTCATCATCAACTTTTCTATTAATACCATATAAAATATTATCTCTTATCGTTCCACTCATCATCGAATTAGATTGCATAACATAACCAATTTTTGTGCGCCACTTTGAAAGTGGAATATCAAAAATACTTTGATTACCGTATTTAATATCTCCACGTTCAATATCATACATGCGCTCAATTAAATTAAAAATCGTACTTTTACCTGAACCAGAAGGTCCTACAAACGCGCTCACTTCACCTTGTGGAATACTAAATGACACATCTTCCAAAATCTTTTTAACGTCATATTTAAAATCCACGTGCTCAAATACTAATTCGCCGTCGATGATCGTAACGTCTTTAGATTCTGATAAAGCTTCAGTAGGTTCAATAGGCTCTTGCATAATTTCATATATACGACTGCTCGCACCCACAGCTTTTTTATAATCCGTAACTAGTGTCGATAAGTTAATCAGTGGCATAGATAACTGGATTACATAAAATATCATAGCTATAAGTGTTCCAGGAGTAATTGCTCCAGTACCTATTTCTAATGCACCAAAACCTAAAATAATCGCAATAGTTAATAGCATAACAACACCAGAAATGGGCTGTACGACTGCTGATATTTTAGCCTGTTTTAATCCTAATCTATATATTTTTTTAAGATTTGTATGCGCATTATCTAACTCTAAACGCTCAGTATTAGATACTTTAACTAAACGCATTTCGGTAAGCACTCTACCTAATAATCCACTGAAGTTCGCAATTTCAGATTGCGTATTGGTAGATATTTTTTGCATCACACGTCCCAAAGGAACGATGATTAAAATAAATACAGGAATAGTAATAAATGTTAATAAAGTTAATTTCCAATCCATGATAAATAGCATGACTAATGAACCTATTAAAGTTAAAACAGAAGGCAATAAATTAGGTAGCTTTTGTGAAATAAATTCATTAATCACTTTTGTATCATCTGTTAGACGACTCATTAATTGGCCACTTTCATTTTTATCAAAGAACGGCATTTTTAATTGAATAATATGTTCCCACAATAATGAACGAATCGCATAAATAATCTTTTCACCAATTTTACTTAACAAATATAGGCCTATACCGCTAAGCAATGCATTAACTAAGAAAATCGAGCCAAATATAGCTATCATTCCCCAATTAATACTACTGACGGAAAATTTATCAACTAAACGCCCGGTGAATAATGGTACTAATAAACCACTTAAACTTCCCAACGAAGTAATGATAACCGCTGCAATGATTAACCCATATGGCCATGAGAGTCTTTTAAATAAGAAAAACAAAGGGTTTTGTTCTTTCATAGTTATACCTCGTCTTTATATTCATATTTGATCTTGCTTAATCTTGTAAAAGTTCATTTCATCCCAAATCACAAGATATATAATGATTGCTTATTTATCAGTCTTTTAAGCAAATTTATATGACACCCAAAATGTTGCAAACTATGTAATTTTAACATTCAACTTCTCATGTACGTAACTATGTTCTTCGTAGTTGATATTATAACATTTTTTATCAGAACACACGCAAAAGATTATTTATTAGTACAAAAAATTGCACGTCATCTATTTTTATTTTCTGTCACCTTTCTGTGTTAAAAAAACACTAACGAAATATTTACTATGATACAACATTTCTACGAATAATCGATTTTATCCGAATCAGCTGCACACAAAATCTAAAAATATTAAAATGTATGTGATGAAATTTAACAATATTTAAAAATGATAATACGTGACATCAATATGGTGATTCAATTTATCAAACTCACTATCATGTAAATGTTTTATGACTTTATTGATACAAAATAAACTGTCGATTGATGTATTCTAAAAGAATTTCTATTCGTAATATAATAGCTGTCAAACCACACCTTAAAACATAATCTTTGCCATAAAACTTTTGAATAGTAGCATCCACCAAATACAATGCATTTACATCCACACATTCGTGAAAGACGAGGTTAATAAATTATCAAAATAGAAAAAAGCAGCAAGATATTTTCTCATTAAATAATATCTTACTGCTGTTCTTATAGATTTATGTCTTCACCTTTATTAAATAATATATAGGCATCTCGAATTACAGAATGTTTGATTTTAAATATAAAACCTGAGACATCTACCATTATCTCAGGTTTCATTTACATATTGACAATCGATGACTAGATAAAAATAAGTTTATATCAACCTTTTCCAACTCTAGTCACATTGATTTAAAGAACAATTCTTTCTTATCTCTATTTTCAAGATTAAATGTTCAATAGTGTCATAAATACTCTTAGTTATTTTGTATCTTTTCCGTATAATTCTTGCTTGATTTTGGTAGTTGAGATACCTTCTGTGCGGTTAAGATAAATGACTTCACACTTATCTTTAAGGAAGTCAAACTCCCCTTCCCAATCATGACCCATCACAAATACATCAACATCAAAACGATCAACATCTTTTTCTTTCTGTCCCCATCCTTCTTCAGGGATAACTAAGTCTACGTATCTAATAGACTCTAACATCATCTTACGTTGTTCATAATCATAATATGATTTTTTGTTTTTGATTTGGTTGAATTCATCAGTAGAAAGCGCAACGATAAGATAATCCCCCATCTCACGAGCTCTTCTAAGTAATTCAATATGACCATAATGAAGCAAGTCATATGTACCATAAGTAATGACTCTTTTCATGATACGAAATTCTCCTTAACTAAAAATTTAATAAAAATTTATAATCTTAATGTATCATAAATATTTTGACCATGCCATTAATACTATATTAGATACTAAACATAAATAAATTTAAAACTTACTTCAAAGAAAAGTTATTTTTTAAAAATTCTTTTTAGTGATTCTTTACCAGAAAAGGATATCTTTTTAGGTATAACTTGAAGTTTAAAACGAATTAATCCTGGTCTGCCAATTCCAACCTCACTAAGTGCCTTTTTCCATTGTAAGTATAAAGGCTTTGTCCAATGTGTTGCACTCTGTTCAACAGCTCTAACAATTCGAAACATAGCCTCTCCCGAGTAATGTGTATGCTGCATAGCTTTCATATACGCTATAACACTTTCAAGCAAAGATTGCGTTATTTTGTTATTTTTCTTTAAATGTGCCTGTATTAAGTAACTTACTATGAGGTTATCCATTCGATAACTATAGTAGATTTTTTCGTCTAATAATAATAGTAATTCCATCACGCGTTGACGAACTTTTAACGCATCACTCATATAAGGTAAGAATGTATCAGCACGTTGCGCTGTTACTGATCCTTCTCTCTCATTATAGCCATATACAATGTTAGGTATAAGTTGAATATCTCGCGCTTTAGAGAACGCTTTGACAATAAAGGTATGCTCTTCACAGAAAACGACATCTTCATCAAAACGTAATCCAGCATACTTCGAGCTAAATAATTTTGCTCCAGGTCCTATCGATTGTAAAATATCCGGTTTACGATCAAGTGTGACAATCGCATCTTTTACCATAGATTGATGGGTCGAAATGACTTGCCATTCGCCGTTAACATCTCTTGCCATTTGACCGATAACAACATCGGTTTCTTTGTTTTTATTAAAAGCATTCACCATTAAATCAATCCTACTAGGTAAAAACTCATCATCTGCGTCTAAAAATAAAAATGCATCAACATCTTCAGACATAGCTTCTAAGCCAACATTTCTACTTCGAGCTGCTCCTTGATTACTCTGATGAATGACTTTAATGTGTGGATGTTTTTGTTGTAATTCTGTAAGTACATGTTGTGTTTGATCAGTTGAACCATCATTGATACAAATAATCTCATAAGGCACACTAGTATCAACTGAGAGTATAGCACGTTTAATCGTTTCTTCAGCGTTATACACTGGAATAATTATTGCTAATTTCATTATTTCACCAACTTATTAATAAAATGAACTAACTGGTTAAGACTATCTTTTGAGTTATATTGATGCCAATCATTAAATAAAGATTGAAATTGCTCATCGTTATCCTGTATCGCTTGTATAATTGACTCTTCATTACTCATTTTGTATCGTTCTGGAATAGCATAATAAAATTCATTCAATCCTCTTACTTTTTCATATTGCTGTTCATCATAATTATAAATAAGTGTCGGTTTATTAAGTGCGCTTGCTTCAATAGGTAATGAGCTATAATCACTTATAATAATATCCGCCATAATTAACAATGAAGTAACATCGATTGAATGAGAAGTTTGACAATCAACAGTCGAAGGATGCAAATGACTCAATAACGTATAATTCGGCAAGTGCCGTTCAAAGTTTTCTTTATCAATAGTACGTTGTGCTACTTGACCTTCTCTATAAGTCGGAACATATACTGCGAGTTTATTTGTAATATGATATTTCTTTTTTAATCGTTGTTGTTCTAACTTAAGATTGCTTCTAAAGTATTGGGTCAGTCTTGGAAGTCCAAACTTTAACATTTGCGATGGAGATGCATCAAACGATTGTATAAAACATTGAGCCATTTTCTCCCCACCTACCAAATAATAATCGGTAGCATCATAAACTTTTTTGTATTGTCTTACCATAGCCTTATTTTTTAAATCAACTTGATGATCAGTTAAGCCAAAATTTTTAAGCGCACCAGCAGCATGCCATGTTTGAATAACAGTTTGCCCTTTTTTCTTCTGATAGCCACCCATCATTAAATAATACGTATCTAAAATAATAACCTTTGCTTTACTTAATACTTTCATATGTCTCATAATATATTTATTTCCGGCAGGTATAAAATATGCATGATTAATGTTATTAATATCTTTCTGATATATTTTTTTACCTATAACCGTCACATGGTATCCTTCACTACATAAGGCCTCTATAATAGGCAGTATATCTTGCTTAAAGGTCATCATTATCACAATGTGCTTCGAATTTATATTAAACGGTTTAAAAACCATATTTAAAAGCACAATAGCTATGATATAAATCTTTTTAATTATCAATCTCATTTTTTCACCATCTTTAAATTTCCAATCATTATATCAAATTATAAACGATACTTACTTTCAAAGAAAATAAAAGCAAATAATTTTTAATTCACTCAAAAATTCTACTAGGAGTCTCGATATTATAAAAAAAGTAGGACTACGAATTCATCTTGAATCCATTGTCCTACCTCATAACGTCAATATAGCGTATATTAAATTTGAAATATTTCTAACAAACAATTATTATAATTTCTTTTAATAAATAAACTAAATCTTTGATAATAAGTTAAATATTAATTCGTTTTATGGTAAATCGTTAATAGAACCCTCTTGATTGACACTTTTACAAGAAGTCCGCAAAGTGATCTCTATAGCGTCTATGTAAAATAGAACCTACTATAAAGAATAAGAGAATGATAATAACGTTATATAGCATTAACTTCCAATGATCTATGAAATACCATTGATGGAACAATATCGCTGCTCGGTATGATTCTGCGATAAAATATACTGGATTAAATAACATAATTTGATGAATCAAACCACTTACGCCGTGATTTTTTGGCACCCATAAAATTGGAGACATATAAAACAATATTCTCATTAATGCTTGCATAATCATCTGCGTATCTCTAATTAAAATCCCCAAAGTGGATGTTAAAAGTGCCACCGACGATGTTAGCAAATATGCAAAAGGTACATATATAAGTAATTGTACAATGTGAATTGAAGGGATAATTCCATTGAACATACAAGCTATTATAATAATTGCTAATAATCCTAAATGACCATAGAACCTACTTGTTACAATATAAGTAGGAATGATTGAGAGTGGGAAATTCATCTTTGCCACTTGATTGAATTTCTGTGAGATTGATTTAGTTCCTTCTAGGACACCTTGATTAATAAAGAACCACATACTTATACCAACTAACAACCAAAATACAAACGGAATGCCGTGTATAGGTGCATTGCTTCTAATTCCTAAACCAAAAACAAGCCAATACACCATGATTTGTAAAGCAGGATTCAACACTTCCCATGCAATACCTAGATAGTTATTATGATTGGTAATTTTAATTTGGAATTGTGCTAGTCTTTGAATTAAATAGAAGTTTTTAATATGTTCTTTTAAAACCGTTCCAACTGCGAACATTAAACTTAACCACGCTTTCTCCTATAATAGATTATCTATCTATTGTAAATCATTAATAGTTTCTCTTTAATTTGATTCATTGAGTCCATTCTTAAATAATAACATTTAACTGTTTATCATAAGCTCATTATATTATACAATCAATTCAGTTAAAAATTGTTAGAAATTTCGTGTAAGATTTAATTTTAGAAAATGAATCACTTTCTTAACTCACTGTGTTATATTTATTTTCAACAAAATCTTCTATTCACTTTACACTAGGTTAATAAATTTAACAACTGATGTGTTGTATATTATAATCTATATAAATGTTTATAAGGAAGGTACAAAAATGAGCGTTTCGGTAAATATTGAAAATTTAACAAAAGAATACCGTATCTATAGAAATAATAAAGATAGAATTAAAGATGCATTAATACCTAAAAACAAAAATAAAACATTTTACGCTCTGGATAACGTAAGTTTAACAGCGCATGAGGGAGATGTGATAGGTTTAGTCGGCATCAACGGTTCAGGTAAGTCTACTTTAAGTAATATGATTGGTGGCTCTATTTCACCAAGTTCCGGTGAAATAACGAGACATGGTGATGTGAGTGTCATCGCTATTAATGCAGGACTAAATGGACAATTGACAGGTGTAGAAAATATTGAATTTAAAATGCTCTGCATGGGCTTTAAAAGGAAAGAAATTAAAAAATTAATGCCGGAAATTATAGAATTTAGTGAACTCGGCGAATTTATTTATCAACCTGTTAAAAAATATTCAAGTGGTATGCGTGCAAAACTTGGATTTTCAATTAATATTACTGTTAATCCTGACATATTAGTTATTGACGAAGCATTATCAGTAGGCGATCAAACATTTACTCAAAAATGTTTAGATAAAATTTATGAATTTAAAGCGGCTAAAAAAACAATATTTTTTGTTAGTCATAATATTAGACAAGTGCGTGAATTTTGTACAAAAATCGCTTGGATTGAGGGCGGTAAACTAAAAGAATTCGGCGAACTTGAAGAAGTATTACCTGATTATGAGGCGTTTCTTAAAACTTTTAAGAAAAAATCTAAAGCAGAACAAAAGGAATTTAGAAATAAATTAGATGAGTCACGTTTTGTCGTAAAATAAATTTGAAGAAAGTAAAACTTAAACATTAAGGGAGTGCAATAAAATTCATCCGAATTGATTGCCTCCCTTTTTTACTCTTATTTTGATTTCATTTTATATTTTTGTATTGCTACCTTTAACATAAATTTAGGAATACTTATCATTCTCCCAATGCGTTTCCAATCAATAAGCACACGATATACCCACTCAATATTTAACTTTCTAAATATTTGAGGTGCTCTTTTCTTTGAGCCACTGAATACTTCAAACGACCCACCTACGCCCATCATCACAGTGTGCTTAAACTTGTCCTTATGCTTTTGAATCCATTGTTCTTGCTTTGGAAATCCCATTCCTACAAAAATGTAATCGGGATTAAAACTTGTTATACGTTTTATGACTGTTTCATCTTCTAGATGAATATAGCCATGATGATGTGCAAAGTGGATATTAGGGTATTGAGATTGAAGTTTTTTCTCTGCTGACTCAACAATTTCATTTTTAGATCCAAGCAGATATACGCGCTGATGGCTGACATGTGCTATTTTCAGACATTCTTCAAGAAGTTCTATTCCTGGCACACGCCGTTTTAAGGGCTGTTTTAATCGCTTTGAAGCTTTTACTATTCCTGTACCATCTGGAACTACATAATCAGCTTGATTAATTAAATTTCTATATAGCTCATGTTCAGTTGCATAATCCACGATTTCAGGATTAGCAGTCACTATAAATAAATTATCATCTGTATTGCTAGATATGAATTGTTTAATATTTTCTACCATTTCCAGCATTGTAGTATTATCAAAACTTACACCTAATATGTTAATTTTATCTTTTATTCTTTGGTTTTGATACATATTCAATCCCCACTTTACAACACGTTTAAAATGCATAAATTATTTTAACACATGAAAATTCAAACAAAAAATATTTTCTAATCATTTACATCTAAAGTCTAAAGGATATCCACAGTCTTTTCATATATAATTAAATAAAGATGATTTTAACTTAAAGAAATACGAGGTTCACTCATGATTTATTTACAAAATTTTATTACTACAACTATCCAATTAAATATCTATCTTATTTTAGTTATTGGACTGCTTTACGTAATCATCCACTATTATAGAAATAAAGGTGTTAACGCTTTCTTAGATATTTATTTAAATTATATACCGGTACTTACACACGAATTTGGCCACGTCTTATTTAACAAACTCGCTGGTGGAAAGGCCAAAGATCTTGTCATTGTGACAAGCCCTAGAGAAAGAAAAGTCACTTCACAACAAGGCTATGCGATTACACAATCTAAAGGATACTTAGGTCAGTTTATTACAACTATAGGTGGGTATCTTATGCCACCATTGATGTTTTTAACTGGATTGGTATCTATTCACTATCAATATCCAAGTATATTTATTACTATATATTTATTTATTTTTATATATTATTTCTTTATTACTTCCCGTAAACTATCACCTTTGATTGTCATTATACTCATCTCAAGTTTACTCTATTTAGTATTTAAACAAGACCATCAATGGTTCATTTACGACATTGTCACATTAAGTTACCATTTTATTTTAGGCGTACTTTTAGGTGAAATATTACAATCCTCATGGACGATTTTTCGTCTTACCTTTCAACGACCTAAACCTTCTTGGGATGGCAGTGCTTTAACGAAAGTTACTCGAGTACCCACCTTTATCTTTAGTTTAGTGTGGATATTATTCAATCTCTATACTGTGTATTTATTAATCAAATACACAATACTATAAATACGATAAATAGATTTTATCATCATGTACATTGAATTAGTAAGCACATTCTAACAAAGAGACAGTGACTTAAAACGCTTATTACAAACACACTTTAAATCCTTTCACTAAATGCCAATATCTTAAAAATGCCTAGGAAATTAATCCTAGGCTCTTTTTATCGTTTATTTTTCTGCAAAAATATTCATCGCATTTTCATAGCTTAAAATTGTTACAATATCATTCCTCTTAAGAATAATAACCTTATTGGTATCATCTTTGGATACAATTTCAACTGTATTTCCAATATAAATATCCTTACTTGATAAGTAAACTAACAACTCTGTCTTATCACGAACTCGTCGTACAGTAACACGTTCTCCAGGTTCAAAATTAAGAATTGACGTAGTAAAAATTTCTTTATATTGATCACCTCTAGGAATGACGCCTCCATGAGGGCATGTTTTCGGAAAATTTAAAATCTTATCTAAACGCTCTACAAATAAATCTGATATCCGATGTTCAAGTATTTCAGCTTCTTGATGAACCTCTTCCCAATTATATTGTAAAATTTCTATTAAAAATAATTCTAGTAATCGATGTCGTTTTATGATGTCTAACGTTTGCTTTAACCCTTCTTCAGTTAAACGGGCACCTTTATAATGTTTTGTTTCAACATAGCCTTCCTTTTCTAAACGCCCTACCATTTCACTTACTGATGGTGGTTTGATATTTAAAAATTGCGATAGTTTTTTATTTGATACAAAGGACACGTCGCCATCATTAGTCAAAATTGCTTTCAAATAATCCTCTTTTTCTTCAGTTAACATCGTTTCACCTCACACATTCACTTTATTGTACCATGAATTAACTTGACATGTTAAAACTTTAGAGTATATTATAAAATAAATTAGGTTAACCTAAACTTTTTATTAGGAGGTTTTAATTATTGCTCGAAGTGAATCATTTGAATTTATTTTTGGGAAAAAAGCACATTCTTAAAGATATTACATTCTCATTACCTATAAATGGTGAAATCATTGGTATTGTAGGACCTAATGGTGCCGGTAAATCATCTCTTCTCAAAGCATTTATCGGAGAATTTAAAGCGACCGGTAAACATACATTATATGATCACCCTATACATACACAACTTAGATATATTACATATATCCCACAAAAAGCTCATATTGATTTAGATTTTCCTATAAAAGTGGATCAAGTGATACTATCAGGATGTTATGAAGACATTGGATGGTTTAAAAAAGCAAGTGTAGTTGAAAAAACGAAACTTAACCAATTACTTAATGATTTAGAACTCGACCATATACGCCATCGACAAATTGCAGAATTAAGTGGTGGACAATTGCAACGTGTTCTTGTTGCAAGAGCACTTATGAGTAATAGTGATATTTATTGTTTAGACGAACCTTTTGTTGGCATCGACATTTATAGCGAACAACTTATTATGAAGAAAATTAAACATTTAAGACATATGGGTAAATTGATTTTAATTGTTCATCATGACTTATCAAAAGCAGATCAATATTTTGACCGCATTTTATTATTAAATCAATCGTTGCAGTTTTTAGGGCCAACAAAAGAAGCATTATCATCTGAACGATTAAATGCAACTTTCATTAATTACAAAGATGATTCGCTTTTAACACTATCCTCACAAGGGAGTACGAATTAGATGTTAGATTTCATTAACCATTTGCTTAGTTATCAATTTTTAAATCGTGCATTAATCACATCTATTTTAGTTGGGATTGTATGTGGAACGATGGGTAGCATTATTGTTTTACGTGGTCTTTCTTTAATGGGTGATGCCATGAGTCATGCTGTTTTACCAGGTGTTGCTTTATCTTTCTTATTTAATATTCCAATGTTTATCGGGGCACTTGTAACGGGAATGCTTGCAAGTTTGTTTATTGGTTTTATTACTTCAAACAGTAAAACAAAACCAGATGCTGCAATAGGAATAAGTTTCACTGCATTCCTAGCATCTGGCGTCATAATTATTAGTTTAATCAATAGTACAACAGATTTATATCACATTTTATTTGGCAATTTATTAGCAATTACACATCAATCATTTTGGACAACAATTGTCATTACTGTACTGGTTATTTTACTTATTATTATCTTTTATAGACCTTTAATGATTTCAACATTTGATGCAACTTTTAGTCGTATGAGCGGGCTGAACACAACATTAATTCACTACTTTGTCATGTTATTACTCGCACTTGTAACTGTTGCGAGCATACAAACAGTTGGAATTATCCTTGTAGTTGCTTTACTAATCACTCCAGCTTCTACAGCTTTTTTAATCAGTAAACAACTTTATGCCATGATGGTAATTGCAAGCATAATCAGCGTGATAAGTTCGATTATCGGTCTATATTTTAGTTATATATATAATATTCCAAGTGGAGCAACTATTGTAATCTGTACCTTTATGATTTATATTGTAACGCTATCAATTACTAGAATTAAAAATAAACAAAAAAGGAGCGCTTTAACGTGAAAAAAATTCTCGCTTTAGCAATAGCATTTTTAATTATCCTTGCCGCATGTGGGAATCACAGTAACCATGAACATCACTCACATGAAGGAAAATTAAAAGTTGTAACTACAAACTCTATTCTCTATGACATGGTTAAACGTGTCGGTGGAAATAAGGTCGATGTTCATAGCATCGTTCCAGTAGGACAAGATCCACATGAATATGAGGTTAAACCTAAAGATATTAAAGCATTAACAGATGCTGACGTTGTATTTTATAATGGTTTAAACCTAGAAACTGGAAATGGTTGGTTTGAAAAAGCACTTGACCAAGCAGGAAAATCAACAAAAGATAAAAATGTGATAGCAGCATCAAATAATGTTAAACCAATATACTTAAATGGTGAGGAAGGTAACAAAAACAAACAAGATCCACATGCATGGTTAAGTTTAGAGAATGGAATTAAATACGTAAAAACAATACAAAAATCACTAGAACATCATGATAAAAAAGATAAGTCTACATATGAAAAACAAGGGAATGCATATATATCAAAATTAGAAGAACTTAATAAAGATAGTAAAAATAAATTTGATGACATACCCAAAAATCAACGTGCCATGATGACAAGTGAAGGTGCATTTAAATATTTTGCTCAACAATTCGATGTTAAACCAGGTTATATTTGGGAGATAAACACAGAAAAACAAGGTACACCTGGTCAAATGAAACAAGCCATTAAATTTGTTAAAGATAATCATTTAAAACATTTATTAGTCGAAACAAGCGTAGATAAAAAAGCTATGCAAAGTTTATCAGAAGAAACTAAGAAAGATATTTATGGTGAAGTATTTACCGACTCTATAGGTAAGGAAGGTACTAAAGGTGACTCATACTATAAAATGATGAAATCTAATATTGATACAATACATGGTAGTATGAAATAACATGGTAAAAATAGCCCTAAATGATATGTTAATAAGACCGGATTCGTTTTGAATTCGGTCGCTAATGGCAACGAAGACTTTAGTTGAAGCAACTTATTATAAGCCAACTTTCAACTCAGTCATCGTCTGCCATTATATTGAAAAATTTTGAGCAGAGGATTACTCCTTTATACTCATCATACTATATAACTAGTAGTCCCATATCGTGTGGTTTTATATTACCCTCCTATAATATAAACAACATCTTTTACACACGATATGGTGGTATTAGTTAGCTGTGCATTATCATAATAAACTGAAGCCCCACCCTCTCCGTAAATGGTGCTTTAAATAATGATGATGTACCAATACATTACTTCATATTTTTGAGCGATAAATGTGAATAATGTATATACAATGAATATCTAATTACTTGTGTCATTATATAGTAATTAGTATTTATAAGTTCTATTCAATTTTTGAATAGTTACTAAAGCCACAAATAATCACTCAGTTATCTCCGTGGTATCCATTATCCTCCCCATGGAGAGGTTAGTTGCACTAATCAGTTGATATTAGTGCAACTTTTTCATTTTAAATAAAATTTTAAACTACATGAATACGATCTATACAAATATGTTTAACCGAGCAATATATTCTAAACAACCATTTCCTTTAAAATGAGAAAAGCTTCCAAATCAACTTTAGTTTAAGAAGTCATTTGGAAGCTTTGCTTATATATTATTTTTTATTCATTATGTCATACTATCTACAATTACCATTTCATCATAATTAATGGATTCTCTTAATTTTAATGCAGTACCTTCTGTTATCTCATCATTTTCAATTAGTTCTCTTAGAATACGACGTTGTTCTCTTAAAGCATTTAATTTAATTTTGGTAAGTGTATCTTCATGTCTGGAATTAAAGAAATTGTTTGGTGTTAAGTTATCTATTCTCATCAGATATCCATCGCAAATCATACCTACTTCTAGTTTATTATCAGTAGTAGCTTCTTTGGCTAAACGACTTACGACGTTATAATGAACAAGCTTATTGATTTTACCCAATTCTAATAAGTTATCAGTAACACTAAGAGATGATGCCGAATTAATTTTTGTTTTTACACGACGTTTCAATAGCATTCCTCTTAAACCAACAATAATTCGTCTTAATAACGAAGCTTGTTTATACACTTCTGTTCGTTCAGCGTAACGCATATAGTTTTCAAGAACACTCTCAGTAATTTCGCCATCATCAACCAATTTCTCTAGCGTTTTTGTTTCTACGTTAAATGCAATCTTTTGAAGTCGTTCTAGTTCTTTGGAGTTTTCATCTTCCTTTTCAACCGTTTTTAAAAATGTGAGTTTATCGTGGTAATCTTTAATGACGTTTCCATAACGGTAACTCGTTTCAAACGTCGATTTTTGATTTAGGTAATCGATAACATGTTCTAAAATGTAGATTCTCGCCTCTTTAAATGACATATTACCTATCTTCACTTCAGGGCTATCAGGCGTTACTAAAGGCAGAATGACTTGTGCAATAATTAAACTTAATATTACCATTCCGGAAGCAATAAATAATAAATCATTTCGATAAGCAAATGTTTCATGATTTGCTAATAAATATGGCAAGGTTAAGGCGATTGCGAGTGAAATGGTTCCATGTACACCACATAGAGTCATGATTAGTGCATATAAGCTACGCTTAGGTTTACTCTCAGTAACTTTATCTTCATCATTTTTAGAAATCATTTTTTGGAATGGACTGACAGATAAATAGAAATAAGGATAAAGTACATATACCCACACAAATCTAAAGAGATACACCGCAAGAGCGACTAGCAATGTGATGACGATTAAGAATAATAAATTATGCGGTTCAGTTTTAATAATTTTCACTATTACCTCAGGTACTAAAAAACCTAAGATTGAAAACACAAAACCATTTAAAACGTAGCCTAAAATACTCCATGTGTGATTATAGCTCATCTGTAATTGTGTTCTCGTTTGAGCTATACGGTCACGTTCAAATCCATGCACGAGTCCCGCAACTACTGCTGCAATAATCCCTGATGCATGGAATAATTCAGCAATCAAATAAGTGACAAACGGCGTCAGCAATTGTATAAATGTAAACATGTTAATGTTCTCAATGCCACGTCTCATTAATGTTAAACGAAATCTCACTAAAGCCATGCCTATAATTAGACCAACAATAGCACCTCCAATAGAGGCAATCAAAAATTGTTGAATCGCATCAAAAATGGAAAAAGTTCCAGTAATCAATACACCTACGGCAATTTTAAATGAAATGATACCTGCAGCATCATTAAGTAAAGATTCACCTTCAAGAATGGTCATTGAACCTTTTGGTAAAACCTTACCTTTCGTGATTGCTTGTACCGCAACAGCGTCTGTAGGACAAAGTATAGCCGCAATTGCGAAAGCAGCACCTATAGGTAATTCAGGCCAAATCCAATGAATAAACAATCCTACGCCTATAACGGTAGTTATGACAAGACCTAGAGCCATCATCATAACAGGTTTGATATACTTCCTTAAATGTACTCTTGAAACATTAACACCCTCAACGAATAGTAGTGGTGCAATCAATGTAACCATAAATAATTCAGAATCAAAATTGAATTCAACTGGAATGGGAGTGAGGTATAAAATCATCCCAAGGAAAATTTGGATAAATGCAAGAGGTACTTTAGGTATGAAAGTATGTACAAAGGAGCTCACAATAACTAGTGCGACAAATATGAGTAGAGTTTCAAATATCTCCACACTTTCACCTCTTTATTAATTTTTAATTGCAAATTTAGTCATCAAAACAATAAAAAGTTGCAAGGTTATCTACTGCAACACTGAAGAAGTGAAATAATAACAATAGAGTCATTCCTGTAAGGACATAACTATTAACACTCAATCATGCCACAAATATACTATTCAAAACTCAATTATTTTCTTTATCAGTGAAATCAAACATGAACATTTAAATTAACTTATGAAGCTCGCTTCTTCGAACGAGAAAATGCTTATGTGTAATTTCATTGAAAAAATTAGTGACAACTGTCATTCACAATTATTCTTGTTTACAATTTTATCATTTATTAACCAGATTCTTAAATAAATAGCTTTTATATCATTAATATCTTCACCTCAGATATACAAAAAACTACTAGCATATAAAAGATATATCTTTTATATGCTAGTAGTTTAAAAGCTTAAACAATCAATCGTCCATTTTATTAATATATTCTTTTTCTTTATAGTATAATTTTTCTCGTCTTTCTTCTCGTAGTTTTGCACGTTTTTTTAATTCTTCTGGCGTATTAAACTCTTTTTGGCTTAATAAGATAGTAGATTGTCTAGATGCATCGTCTTTCCTGTACATATATGCACCATTACGGTAGGCCGCTCTACTTATCAAATGCATTCCAACCGGAGATGTAAGATTGATAAAAACTAGTGATAATAATAATCTGACACTGAAAAAACCTGAATTCACAATAAAATAGATCAGTACACCAACTACAGTTAGTAATACTGACAATGTAGAACTTTTCGTTGAGGCGTGACTTCTTAGAAAGACATCTTGAAATTTTACAATCCCTATTGCACTAATTAATGCAATAATACTTCCTAAGAAAATAAGTATCGAAGCAATAAGACTAACGATGTCTTTTATGATTTCCATTGAAGACACGTCCTTCCCCGATGAATCTTGAAATTGAGACCGAACTGACAAACGAAATAATTGCAATTAACATGATTGAATCTAAATAAGACACTGAGTTAAAAATAACGCTCATCACACCAACAATAGACATAACAACAGCACTCGAGGCATCAAATGATACAACTCTATCAGCAGTAGTGGGACCTTTAATTAATCTGACTAGACAAACAAGTAGTGCCATACCAAAAATCACTAATGCACTTATAATAAATATTTGAGTGAACATTTCAATCATCGTGTCACCTCCAAAATTAAATCCTCATACTGCTTAATACTTTTTAGAAGATTTTCTTTATCTTTTTCTGACACATCAATACTGTGAATAAAAAATTTATTAGTATTTTTAGAAATTCGAATAACTGTCGATCCTGGAGTAATAATAATTAAAATCGTTAAAAAAGTAATAGCCCAATTACTTTTTAATGAAGTTTCATATGTGAGTAAACCTGGATTAACTTCATTCGTCTTAAATAAGATGTAATTTATGGTACTTATACTAGAAGTAATAAGCTGGTATAGGTATACAGCTAAAAATTTAATAGCCACCCATATCTTTTTCAAATAAAATTCTTCACCAAAAAAGCGATGCAGAATATAAATCACAATTAAACCAATTAAAAATCCAGCAAAGAAGGTTGTAAATTTAAATTCATCTTCATCTTGAAAGAGTACCCAAAGGAACGCGATAACAATATTTAATACAACTTGCTTCACTTATGATTAACCTCCTTCAAATGTGTATTTACATTCTTTTGAAAGACATCTTCTTTCATATTAAGATTTGTTGCATCCTCTGTTACTTTCAGAACAACAGGGGCTGCAATACCCATCGCTAATACCACTACAACTAAAACACTAAGTAAACCTTTACGATAAATAGGTAGTGGTCTAAATTGTACTTGTTCTCCGTCAGCATCACCAAAATACATTATAAACATCACTCTAAAAAGACTATACATAGCAATTAAACTTGTCACAATCATAAGTGCTAAACCAATATAATTACCATTTGTAATAGCCCCTTGGAATATTAAGACTTTACCCGGAAAGCCACTAAAAGGAGGTACGCCACCTATAGCAAAAATTACCACGACAAATGCAACACCAAAGAATGGTTCTCTTTTTGCCAGTCCACTTAAATACTGATAATTTCGATAGCCTGACATATAAACAAGACTACCAATTACAAAAAACAATAATGTCTTAACGATAATATCATTCGCTAAATAGAAGATAGCACCATTTACACCTGATATAGTATGAGAACCTAAACCTAAAATAATGAATCCAATAGACAAAATAACTTGATAAGCCGCAATTTTCTTAATATCTTTGTAAGCGATGACACCAAATGCACCGATAATCATTGTGATACAAGCCATAAACACGAGCAATGTATGCGTGACGCTTGGATGATGGTCGAATAGTAAAGTAAAAAAACGAATAAGCGCATAAGCTCCAACTTTTGTCATCAATGCTGCAAATAACGCGGCAAGTTCCGTATTAAGCACTGCATATGCTTTAGGTAACCACATGAAAATCACTAGTGCTGCCTTTGAACTAAAAGCAACTAGAAATACTAAAGATATCATCGTTATTGTTTGGTTATTTTCCATATGATTCAATCGCATCGCTAAATGTGAGAAATTAAGTGTTCCGACTGTCTTATATAACATGCCAATTCCTAATAAAAGCAACCACGAACCTAAAATATTCAGAACAACATATACTATCGCTGCACGTAATTGTTCAACAGATTGTCCTAATGTAACAAGTACAAACGAAGCAAGAAGCATAATTTCAAACATCACGTATAGGTTAAATAAATCAGAAGTTAAAAACGAACCAATAACACCTACTGTTAATAAAAGAATAAATGTAGGAAGGTGAAATCGATTGACTCGCTTCTCCCCTCTACCAAAGCCGTATGCCATTATTAGCGTAACAACAAAAGATGATACTGACACCATAAGCAGACTCAGTGAATCACCTAGAAATTGAATGCCGAAAGGTGCTTTCCATCCCCCAAAATCAAGTGTTATCGGTTTATGATTAACGACATAAATAAGTAAAGCAATTGAAATCATTGTATTAACAATCATAGTTGTAATGGATAGGATTTTCGAAATACGATTTTTATTTTTAGTGAAGACTAAAATTAAAGCACATACAAAAGGCAACAACATAGGCAATATTATTAAATTACTCATCATCTTCATCACCTTTCAATGCACTTATTTCATCCTCTTTAGTTACTCTGTAAGTTCTATATATTAACACCAATAAAAACGCAGTCATACCAAATCCAATCACAATAGCTGTTAAAACGATAGCTTGTAATAAAGGATCAACAAAGTTTTGAGCATGACCTTGAATTAGCGGTTCAGACATATGAGGTCCATATTTCCCCATACTCATAATAATTAAATTACCGGCGTGTGTATAAATAGAAATACCAATAACAATACGAATTAAATTAATAGATAAAATCATATAAGTTCCAATAAACACTAAAAATCCTATCACAAGGAGTAATATTAAATTCATGATCTACCCCCACTTATAGATAGCATAACTGTAACAATCACACCTACTACTGTTAATAAGATGCCAAGCTCAAATAAAGTCACAGTAGTAACATGAACATGTCCTAGTAATGGAAATGTTACATTTCCTTCAGTTTGATATAAAAATGGCTTCCCAAAAAACATAGGCACTGATGCAGTTGCAACAGATATGAGTGAACCTATAATCATTAATTTTTTAAAATCAATAGGCAAGCTTTTCAACACTTCATTTACATCAAAGGCAAGAAACATTAAGATAAATGCCGAGCTAAAAATCAAGCCACCAATAAAGCCACCACCTGGATTATTATGGCCAGCAAAAAATACATAAAATCCAAATGTTAACAAAATAAACACTACAATTTTTGTAACTGATTTAAGTACTACATCATTCTCTTTCATCTTGCCCCCTCCTATCTTTGTAATTAAGTAACGTATAAATACCTAATCCAGCTATGATTAACACTAGTCCTTCAAACATAGTATCTAAAGCTCTGAAGTCACCTAGTATAGCATTGACAATATTTTTTCCACCTGTAAGTTCATATGCATCTTCATAAAATTTAGCAATTGAAGGCATACCATCTGCTTGTTGAGCAACAAAAATAAGTGATACCACCGTCAATGCCATAACAAGTGACACAATGATTTTGAAGGTCTCTTTTTTTAAATTTGCCTTAACTCGAGGGATGTTAGGTAGTCTCGAAAAACTAACAATAAATAAGATTGTCGTAATAGTTTCAACAACTAACTGTGTTAAAGCTAAATCTGGAGCTTTCATTGCAATAAAATATAATGTAACTGCGAATCCAATCATTCCATTCAATACCACCATCGTTAGTCGTTGACGAATAAAGATTAATGAAATGCCGATAATCAATGTTACAACTGATAAGATAACTTCCAACGGTCCGAAAGAACTAATATGAAGCTGATGTACATGAGGAAAACCCACAGTCAAATATCCATAAACTACAATAGCTACAAAAATAAATAATGTAATCATGATGTAATAATTCAATTTATTATTCATCAATGCACGTATACCACGGGCTGAGTATAATTCAAATTCTCTATAAATTTTCCGATAGCCATCTGTAATCGAAGCACTTTTGATTATTTGATGCGTAACCTCTTTCCAATTCACAACTAGAGCTAAAATAAGTCCAATAATAATAACAACTATACTTAAAATTAATGGAAGATTCACACCATGCCACTGAGAAATATGTGGCACAAATGCATCAACCTCCGCACCTATCCCAGATACAGATCTGGTTGCGGGCAAAATAACAAAGTTGCCAAAAACGTTTGGAACAAAGAAGATAACTGGAATGAGTAACATTAAAATCACAGCTGGTAAACTAAATAGCCATGGTTCATGTATTTGTTTACGTTTAAATTTTTCTATATTGTAATTTCCCCAGAATGTTTCTTTTATCATGTAAAGTGCATAAGTAAAAGTCAATATACTCGCGATGACACCTATTGAAATAATCACAAACGTTAATACGAAGCCATATTGATCAAGTTCGTTTGCTTTAGTTAACGAATCTAAAAACATTTCCTTACTTAAAAAGCCATTTAAAAAAGGAACACCTGCCATAGATAATGCAGCGAGCAACATGACAATATGCATTTTAGGGAAGACTTTACGCATACCATTTAGCAAACGAATATCACGTGTTCCGGACTCGTGATCAATGATACCAACGCCCATAAATAATGCACATTTAAAAACCGCATGATTCATTAAATGGAATAAGCCAGCAAATAAAACTAAAATATAAAACTTAGACAATTCATCTGATGTGTGCTGAGCATAACCGCCACCTAGACCTACCATTGTCATAATCATACCTAATTGACTTATTGTAGAATAAGCGAGTATACCTTTTAAGTCGTATTGTCGTAAAGCAGTTAAAGATCCAAATAACATAGTTATTAGACCAACAAATGTCACTGTATAAATATAAACATTACTAAGTCCCAATAAAGGTGTAAATCTAAATAGTAAAAAGATTCCAGCCTTTACCATTGTTGCCGAATGAAGATAAGCACTTACTGGTGTAGGTGCTGCCATGGCCTTTGGTAACCAAATATGAAACGGAAATTGTGCAGATTTGGTAAAAGCACCTAATAATAGCATCAAAATCATTGGTATAAATAAAGGATGTCGTGAAATTGCATTGCGTTGATTAAGGATATCAGTAATTGTGTTTGTTCCTGTAATGATATATAAAATGATAAATCCTGTTAATAACGCTAGCCCACCAAACACTGTAATCATGAAAGATTGAATGGCGCCTAATTGACTTTCACCATTATTGTACCAATAGGATATAAGCAAGAATGAGGAAATACTTGTGAGTTCCCAAAATACATACATTAAGATGGTATTATTAGCTATTACAATGCCAATCATACTGAACATAAATAATAGTAAATAGATGAAAAATCTAGGAAGATTGTCCGTACTGTGGGATAAATATTGCGTAGCATAAAAAAATACACCCACACCTATTAGCGAAATAATTAAGCCGAACATTAAACTTAAACCATCTAATCTTAAATCTAAATTAATATCAATTGAAGGCATCCATGGTAATCGAACAGCAATAAACTTATTTCGAATCACATCTGGTATTTTCATAATAAAATATGTAGATGTCACAATAGGAGCTATTAATGCAACATAGCCCGCAACCTTTCTTAGTTGACGATGACTCAGAGTGAATAAAACTATGAGCATGACTAATAAATTAGTCGCCATAAGATATACTAAACTCATTTAACCCCTCCTTTTCTTTTTACATTTATATTAAGTGTAATCATTTATTAAGTGTAATCATTGTATGGCGATTTGAAACATATCGTATTTCAATAAATCTCAATATTTCTTAAGTTATCTGATATCCAAAATATTGTTGAATGATAGAAATTAATATTCCCGATTGAAAGAGAAGATAATCAAATGTTTTTCTTAAATTAGTTAAACTAACAGGTTTTAATCCTTATTATGGTGCAACACGATTTATGATTTGATATTGCTAGTTGATTTGAATGAGTTTATTGAGCATACATAGATTCAAGCACTGTCGCTTTTTTTCTGAATTGGCATATCACAAAAAGGTAACTATTCTTATTTATATCCAAAAGGGAATAGAACTTTATTTTATATAAGATAGAATCCATGAGGCTATAATTTTTCAATCATCGATAAACTTAAACTAATTCATTCTCATATTGGGAGATCTTAATATTTTAATTCATATATAAATAGTAATTTTAGACACTGATCAATCTTTTAAGTTGGTTATTTTAAATATCAGGTTCCAATTTTTTCTTTTACAACTTAACAATTCTACTTACCTCATATACCTTCTAAAACAGGTTTCATAATTAATGATAAATGACGTTTGTATCACATCAAAGGCATTTGCCTATATTTTTCAAAAAATGTGTCCTTTTTTTTCAATCTATTTCGATATATATAGTGAAAGGAGGTTTTATTATGAATGAAGTCAATCAAGTGACGATTATCTTTACTCAAATCAAACATAATTCTGAAGGTAAAGTAGTCGAACATAAGCGTCGTTTTTCTAACATTAATCCGCTTGTTTCTAATGATCAAATCAAATCTTTTCGTTCCATCATTGAACGTATCAGTGGCGAAGAGTATGACAAAGTCGAGATCGTTAAAACAGAATCTTTAATTTAAGGAGGATACATCAGTATGTCAAAAACTTTGGAACTCGTATTTAAATCAAATCTTAATAAACCCGTCAAATTACTATTACCCGATTTTAACGCTATTACTACAGAACAATTAATTAAAGAAAGTATGAACCAACTTTTAGAATTAGACATTTTAAGATTTAGTTTGGGAAAGCCTGTCAAAATTTATGCTGCACAACTTATTGATAAAAGTACAACTGTTATATTTGAAGATAAAAATTAATTCATAAAACATTATTTTTGACGCTTTATTTAAAGTACTAAAATCATAAAAAAGACTTATCGAAGAACAAATTTTTTAAAATTGTTCAAGTCTAAAAAAGAACTTAATTTACATTGTTCTTTTATTAATATGAAGTGAGATATCAAATTCAAAATGATGTCTCGCTTTTTTTAATTCTAAAACTTGTTTAATGTGCATTTTATTATAATGATTCATCAAAATAGTATCGGCTGTATGACACCTCGGAACATTCACAACTTATTTCTATACTTTGCTTATGGCTCAATCATTTTAGAAACATGATTATGAATGGTATGATAATCATATTAAATTGAGAAAGTTGGTTTTTATCATTGTTTTTTCTATATCTTTTAGGAATTTTTGTTGGCATGTTACTTCCTATTCAAACTTCAATCAACTCAAGGCTAAGCCAATTTACCCGTTCATCTTTTTATGCTTCAACCATATCTTTTGCTGTCGGAACAATATGCTTACTTGTGCTTAATATCATTATTCATCCACAAGTATTAACACCAGAATTCTTTTCTAAGCAAACACTTAACTATACTTGGGTCCTAGGAGGACTATTAGGTGTTATCTATTTAACTGGAAACTTATTATTATTACCAAGATTAGGCGCAGCACTTACTGTTGTTATTACGGTTACAGGGCAAATTATTATGGGTGTAATCATTGATACATTTGGATTATTGGGCGCCCATCAACAATCTTTTACATTATTTAAAGGTGTTGGAATTATATTTTTAATTACTGGAATTATATTTATGAATTATGTTCGTAGACATCCTGTTAATAGACATAAGAATACACCAATAGTATTCTGGTTGCTTATTGGATTCGTATTTGGTTTCGCTCCGCCAATCCAAACAACAATCAACAGCACACTGGCTCAACACACACACTCATCCATATTTGCTTCACTCATATCATTTAGCGTTGGTACAATAGCGTTATTTATATTAACATTAGTATTTAATCGTAGTCTGAAAATATCATCTACTCATAAAACACTAGGTAAGATTAAATCTATTTATTTTATTGGAGGGATACTAGGAATGGCATTCGTAACATCTAATATTATTTTAATGCCTTTCTTAGGAGCAGCTTTAACTACTATAATTGCTATGATGGGCCAAATGATTATGGGTATTATTATCGATCATTTCGGTTTGTTGGGTTCACCTAAAAACAAAATAACATCACGTAAGTTAGGTGGATTATTATGTATAGCTATAGGTATTATTTTATTACGATTATTTTAAATTCCTTATTCTGAATAAAAATTATCCGCTTATATTAATGTAGATTCCTCATACAAATAAATGTCTATTTCGAACTGCCAACAAAGATTTTGTCTTTGTTGGCAGTTTTTATGAGTGATTCTTCTTATAGTAACATTTATGTAGAATCATATATTTTAAAATTAAAGATAGCCTTCTATTTTTCAATTTATTAAATTGATTTACTTTATTTTTTGAAATAAAACAATATACAAACCAAAAGTAATGCTTATTTTAAAATTAATATATTTTCATTTAAAATAATAGTGTATAATAACCTCACAATAATATTATGAGGTGAACATCCATGACCAAGCAACGCATCGTTATTTCTTCATTACTATTCATTTTCATTCTCACAACTTGTAGTTTTAGTTACATTACTTTCTCTAAATTAACTTCTAAAACAGAAGATATTAAAAATATAAAAACTATAAAAGCAAAGCCCAAATTACTCCTTTCAACAACTGGTATACAAGCCCCTCTTAACAGCTATATTTTCTACTACACTCCCACTTTAGGACAACTCCAAAAACTTTTAGTAAAAAATCATAGCAAAGTATCTAAAAACACTCCAGTGTTAGAATATTACAATTATGAAAAAGATCATTTATATGAGGAACTCCAAAATACACTTAGTAATGAACGTAACAACAAAACTTTAAATTCTAAAAATGATTTACATTATTATTCATTCCTTAATCAGCTAAAATTACAAATGATTCAAACTAAATCCTCAATTAAATCCACTTTATTTTCACCAATTAATGGAAGTATTTCATATATTAATTCTATCCCTTCAAAACCAAACGAAAAGATAGTGCAAATTAATAGCAACGAACGTATTATTCGTGCTAATATATCAGAATCTGAGTTGAATTTATTAAAAATAAATCAAAATATTTCTGTAACATCTAGTGACAACACTCAATTTACTAGTAAAATTAAAGAAATTTCGAATATACCATCAAAAATAAAAAATGGCGTCTCATATTACGACATTTTACTTTCTACACAACCCAATCATCAAATTGGAACACACTTTAAAATCAAATTAGCCTCAAATGACATAGAGTTACCTACGTCAGCTATTGTTCAAAAACGCTATGTTTTAATTCTAAAAAACGGGAAAATTACAAAAAGAGAAGTAACATACAAAAAGAGTTTAAAAAGTGGGTATATTAATATAACTAAAGGCTTATTGATAGATGAAAAAGTTGTTAAAAATCCTACTTCTAAATTAATAAACATTTATATATAAAAAATGTTAGTAAAATTCTTTCCAAAAAGTATTCTTTTTAGTATAATTTTTATTAAATTAAGGAAAATTAGAAACAATCTTATTTTTTTTGAATATAGCAAATGCTACATTGCTAATTCAAGTATAAACTTTAAAAGATAATTTGTTTTATAAACACTTATTTGTTTACTTCTTAATTTTATTTAGTTATAATTAACTAAATAATATAGCATTAAATATATTCTTTAAATTTAAATTAATACTATATTATGACGGACACTTTCGTATTTTCATAAGAAAAATAGATATAAATTAATAAATTAGGGTATAGTATCCAAGTAATCTTAATTCAATAATATAATTAACTATCTTTAAATTTAAAAAGATGGGTTTTAAGATTTATGGATATGATATAAATAGGGAGGTTTCATTAATGGCTATTTCAAAAATCAATGACTGCTTTGAATTATTAGCTATGGTCACTTATGCTGACAGATTAAAAGGAATAATTAAAAAAGAATTCTCAATCAGCTTTGAAGAATTTGCAGTATTAACTTATATTAGTGAGAATAAAGAAGAGGAATATTATCTTAAAGATATTATCAATCACTTAAATTATAAACAACCTCAAGTTGTTAAAGCTGTTAAAAATTTATCTCAAGAAAATTACTTTAATAAAAAACGTAATGAACACGATGAAAGAACTGTTTTAATCTTAGTAGATTCTAAGCAGCGTAAAAAAATCGATGATTTACTTAAACGAGTAAACAACCGTATCACAGAAGCAAATAATGAAAATGAAGTATAATGGCTAGGGAGTAAAACAGATATTTCTTTCACTTATGAAAGATAAGACTGTTTTACTCTTTTATTAAGTTAATACGATAGTGATCTGAGTCCAAACTTTACTGCTACTACAAAACCCTCAAATGATTTTCCGACAATAATCATTTAAGGGTTTTTATTTATGTTCTTATTTTTTAACTAACAAAATCTAAGTAGAGTTTCAGGAATTTTTCTGGTTCCTCGATATGTGGTGCATGTCCTGAATTATCAAATACAATTTTTGTAACTTGATCATAATATTGATCCATATCATAATGACTTTTATTTTGTATGAGTGGGTCATACTTACCATTCACAATTAAAGTAGGTATGGACACATTATGATGAACACGAGTTAAATCTTTAATATTAAGCAATGCACGTACTGCAATTGCACTTTCTTCCGGAGTTGGTCTATTGTATAATTTTTGGCTTTGATACCATTTCATTGCTTTATCTTTCTCTTTAAATAATTTAGAGAATAAAATAATCATTGCCTCAGATTTATTAAAGCCTGCTAATTCTTCTTGGTAATCAACCATTAATTTGTTGAAACCATTTGCAATGTCTTCACTTTTGGCCGAAACAATTGTCAATGTAATCACTTTATATTGATATTTTTCAGTAAATTCACTCGCAATGATGCCCCCCATATCATGTCCTAAAATATGTGCAGAATCGATATTTAATGCTCCCATTAAATCATTTAAATCTTCAACATGATCTTTTAATTCATATGATTCTGTTCGTGAAGATTTTCCATGACCTCTGACATCATAAGTAATTACTCTATACTGCTTCTTGAGTTCATTTTTTAAATCTTTAAATCCTGCCAAGTTTCCATCTAATCCATGAATTAAAATGATGGGGATGCCTTCGCCTTCATCAATATAGTTAAGTTCAATCTGATTACAAATTTGAATTTTATTCATCTTGGCACCTCCCTTTAGTCATTTATATACCCATATTAAAATAGTGTTACGCTTTTAGGTTATTTTCAGTGTAATTAAATTATTTGTATATTAAAATAGTGATTCATTTTCTAAAACAAACTTATATGGTAAACAAATGATATATTTTAATAAATTAAAAAACTCAGAAAGATATGTCTAGCATATTTTCTGAGTTTAAATCTTTGTATTATGATGATTTAGTGCGTTCAGATAAACGTATCGTATAAAAAATGATTAGCACAACAAGTATAATCCAAATTGCTAAAGAGAAAAACTGTGCAATTTCCGGGTCAGTTACCATTGCATCTATTGTTTTTTGACAAAATAGTAAGCCAACTCCTACAAATTCTATACGTTTAAAGAATATACCAACAAGACTTAAAATAATTCCAGCGAAAAATACAAACTGATGACCATAGATAGAAATAGGAATAATAGCCCAGTTAAAGTGAAACCCTTGCATAATTACTAGAATTAAAGCAATAATACCAATGATTATTCCAGTTCTCATTTCATACTTATTACTGTATAGATAATTTTTTTTGGCAATACGCACATATAAAATGAGTGTTATTGGAAATATAACTAAGCAATAAAACAAGCTTATACCGGTAATTGCTTGAAAAGGTACATATTGTTTATCGTACAAATATGAAATAAGAATAAAGTTAATGATAAAGAAAATCATTGGATTGAGTTGTAATGCAAACAAATTACGCTGAATTGTTAATATTAATTGCGCAGGTGATTTACCTCTATATTCAATGTAATCTTGATCTTTTTCTTCAGACTTTTTAATATCTTGTCGATATTTTTCTTTTATATCATCAATTAAGTGTGGTGACATTCCTTTGTGACTAAAATAATCATTAATATTTTCGAGTAATACTTTATCATTCGTACGCATGATTTACTCCTTTTCATTTAAATCTTGATGTAATTTGTAGATTTCATAAGTTAATCATTTTCAAATTAAAATTTTATCATACATCTTACAATTTTACTTGAACATAATGATTAATCATATCATCATTAGCAACTAAAATGAAAAGAAGAGCTAAAGTGAAATCCATTTTACAAATTATGATTTCAACTTTAAACTCTTCAAATTTCAAACTATTTTATCTTATAAAACGTATATCCAATTCTTCTTATTTATTTAAATCTATACGATATAACTTCACATTTTTATCCTTTGGTGAATTTGAACTGAATTGATAACTTGCTTGATCTTTTTGAATATAGCCAAAGTTACCTGTAACATTATTATAATGTACACGACTTATAGCTTTATGACCAAGTTGTTGTTTTACGGCTTTGTATGAAGGGCCGTTTGCATCATTATATGTCATTGATACGCGTGTAACATTTCCTCTTTCTTTTTTACCATTAGCTGTTACTAGCAAAACACCTTTATCAGTTCTAAATTCGTAATACTTTTCATTACTATTTGGGTTATAAGAATAGATAGGATGACTATACTTTTTTAATACACTCTTCATTGATTCGCCTATCTTAACGTTTTCTAATGATTTATCACCTTTGTTTAATTGTTGTACTGTTTTCATTGAATTACCAGTTGCCGCTTCAACGTTGTTTCCAACGCTTACTCCAGTTAAAACTAATCCTAAAACAAGTAATGATGTTATTAGTTTCTTCATAAGCACTCACTCCTTTAATTCTTTATGTCTTCTGTGCTCATGTTAATTGTACTATAAATATTACTAAAATAACAATAATATTACAAAATGATTACGTGGATTTAGTAGATGACTTTTTTAACAACTGTTTTAGCGCTTATAGAGAAACCTATCTTTCTTAATTCATTGATTATTACCTTACAAAATCTCAGTGTGAACTCTTTTATTTAGGTGCATGTTGTTGAATGAAGTTTGTTGTCTCTTGAGTAAATTGAGCCTGTTCTTCAACAAAAGGATATGCACTTGAATGTTGATAGACGTTAAATTCACAGTGTTGAATCAAATCTGCGACTTCTTTAGCTTCTAGTGTAGTTGTACGTTCTCCGTGTTCTCCAGCAACAATAAGCGTAGGAACTTGAACATGCTTGAAAACATCTGCAATACCTTCAGATTTGAAGACATCTTTAACAGCTTGAATTTCTTCTTTAGTAGAAATACTATTTGTATCAACGACATGCTTTAAAAATTTATTCATCTTACGCGCTTTATAATATCTACGTTTATCTAAAAATTTTTCTTGCTTATCATCTTCCCAGTTACGTATTTTATGCGCATATTTTCTGAACAAGCGTTCTTCAGGCAATTCACCTTCTATTGAAGTAGGATTAACTAATGTGATTGAGGATATATAGCCAGGATTTCTAACAGACATATCAGCAGCAATAAGTGCCCCCATCTCGTGCCCAATAAATGCTGCTTCATCTATATATATAGCATCTAATAAAAATTTTATATCGTCAGCAAAGTCATAAAACTCTATATTTCTAGGCTTATCAGAGTAACCATGTCCTCTCAAATCGATAAGCACAACCTGAAAAGACTTTGCTAATACCTTAGCTAAATCATTAAAAACAGCATAATTATCAAAAGCGGTATGCACGAGTACGACAGGATATCCTTGTCCCATAGTACTATAGTGTAATGTTGTACCGTCTTGTTTAGTAATTAAATCCATTGCCATGTTGTTCTTCTCCTTCTGTTTCAAAATTATCTGGTAAAATTTTAAGCAATTCCTCTATGGTAGTAATCGTATAATCTACTTCTTCTGTTAATGGCTCCAATTCTGCATCTTCTTGTTTATACCACACACTTACCATCCCCATTGCACGTGCAGGAGCAACATCGTTTAATGCATCATCTCCGACATACATTATTTCAGATGGTTTAACCCCCAATTGATCAATCATATCTTCAAAGATTTTAGGATGTGGCTTACGATAGCCTACAGTTTCAGAAGTAGTTAAATAATTAATAACGTGCATAATACCCAATGAATGCAATCTAAATTGTTTAATTTTGGATTTCCCATTTGCAATCACACCAATCATGTAATGATGTTTCGATAACTTTTCTAATGTATACAAAGTATCATAGTAAGGGAAAACGTAACGATAGAAATGCATTTCAAAGTCATTAAATAAATCTTTCCATTTAAGACGGTCGATATGAAATTGTTTAATGATTTCCTTATATAGATCAGGTTTATCGTTGTCTTCATCATCGTCTAATTCAATAAATTTATTCTTATAATCTGCTAATTGCACATGAATAAAATAATCATGAAACCGTTCATATTGCTCTTCTATAAACTTTTCACGCGATTTTACTCTATCTAATAGAGTACCTTCTAAATCAAAGACGATAGCCTTAATGCAGTTTAAATTCATTTTCAATGACCTCTTAATATTTTAATAATACTATTGTAGCAAAAGAGTAGTGTGAACGTCATATGTTAGTCTGTTTAATTAAAATATAAAATAGGACTGGTACACCGAGCAATGCCATCACGATGCCTACAGGAATTTGTATAGGTTGTATCATTGTACTTCCTATAAAATCTGCAATTATCATGACTACAGCACCTATGATTATATTCAATAACATTTGTAAACCTATTTGATAACGCCAATAAAATTTTCTAATCAGTTGTGGAATAATCATGCCTATAAAACCAATAACTCCAACGTATGCGACCACAACTGCTGTCATGATGGAGGCTACTATAAGAACAATATACGTTACTTGTTGTACATTTAATCCTAGAGACTGACTTTTCAATTCACCAACTTGCAGTAATTTAATTCCTTTTTGCATTAAAAATAATACTATGATTGCGACAGATGCTATCAAACTAATAATCATAACATCCTGATATTCAGCTGATGCAAAACCACCGAACAGATAACTAGCAATTGGATTCATCTTCTTAGGATTAATCAAAACAAGCAAATACAATAATGCATTTAATAGTGCACCAAATAGTAATCCCGTTAATATAAGCATTTGAACAGGATATCCTTTGGCTAACATCGCTGAAACACTTAAAACAAGTAACAGTGTGATTAAACTGAAAATAATGGAAAATATAGGGAACCATAAAAAACTAAGTCCCAAAAATAAAGCAATTCCAGATCCTAATGATGCACCACTAGCTAATCCCAATGTAAAACTATCTGCAAGTGGATTATTTAACACAATTTGATACACTTGGCCAGCTAATGTAAGTACTGCACCAGTGAGCATGGCTTCAAGTAATCTAGGTAAACGAACCTGGAATAGTATGGTTTGATTAAAAACATCATCAAGTTTTCCTACATCCCAGCTTAAACTTAAGCTCATGCTTAATATTAAAATAAATAACCATATAATGACACTTCTATATTTATTCATAACTCTCTCTTTCAATACTTTCTTAATCACTATATTAACAAAACAATACTTAAAAAGTGTAAAACGACTGGCTTCCATTCGTTGCACGATTTAGTCATCGAGTAATGAAGTTGAATCAAATGGCATATTTGCATCAGTTTAATTCAATATCCGTCTATCATAAATATTAAAAATACCTGAGACAATAACTACTGTCCCAGGCGTTTGAAATACATCTCTGTCAGCTTATTAATAAAATTAATCATCTAAGTAAAATACAATACATAGTATTCAAATGACTATTTTTTATATATATCGTCTCTTAAATCCTTTAGACCTTCATCAATACGAGGACCTGGTCGAGAAACTTCATCCCCATCTACTGTTTCAATACGTGTATTTTTAACAGCATTAATTTTATCAAAACCGCCACGTTTTTTTATCATTTCTATGTAGTCTGATTTTGATTTACCTTCTGTGGAAATCAGAATATCAGGATTACGTTTAATAATGCTTTCTTTACTTACTGATTTCCAACCTTTAACATCATCAAAACTATTTTTAGCATCTAGTTTCTCTAACATATCGTTAAAGAAGGTATCTTTTCCGGCAGTGTAAATGTCTGGTTTAGACGATACTTCCATAAACACTTCTTGTTTCTTATGATGTTTAGGAACGGAGTTAATGATTTTTTCTACATTGTGTTTTGTTTCATCAACAAGTTCTTTAGCTTGTTTTTCACGATCCGTTAATTGTCCAATTGATTTAAAAGTATCATAAGTTTCATCAATCGATTGTGCATCTTTCACATAAACGACTTTTACTCCCTTATCTTTAAGTGACTTTAGCACTTTACCTGCAGAATTTTTCTGTGACTCATGCGCTAAAATCAAATCCGGTTTAGCTTTTATTAATTCTTCTTTATTTAAATTCATCGCATCGAATTGTTTTTTACCTTTTTTTACATCTTTAGGATAATCATCCACAGTGGATACACCAACTATATCTTCTCCGATTCCTAAGCGATATAAAATTTCTGTGTTACTAGGAATGAGCGAAATAATTCTATGATATTTTTTATCGCTTTTTTCAGTGTCTTTATTATTAGATGAATGATTGGCATCTTGACCACATGCAGCCAGTACTACAATCAATGCACATATAACTATCCATAGTTTACTTTTCATTTGGAGCATCACCCTTTCACAAATTATTTTTAATGTTCCTATTCATCATATCAAAATATACCAATATTTGTAGATACAATTTTATTTGATTTTCACAAAATATGAAAAAAGACAACTTTGAATTAAATCTATTAATATATTTAACCCCAACTTGCTTTGTCTGTAGAATTTCTCGTTGAAATTCTCTGTGTTGGGGCCACAACCCCAACTTGCTTTGTCCGTAGAATTTCTCATTGAAATTCTCTGTGTTGGGGCCACAACCCCAACTTGCTTTGTCCGTAGAATTTCTCGTTGAAATTTTCTGTGTTGGGGCCCCGACCCCAACTTGCCTTGTCTGTGGAATTTCTCGTTGAAATTTTCTGTGTTGATCAGTTTTATAATGTTAGTATCAATCGGTAAAATGCTAAAATGTCTGAGACAATCAACAATGTCCCAGACACATAATGTTTTATAATTTAATAAATGTTTTTATCGCGTCAGAAATGTATAAATTCAAACCACGTTCACGTTGCTTGTTAATAAACTTTACAAATCGCTCGTCCTCAATATAAATCTGAGCTATATATTCTAAAAATTGATTGTCACAATTAGGAACTTGTTCTTTCAAAATACATTGTAATTTCTTAGTTTTTCCACTTGCTTCAAGTATAGAAACTTTGTTTAAGTATAGTTGATTCATTTCGTCAAAAAACATATTTAATTGCTTATTAATTTCCTCAAAATGATTTTGCTGTTCTGATTCATCCTTACATTTTTGTTTATCTTTATATGCTTGATAATAATGAGTATCTCCATACTTACTTGCTGCTTCTTTTTCATACTGTTCATTTAAATTGAAATTTTGCATTGTAGTTACCTCAATCTCATCGTTATCTTTGTGAAAATGATGTTCTAACGTACGGATAATATCGTTTAAGCGATCTCTTTTTTTAACAATGTGATAAAAATTATCATGTAATATTTTAGTTCTAAAATCACTATCACCTTCAAAATACGTCTGTATTTGCTTTAATGTTAAATCTAATTCCTTTAAAAAGAGAATATATTGTAACTTTGAAATATCTTGAACATTATAATATCGGTATCCATTAGCACTCATTTGTTGTGGCACGAGTAACCCCTTTTCATGATAATAATGAAGCGTGCGTATACTAACTCCGGTAATGTCAGAAAGCGTTTTGGGACTGAAGCGTTCTTTCATCATTTCACCTCCTGAATTAAAGTATGAGGTATGACGTTACGTTAAGGTCAATACTTATTTTTTAAAATAGGTATCTAAAAAGGTATAGCGTTGTTTCCCCTTACCATTAAAATAATTTTTCCCAAAATTATCTAATAAAGCGTGAAACTCATTTGCATCTTGATTTGAAAATGATTCAGGAAGTGTTAATTCCTGTTTCAATTTATGATAACTTTCTGTATGTTGATATCCCAATTTTCTAAAAATACGTCTAGTATAACTATCAGGTATGAATTCTTTACCTTTAAAAATATATACTATTAAGACATCGGCGGTCTCTTCACCTATACCACGGATGGTGAGTAATTCTTTTCTTAAGCTATCACCGTATAACTTAGCTATACTACTATAATCAAAATGATGTTGATTTAACCATAGTAACAATGCCTGTATAGCCTTAGCTTTATTTTTATAGAAACCACTCGAACGTATCACTTGCTGCAACGATTCTAAAGGCATTTTCAATATCGTCTGTGCATTAAAAGAAGTTTCTTCTTTTAATCTTGATAACGCTATATCTGCATTGTTCCAATTAGTATTTTGGACTAGAATTGCCCCAAGCATCATTTCTATTGGCGTTTCTGCTGGCCACCAATATTGAGGGCCCATATTTTGATATAGAATTTGATATAATTTTTCTATTGATAACATGATTTCTCCCCCTACAAATCTTCGCATGATTGTTATATCTCGCATGCTACATTGTCCAATTTTCCCAAGAAGTCTGAGGTGTTGTCCTACCTAATTGTTAATATTCCTTTTATAACAAACTTTATGCTGTGTCCCAATATCGGTTTGCTTTGCTTGTTTTTTCTTTTTGGAATGCATCAATAATAAGGACTAAATAATGTAAGAGCCTGTACATATAAATATGTCACAGGCTCTCGTGTATCTATTTTATGAAGTTTTACATAGATTCTGGTGCTGTAACACCTACTAATGCTAATGCATTGTGCAAGGTAATACGCACCGCTTCAATCATAGCTACATGTGCTTTAGTTTTTTCCGTATCATCTGTAAGCACTTTTTCAGCATTATAAAATTTATGGAATGCTGCAGCTAGATCCTGAATATAATTAGTTAGACGATGAGGTGCACGATGTTCGGCTGCACTCTCTATCGTCGATTCGAATTCTGCTACTTTTTTTAATAAGTCTATTGCTTTATCATTATTTATTTTAGAAAAGTCTGCATCAGTAGACACTTCAATACCTTGTTCTTTAGCTTGCTTTAGAATAGAACAAATTCGTGCATGTGCATATTGTGCGTAATAAATTGGATTGTCTTGAGATTGCTCTTTAGCTAACTCTAAATCAAAGTCAAAATGAGAATCAGGACTACGCATTGTTAAGAAATAACGTGCAGCATCGATACCGACTTCATCCATAATTTCACGTAAAGTAATCGCATTGCCTGTACGCTTACTCATCTTCACTTCTTCTCCGTTTTGCATAAGGCGAACCATTTGCATAATTTGAATTTCAAGACGATCGCTGTCTACACCAAATGTTTCTAAGCTAGCTTTGAGACGGTTAATATAACCGTGGTGATCAGCACCCATTAAATCAATTAAAATATCATTTCCTCTATTAATCTTATTGTAGTGATAGGCCGTATCTGGTGTGAAATAAGTGTAATTACCGTCTTTTTTTATTAATACACGATCTTTATCGTCTTTAAAGTCACTTGTACGTAACCAAGTCGCGCCATCTGCTTCATACGTATAGCCTAGCTCTTTCATTTTAGATAATGTATTTTTAATCGCGCCATTTTCATATAAAGATGTTTCGCTAAACCAATTATCAAAGTGCACGTTAAAATCAGATAAATCCTTTTTTAATTTTTCCATTTCATAATCGACACCAAGTTGTCTAAACGTTTTTAAGCGTTCTTCATCAGAGTAGTCTTTTATTTCTGGATGTTTAACAGCGAGATCTTTACCGATTTCAATAATGTCTTTACCATTATAACCGTCTGCCGGCATCTCATAACTCGTATCACCTAAAGCTTCGAAGTATCGTGCTTCAATTGATCGTGCTAAATTAGTGATTTGATTACCTGCGTCATTAATATAATATTCACGTGTAACATTGTAACCAGCCGCAATGAGAATATTAGCTAAAGAATCGCCTACAGCTGCATTCCTAGCATGACCAATATGTAAGTCTCCTGTTGGATTAGCTGATACATATTCTAATAAAATGTTAGTATTCTTAGATTGTGTTGCATATCCAAATCGATCACCTTTTGTGATAGCTTCTGGAATAATGTCTGTTAAATATTGATTATCCAGATAAAAGTTGATGAAACCTGGCCCAGCAATATCAACCTGTTTAACGTGTGCTTTGCTTGTATCTAAATGATCGACAATAGCTTGCGCAATTTCACGTGGATTACGCTTAGCAATTTTTGTTAAAACCATAGCAATATTAGAAGAATAATCTCCATTTTTAGTATCTTTAGGTATTTCAATTTTAATTTCTGGAATATCTTCTGCGAGGTTAGCTTTTCTAATACTAGCTTCTATTTCTTCTATTAGCGTCTGTTTAACCTGATCGATTATATTCATTCGCTTATCTCCTTATAATTTATTTCATATTGATAAGAACCCATCTTTTGTTCATCTTGATATAACTCATAATGTATTTTAAGTTTACCGCCATTATGAGTAACGAAATGCATAAGGCTTAGTGTTTTAACAGTTAAAGGTATTTTTCCGGTAGGTACATCATAGAGTGTTGTCGTCTCATGTCCTTCGACGAAATGTAAGTTCATATTAATGTCGCCTTTACGAATTAACTTTACACCGCTATCTTCAATTTTAATCGTAACATTAACTTTAGCATCTTCAATTTGTTCTTCGTAACGTATAAAATCTGCAAATTTTTGTTGCCAAGAACCTTTTGTAGTAAACTCAAATCTCTGCTTTTCACCATTCTGTTTCAAAACTTGACGGGTTTGAATGTTAATATTTTTATTCAATTTACTACTCACCTTAACCCTTACAATAATAAATGTCATTATAGCATAAAACTGCTATTGCTTGTAGTACTCAAGACATGTGTTCATGTCAAAAATTTACACAATATGAAAAGAACCTGAAACATTAATCTTGTCTCAGATTCTTTTCACATATTCACAATTCATAACTGAGGTGAAAGTGGTGCTTTCCTATTCTAGATATTGTTGCCACAGAGAACTCACACATTTAATATAAATGTCACCTATCACTTCAATCAGATTTACAATTATTCAACATCAATAATGTCAATTTCATATTTTTTTAATAAAAATCTATATTTATCGAAATATACGATGCCGAATATCATTGCTGCAATGATGAACATTGTCTTTTTCATCTTTTAACCTCATATTCCTCAAAATATTTTTAAATCTATAATATATTATAGCATTATCAAATTGTATTTCTATAAAATATTCAAGGTTAGAGTTAGTTTTCAATCATATATTTTAGAGGAAATGCCCATCTTCAAATATAACACGCTCTTTTTTATTTTGAATAAAGTAATTAAAATTATTATTTTGAAAATCACTTAAAAGAGCTTTAGATGTACTATAGTTAAACATAAAATCCTCTGTCTCAATAAACATTTTTTTAAAAAGCAGTCCGTCTTTTAAAGTGATTTTTTTATATCATTATAATCGACTTCATCTACTTTAATATATTCAAAAGTGTTAAAATTTACATTTAAAAGAGCCAAGAATTTTTTTCCAAAATAATAAACGTGTAATGGTTGTCTCTTATTTTGCCCAATAAGGAGACGACCTTTTTCAAATGTTTGTTGTGGAAAATTTAAATCTAAAAATTCTAAAATTTCATCTTCTTTTAATTTAAATCGCATAATTAGCCCTTCCTTTTTTACATTCACAAATCAAAAGATAGTTTAATTTCTAAATATTATATTATCTTTTATGTTCACTTTCAGTGCGTGCTTTTCATATCAATTACCATTCGACCCGTAATTGTTCCTTTTTCCATTTCATCAAAAATATCGTTAATTTCAGATAATTGTCTTAATTGGATTTTAGGAATAACTTTATTTTCGGCAGCAAATTGAAATGCTTCTCTTAAATCTTGTCTGGTACCAACTAATGAACCAACGACTTCAATTCCATCAAGCACTAAACGTGGAATATCTAAATCCATTTTATCTACTGGAAGTCCTACTGCTACCACACGTGCACCCGCCTTAACAACATCAACTGCTTGATTAAAAGGTGTTTTAGCTACAGCAGTAATCACCGTTGCATCTAATCCTTTATTATTCGTTAGACGATTAACTTCCTCAATAGGATCAACATTAGTTGAATTTATGATTGCATCAGCACCAAGCTCTTTAGCAAAATTTAATTTATCATCATTAATGTCAAATGCAACGACTTTCGCGCCCATTACGTTTTTGGCGTATTGCAATGCTAAATTACCTAATCCTCCCACACCAAATACGCCTAACCATTGTCCTGGTTCGATACCACTCACTTTTACTGCTTTATATGTTGTCACACCTGCACAGGTAATAGATGAAGCAGCCGCTGGATCAAGATTTTCGGGAACTTTAACTGCATAATTCGCATCAACAATGACTTCTTCAGCCATTGCCCCATCAACAGTATATCCGGCATTAAGGACATCCCTGCATAATGTTTCTCTACCAGTTGTGCAATACTCACAATTACCACATGCTGCATACATCCATGCTATAGATACACGATCCCCTACCTTTAATGAATCTACGTTATCAGCAATTTTAATGACACGTCCAATTCCTTCATGTCCTAATGTTACACCTGTTACGTCACCGAAATCTGCATTTTTAACATGTAAATCAGTATGACATACACCACAATATTCAGTCTTTACTAATGCTTCTCCAGGTCTTAATTCTCTTAAACGTTTTTCTTCAATACTTACTCTATGATCTTTGGTTACTACAGCTGCTTTCATAAAAAGCCCTCCCTAGTATTAAAGTGTAATTCTATTACTTCCACCCTTATTTTACACTCTTTTGAAATCGTTTTCCAAAAGTCCTTTCATTTATACTGAATTTTTTGTAAATTGTATATAGAGCGACATAATATCGTCACTTTTATAGCATATTTTATGATTTATTCATATATTTTATTTTTTAACTATATATATATATCATGTCAGTGAAAAGTCATCGCTCTTAATCACACCTTATAATTTTGGGGATGAAGGTGTTTATTTTAAAAATCTTAATTGGAGGGGATAAAAGTGAAGACGCAAGTTTTGTACGGAAAATCTGAAATTGAAATCAATGTGCCTGATGATAGCACAATCATAGAGCCTCAAAACATCGACGCTATTCAAGATTATGAATCAACAATTAAAAATGTATTAAGAAACCCCACAAATTCTAAACCTTTAAAAGAAATGGTAAACAGTAATGATATTGTTTCTATTGTTATTAGTGATATTACACGTCCAACGCCCAACCATATTCTTGTACCTTTACTAATTGAGGAATTAAATCATGTTCCTCGTGAGAATTTCGTAATTATTAATGGTACAGGGACTCATCGAGATCAAACGCGAGATGAATTGATTCAAATGTTAGGTGAAGATATTGTAAATTCAGTAAAAATCGTTCACAATCATTGCTCAGAAAAAGAAAGTCTAGCTAAAGTGGGACACAGTCAATATGGATGTGATGTTTATTTAAACAAAGCATATGTAGAATCCGATTTTAAAATTGTAACAGGTTTTATTGAACCACACTTTTTCGCCGGATTTTCAGGTGGACCTAAAGGGATAATGCCTGGAATTGCAGGTTTAGAAACAATTCAAACATTTCATAATGCAAAAATGATTGGCGATCCGAGATCAACGTGGGGAAATTTAGAAGACAATCCAGTTCAAGATATGGCACGGGAAGTTAACCGTATGTGTAAACCTGACTTTTTACTTAATGTTGCATTGAATAAAAGTAAAGAAATTACTGCAGCATTTGCTGGTGAAATCTTAGATACACACAAAGAAGGATGCGCATATGTAAAAGATCATGCAATGTTTAAATGTGAGCAACGCTTTGATATTGTTATCGCATCAAATTCTGGCTATCCTTTAGATCAAAATTTATATCAAACAGTTAAAGGGATGAGTGCAGCGAGTAAAGTTGTTAAAAAAGACGGTCATATTATTATGGTATCTGAGTGTGCAGATGGCTTTCCTGATCATGGTAAGTTTGCCGAAATTTTCAAAATGGCAGACACACCTCAAGGTATTTTAGAACTTATTCACAATCCAAACTTTAAGGAAGTTGACCAATGGCAAGTACAAAAACAAGCAAGTATTCAAACTTTTGCCAATGTGCATGTTTATTCAGAACTTACTGACCAACAACTTAAAGACTCGATGTTAATCCCAACCTCTAACATTGAACATACAATACAAGAATTAGAACATCGATATGTCCGTAAATTAACCATTGGTGTTATGCCACAAGGTCCTTTAACAATACCGTACGTAGAAGATAAAGAATAATAAATGGAGGATGGAAACTATGACTGAATTAAATACTAAAGAAATGAAATTAGACGCACTATTGAAAGACATGCAGAGTGTAGTAATTGCCTTCTCAGGTGGAGTAGATAGTAGCTTGTTACTGAAAAAAGCGATTGATATTTTAGGTGTTAACTATGTTAAACCTGTTGTAGTAAAATCAGAATTATTTAGAAATGAAGAGTTTGAACTAGCGCTTAAACTTGGACAAAGTCTAGGTGTTGAAGTATTAGAAACTGAAATGTCTGAACTTCAAGATGCGAATATCGTTAAAAATACGCCTGAAAGTTGGTACTATAGCAAGCGCTTGATGTATAGTCAACTTGAGAATATTAAGAATAAACTAGGATTTAATTATGTGCTAGATGGTATGATTATGGATGACTTAGATGATTTTCGTCCCGGATTAAAAGCAAGAGACGACTTTGGTGTTCGTAGCGTTTTACAAGAAGCAAAACTATATAAATCTGAAGTTAGAGAATTAAGTCATCAACATGACTTGCCTGTATGGAATAAACCAGCCTTATGTAGTCTAGCATCAAGAATACCTTATGGTGAGGAATTAAGTTTTACAAAAGTTAACAAGGTCAACGAAGCAGAAAAATTCATTTTAAGCCTAGGTATTAACCACGTACGAGTACGCTATCATCACAACATAGCACGCATTGAAGTAACAGAAGATCAATTAAATAATCTTCTTAAATTGAAAGACAGTATCATATTACATTTGAAAGAATTAGGATTTGACTATGTAACAATGGATTTAGAAGGCTATCGTACAGGTAGTATGAATGAAATCATTGATACCAAATCTACAAGTTTTAAATAAGGATGTGAGTACCTATGAGCCATAGTTATAATTCTATAGAAGAGGTGCTCAAAGCTGTAAAATCAAATCAACTATCTATTAATGATGCTAAAGCCCAACTCAGTCATTATGACGAATTGGGCTTTGCTAAAATTGACTTACATAGAGCACAGCGTCAAGGATTTCCCGAAGTTATCTTTGGGCAAGGAAAAACAAAAGAACAAATCACTAAAATCATCTCTAGTTTGATATTTCATAATGAAGTTATTCTAGTGACACGTGTTGATGAAATGAAAGCAAAATACATTTTACAACATTATCCAAACTTGGAATATCATCAAACTGCACAGTTAATTAGCACTCCACTAAAAGATATACCACAATCTAAATACTATGTTTCTGTACTTTGTGCTGGAACTTCTGATTTACCTATTGCAGAAGAAGCTGCATTAACCGCTGAAATCATGGGAGTAAGTGTAAAACGATTTTATGATGTCGGGGTTTCAGGTATTCATCGCTTATTATCCAACATTCATGATATACGCAGAGGGAAAGTTTCTATCGTTATAGCTGGAATGGAAGGCGCTTTAGCAAGTGTTGTTGGAGGATTAGTCAACCACCCTGTATATGCAGTACCAACGAGTGTAGGTTATGGAGCAAACTTGAATGGGGTTACCACCCTATTATCAATGATAAATAGTTGCGCACCCGGAACCAGCGTATTAAATATCAATAATGGATTTGGTGGCGGTTACAACGCTGCACAGATTATTCATATGCTAGAAAATAAAGAGAGTGAGGTATCTTTATGACAAAAGCATTATATTTAGATTGCCACGCAGGTATTGCCGGAGATATGCTACTTTCTGCTTTAGTTGATTTAGGAGCAAACCCTGAAGACATTGAATCAGAACTAAAAAAATTACCTTTAGATCAATTTAAGCTACATTTTCAAAAAAGAGTAAAACAAGGTATTCATGCAATGACATTAAACATTGATGTTAAAGAAGCAAATCATCATCGTCACGTTAATGATATATTTAAAATGATAGATGACAGTACACTTCCGGAAAGGGTTAAATATCGCAGTAAGAAAATTTTTGAAATCATTGGTCAAGCAGAAGCTAAAATTCATGGCATGTCGTTTGAAGAAGTTCACTTTCATGAAGTGGGGGCAATGGACTCTATTATAGATATTATTGGTGGGTGTATTGCACTAGAACAACTAGGGATTAACACATTATACTGTTCAGCTATTCCAACAGGTCATGGTAAAATCAATATTGCTCATGGCATTTATCCAATCCCTGCACCAGCTACTGCTGAAATTCTTAAAGGTATACCAATCGCACATTTTGATGTTCAAAGTGAACTCACAACCCCTACTGGTGCTGCATTTGCTAAGGGACTTGTTTCATCGTTTGGGCCATTTCCTTCAGCAACAATACAACATATAGGCTATGGCGCCGGCAGTAAGGATTTTGATTTCCCTAATATATTAAGGGTTATTCAATTTGAATCTGAATTCGAGCAACAAGATAGCGTCCAAGTAATAGAGTGTCAAATAGATGATATGACACCTGAAGCATTAGGTTATTTTATGAATAATGCGTTAGAGCAAGGTGCTTTAGATGCTTACTATACGCCTATATTTATGAAAAAAAGTCGCCCAAGCACGCAGTTAACGTTAATATGTAAATTACATGATAAGACATATTTCGAACAACTTATCTTACAAGAAACAAGTTCTTTAGGCGTCAGAAGTACTTCTGTTAATAGAAAGACCTTGAACCGCGCATTCAAAATTCTTTCTACACAACACGGCACTGTTTCCATTAAATTTGGCCTACAAAATGGAAAAATTATGAAAATGAAACCCGAGTATGAAGATTTGAAGAAAATAGCTAAAACTACAAAACAACCGTTTCAAGTAATTCATAACGAGGTATTACAACAACTCTATCAAACATATCATATAGGAAATATACTTCAATAAATTAGTTTTATTCATTTAAATTTTGCACATCAAAAAAGGATAGGGACAGTCATTCTACATAAAACAGTCACCTATCCTTTTATTCTATTCAAATGCTCGATATAGTTCTTCACTAGAATTATTCCACATTTCAACGTTATGATTTTGTAGAAATTCTTTTAAAATTTGTTTGTTATCATCACCGATTTGGTCGATGATAAATTGATGTTTCATAGACTTATCCATCATATTAACATGTTCTGGCATGCTCTTATAACCACGTCTAATACTTTTGTTAACTAATAAATAGCATGCAGTCACACCCGCATAATATGGCCCTTCTTCACTACGTTCGGTCGTCACCCAACATAGCCAGTATGCTTTAGCCTCCTCACCTTCAACTTGTGATTTGTCAGTAATCCACTTGACACCCTTTTCAACTTCAGCACGTGCGTGCATACCACCAATATCAACAAATGCCTTCTGATTTTCAACATCTATAAAAACCGGGGCAATATTATCTAAACTAATCGAACCAATATTGGTTCCTTTATGACCATCTAGTGGATCATTTTTTATAATATTGAAATTGAAACCTTTTTTCTCAGACAAACGAGATACCTCCTAATAAGTCATCAAATAAAGACTATATATCTTATTCTTAACTGTTAATTTAATTCATTAAGTAAGTTAATAATAGAACCTTTAATTTGATAATCTTTAATTTTTAAAATCATCTCTTTAGGATAATATAATTTATGGTCTTCTCTATTAATCCCTGTAATACTATTAATCACCAATGATTGATTACTTATTTCTGTAATTCCACCATTACTTTTTAATAAATGAATCGGTTTGCGATTTGAGCCTGGGCGATCATAATCATAAGGTAAATCTGAAAATGCTTCACTTACAAAGTAATAATCAGGATTAATACCACCCGCTTCAAATAATTCTTGCAATTCCGAAATGGTAATAATTGAACCGTCGAAAGGAATATATTTAAATAAATCTCGATTGATAAACCGTCTTGATAAATCACTTAATATTGTATCATTTTCATGAATCCATTTCTTCAAGTAATACAATACAACTGCTTCATCAAGTTCTACATATTGTTCAATCGTCATTGTTCCTTCAAAGAATGGTATAAAGTCTTTTGGATACATTTTAAATTCATATCCTTCATTATAAAGCTGCTTAGCTCGTTTTAAACAATTGTTTAATAAAACTTCCCCACCACGGCTTACTGGATGAAAATATATTTGCCAATACATTTGATAACGACTCATAATAAAATTTTCGACAGCATGCATACCACTATCTTTAATTAACACTTCTTCTTTAGATGGTCTCATCAACCTTAAAATACGCTCCATATCAAATGAGCCATACGTTACGCCTGTAAAATATGCATCTCTTTGTAAATAGTCCATTCGATCAGCATCAATTTGTGAGGAAATCATAGAAATAACAAGCTTATTATCGTGCGTTTTATTAATTACATCAGCTACTTGTTTAGGAAAGTTATCAGAGACTCGACTTAGTACACCATTAACCTCAGTGTCTCCTGTGATAATAGCTTGTGTAAATGCTTCATGGTCTGTATTAAATATTTTTTCAAAACTATGAGAGAAAGGACCATGACCTAAATCATGTAACAACGCAGCACACAACGCAAGTGGCCGATCAGTATTATCCCACGCGTCTTGTCCTATAAATGTCTCATCAATCATTCGGCGCACAATTTCATAAACACCCAAAGAGTGTCCAAAACGACTATGTTCGGCTGTATGAAATGATAAATACAAAGTACCTAGTTGTTTAATACGTCTCAAGCGTTGGAATTCTTTTGTTTTAATTAAGTCCCAAATCAATTGATCCTGTACGTGGATAAATCGATGAATTGGATCTTTAAATACCTTTTCTTCTGTTAATTTACTCGTTGCATATGATGATAGCGTCATACTTTCCCTCCTATCCTATATATTCCAAAAAACATTTATTTTTTGTTCCTCATATTACTAGACGAAACAATGTTAATTATTCATATGTTTGTTAAAATGATTTCTTCATTAAAGCTAAATCCATGATTTCACCATACATTTCAGGTTGATATGAGCGAATAATCTCGAATCCATGATTTTGATAATATTCGATGCCATTACTATTATTGTTATCAACTTCTAAATAAACTGTTTCATACTGGTCTTTAAACCTTTTCAACCCCGCTTCTAGCAAACGAGTTCCATAACCTCTATGTTGAGATTCAGGTCTAACATAGTGTGCAGATAAATAAAGCTCTTCACCATAAATGAAATTTGCAAAACCAACAATCTCACTATCTTCTTCTGCCACTAAAAATAATTGCTCATTTAGTCTCTTTTTTAAATGCGTTTCATTATATGAAGCGGCCAACAGTTCATTAACTGTTGAAGCAGCATAAATATTTAAATATGTGTTATACCAAGCTTTTGTCGCAACATCTCTTATCGCTACAACATCTTTTTCAGTTGCTTGTCTGACACTATACATGTGACTTCTCCCCTAACTATTTACTTCACTATTAATATAGGCATTATACCACATGTATGATACCTTAATTCAATCTAGACATTCAAAAAGCTTCACAAAAATTTATTTTAAAACTATTAATAACTACAACTTTTTAAATATGATTATTTGACACAATATTTTTTATACACATATTTCTAATTATTTAAAATTTTAAAGCAATCATTAAATAATCACTCAATACTATAATTTCATACTAACCTTCTTAAAATCATGATTTGGTTATTTCCCCATTCCATTCTTTTACATGATTAAATGCTTACTTTATGAATTGCACTACGTTAGCTTTTGGACGATTTCTACCAAAAATAATGTTATCAATGTCGTCTATCTTCCTACTTATAAATAATTTGGTTCTGTTGCAAAGTAAAAAATATAGCTAACCACTAATATATCATGTCAATGTTCGCTTAACTTGCTAGCATGATGCTAATTTCGTGGCATGGGGAAAATCCGTAGATCTGAAGAGACCTGCGGTTCTTTTTATATAGAGCGTAAATACATTCAATACCTTTTAAAGTATTCTTTGCCGTATTGATACTTTGATATCTTGTCTTTCTTACTTTAATATGACGGTGATCTTGCTCAATGAGGTTATTCAGATATTTCGATGTACAATGACAGTCAGGTTTAAGTTTAAAAGCTTTAATTACTTTAGCCATTGCTACCTTCGTTGAAGGTGCCTGATCTGTAATTACCTTTTGAGGTTTACCAAATTGTTTAATGAGACGTTTGATAAACGCATATGCTGAATGATTATCTCGTTGCTTACGCAACCAAATATCTAATGTATGTCCCTCTGTATCAATGGCACGATATAAATAGCTCCATTTTCCTTTTATTTTGATATACGTCTCATCAATACGCCATTTGTAATAAGCTTTTTTATGCTTTTTCTTCCAAATTTGATATAAAATTGGGGCATATTCTTGAACCCAACGGTAGATCGTTGAATGATGAACGTTTACACCACGTTCTCTTAATATTTCAGATATATCACGATAGCTCAATGCATATCTTAGATAGTAGCCAACGGCTACAGTGATAACATCCTTGTTAAATTGTTTATATCTGAAATAGTTCATACAAAAGACTCCTTTTTATTAAAATTATAATATAAATTCAACTTTGCAACAGAACCATATTTAATATGATTAATATAGGTATTTGGCCAATGGTCATTCTAGCATTATTAATCATAGCTAATAGTATTTTTATGGTTTACAAGACAGTAGACGTTAAAAAACGCAAATGACAAAAAAGCAATCTCACTCTTAATTTATGTGAGATTGCTTTTATTTATCATAACAATATAATGACGTTTCAAGCACATTATTTAATGTTACAAACACTTCTTCAACTGTATAGTTATAGTCATTTTCTACCCAACGTCTTAGTACTTCTATTACGCCACTACTGTAAAAATCAGCTACAATTTCAGGATGTTTACTTTCTCTAATCTTTTGCGCTAAGGGGGCACGCTTACGAGTTGGGTTATTTAACATCATTTCGCGACTCACATTCGTTAAACTTCTAAATACATCTGCCTGTCGAGACGAAACTAATAGATGCTTAAAAATCTTTTTATTATTACCAATGTAATAGATAAAGTCTTCAAATGATTCAGGGGTTGTAATGTCTGCTGATGTGTCACTTTTAGCTATAATTTGTTGTGTAATAAAGTCAGGTAAAGTGTAGAGTAATTCATATTTATCTTGGAAGTATCTATAGAACGTACTGCGGTTGATTTCTGCAATATCACATATTTTTTGAACCGTGATTTCATCAAAATGATAATCATGTAAAAGTATAAACACTGTTTCATGAATATGTTTAATCATACGCTTTTGATTTGCTGACGGCATTATCTGATTCTCCTATTTATTTAATCTAGTCAGATAGCCTGACGTAATAAGAGTAATTTATCACAATAAAGTTGATTTTTCCAAACATAACAACTGATACTACGTTTAAATTTGTTTATAAAAAAAGAGTAAATAAGTTATTTGAAACGTTTAATACTATAAGAGCGATATAAAAAAGTAGGAGCGAAACTGAGTTTAGTTTCACTCCCTCGCAATAATAGCTACGATTGAGAAGAGTTTGTCTTAAGCGCCTTCTCAACTCGGTTTGCTACTGTAAATTTGCATTATGAGTTTTAAATATGCTACACCAAACGAGCATATTCTTTATTTGTCTTTCTTTACTTTGTAATTAGATAGTCTCAATACCTTCTAACCATTCATCTACTTTATTATCATTATCATCCACATAGTCTTTAGCTACTTGTTCTGGATTTTTGTTATCAACAAAGATTTTTTTAGCTAATTTGTCTTCGTCAGATTTACTCCAATCATCTGCCATACGTGTTGCAACTGTGTATGCAGCTGGATGTGCTTCTTTAAAGTCTTTGTTAAATACTAAGTCAATATGTTGATTATTATTACCATAAATGTTGTCTGGATCTTTCAACATTTTAACGTCTAATTCTTTAGAGAACCAGCTAGGTTCCATTGCTGTGAAGACGATAGGTTCTTGTTGTTTAAAAGCAGATTGAATTTTCTTGAATTGGTCTTGGTCAGAACTTTCTTTCAAGCTATATTTATCCAAGTTGTCACTATCAAGTTCATCTTTAGTTTCTTGCATAACGCCATTACGTGCGTCTGTGCCTTGAATTGCCCAATCTACAGATTTTCCGAAGTCACTGTTTTTTAAGTCACTAATTGAGTCGACATCTTGCACGTACTTAGGTACGGCTAAACCTACTTTTGCGTTATCAATTAAATGTTTATCATCATAAATTGTTAATTTACTTTTGAACTTATCGTAGTAACTTTTATCAGTAGTAGGGAATATACCTGATGCATGGAATGAATCAGAGTTCTCTGATACAGCAGCATATAACGGGCCACTTGCTGTTACTGGTGTAGTTGTTACATCATAACCTGCTTTTTTCAATACTTCTGCTATAACTAGTGAACGTGGTGTTGAATTATCACTCGCGATATAAGATATTTCGATTTCTTTATTACCAAGTGATGTTTGACTATCGTCTGATGAACCACTACCGTTACCACTATTACCACAAGCACTTAGCACTATGGCTAAGGCTAGTGTGGCTAGTAGTCCTAAGAATTTCGAACTACGTCGTTTTAACATAACGTGTTTCCCCCTTTTTAATATTAGTCTCTAAGTTCGTCATCATGACGATGTTGAGATGATCGGTTATATCTATCGTAAACACCTTTGTTGTTTTCACGAGCGTATAACATTAATGCTTTGAATAATACATCTTGATCAATATTGCTATCAGTTAATTCTTTGTATAAGTTTGTTGTTTTATCAAAATTTGAATCATGATAATCATGGTTATCATTTTGATGATCATGATTGTTGTGACGATAATCATCATTTCTATCGTAATTGTCTTGATAGTGTCGATCATTATAATTACGTTCATCATGATGAGTATGGTCGCCATCTTGAGTATAAAGTGATTCATAGTCGATATCATCACGTTGATTATCATATTGATGTTGGCGATGATGCTGGTCATGATGATTATTTAAATGCACAGAACGGTTATAATCTTCGTCATTATAATTGCGATTGTAGTTACGTTTGTCATTTTGATAAACATAGTTATCTTTGTCTTGTCTAGAGTATTCACTATTTTTATCGTTGACATGACCTTTTTCAGAAGATGTGTCGTGATGATTATCTTCTTCTAAAGCTTTACCTTCAACGTCAACGTTTGGCAATACTGCACCTAACCATTTAGGAAGGTACCATGAAGCTTTACCAAAGAGTTTCGTCAATGCTGGAATTAATGTCATACGTACGACGAATGCGTCGAATAACACACCGAAACCTAATGCGATACCCATTGACTTAATTGCACTGTCATCTTGGAAGACGAATGCGATGAATACACTGAACATAATAAGTGCAGCAGCTACGATAACAGGTCCACTTTCTTTGATACCTACACGGATTGAATGATCATTATCGCCAGTCTTACTGTATTCTTCATGTACACGTGTCATTAAGAAGAGCTCGTAGTCGATGGCAAGTCCGAATAACAATCCAATTGTGATTACTGGAAGGAATGCAAGTAATGGTCCTGTGTTTTCAATACCAAATAAGCTACCCATAAAGCCATGTTGAATGACTAATGTTGTGAAACCTAATGTAGCCATTAATGAAAGGATAAAGCCTAGTACTGCTTTTAATGGAACTAAGATCGAACGGAACACAATCATTAATAAGAAGAATGCTAATACAACAATAACGCCTGCAAATACTGGAATAGCGTTGTTTAGTTTTTCTGACATATCGATGTTAATAACACTTTGTCCTGAAATTTCAGTGCCATAGTCATATTTTTCTTGCGCTTGGCTATGATAATCACGTAAATCATATACTAGATTTTCTGTTGACTGTGAGTTCGGTCCTTTTTCAGGAATGATTGTGAATAATGCGTAATTGTTGTTGTCAGTTAGTTGTGCTTTTGAAACTGTATCAACATTATCAATGTCTTCTAAATCACTACGCATATTATTTAAATCACGTTCGATAGTGCTTTTACTTCCACCATCTTTTGTATTTACTAACATGACAATTTGTCCGTTATAACCTTCGCCAAAATTATCTGAGATTAATTTATAGGCTTTGTATTCTGATGAGTCAGTTGGTTTTAAACTATCATCTGGAATACCTAAACGCATGCCACTGACTGGTATAGCAGCTAAAATTAAAATAATTAAACTTACAATAACAGCGATAACTGGCTTACCAACAATAAATTTTGCCCAAGAATGATCTTTAGGGTCTTTACTTTTAGTTGGTTTATCTTTAATTTTAATACTTTTATGGAAGATACTGATTAGGGCAGGTAATAGTGTTAATGCTGCTAATACTGCAAATAACACACTAATCGCTGAAGCGAATCCCATAACCGCTAAGAAGTCGATTCCTACAAGTGATAAACCACAAACAGCAATCATAACTGTAAGACCAGCGAATATTACAGCACTGCCTGCTGTACCCACTGCTGTTGCAATAGCTTCTACAGTATCGACACCTTTTTTCTTAAGTTCTTTAAATCTAAATAGAATAAAGAGTGAGTAGTCAATACCAACAGCTAAACCTATCATTACAGCTAGTGTAAGAGTGAAGTTTGGAATATCAAAGATATATGTTAATAATGCGATGATACCAACACTTGAACCTAAACCGATGATTGCACTAATAATTGGCATACCAGCTGCGATAAGTGAACCAAAGGTAATAAGTAAGATTACGAATGCTACGATGATACCGACAATTTCTGATGTACCACCAGGTTCGGAATTCATAGCGCCACCTTGAGTTTTTTCAATTTGCACATTATGGTTGTCAGTTACATCTTTTAATTCTTTGTCGATGATATGTTTAGAAGAATCTTTTAATCCAGTTTGTGGAACTACATAACTTACGTTAGCGATAGCAGTATCGCCTTCATCATTAACTTGTCCACTGTCATATGGATTAGAGATATTTTGGATATAATCATCATTTTGTCTGATATTGTCTAAAGCATCTTCAATATCTTTCTTCGTATCTTTATTATTGAGTCCATCATTCTTATTAGAATGGAAGACTATTTTCATCGAGGCTTTCTCACTGTCCTGATGAAATTCTTTACTGATTTTATCGTTTGTGTCTAATGACTTAAGGCCGTTCATAGTGATGTCACTGTCAAACTTCGGTGAGTTTATCATTAATGGCGTGATAATAACACCTAGTATAACAAGCCATCCTATAACACTTAGCCATTTGTTCTTAGCTATAAATTTTCCTAGTTTGTATAATAGCTTTGCCAAGACATTTCCCCCTATTTCATTAATTTATATCGCTTAAAGTATGGGTAGTGTGCTGATGTTTTGTGAGCAATTACATTAAATCGATACCTCAAATTAAGCATATTTAAAATGTTACATTTGATAATGTAACAAGTTATACCCACGTTCGGTACCATTAAAAGTTTTACGTCGTTGGAAAATGCAACACTTTGGAAAAATTGTTGGTGAAAATAGCGTGTATTAAGGAGATATATAAGAAAACAGGTTCTGTTGCAAAGTTAAAATTATATGCACATCTATACAAAACTATAAAAGCAAATATTGTTTTAACAGTAAAGAGCTTTATTAGTATTAATTATTTTTCGTTTTTCAGTATAAATATTACATGATTTTTAACTTTGCAACAGAACCCTATTTATTATTGCGTAAAAAATACCTGAGACAACAAATGATGTCTCAGGTTCTTAATCTATCTCTTAAGTTATTTTTTAATTGGGAATAAACTATCAATTTTGTCTATTTCACCTTGCGATAATTCAATATTTGCAGCATCAATATTTTCAACAACTTGCTCTGCACGTTTTGCACCAGGGATGACAACATCTAGTGATGGACGTGTAAGATAAAATGCTAATACGACATTGGCAATCGTTGTATCATGTGCCTCTGCAATATCAGTTAATGCTTTTACACGACGCACATTATCTTTGAATACGTCTGGTTGAAAATCAGGACGTTCTGCACGATGATCCTCAAATGTTTGATTTTCATCGTACTTGCCAGCTAGTATACCTGAAGCAAGTGGGAAGTAAGGAACAAATGTAATATTATTTTCTGCAGCATATGCCATTACTTCTTCATTTTCACGATGTAATAAATTGTATTCTAATTGAACAACATCAACATATCCATCTTTATTCGCTTCTTTTAATTGTTCTAAAGAGAAATTAGATACACCTATTGCTTTAATTTTACCTTCATCTTTAAGCTCTTTAAGAGCCGCCACCGCTTTATCTTTTGGTGTATCGTCATCAGGAAAATGAATATAATACAAATCAATATAATCCACTTGAAGACGTTCCAAACTATTTTCAACTTGCTGTTTTAAATATTCTGGATCGTTATTTTGAACAACTTCTTCATTTTCTTTAATAACATGCGAACCTTTTGTTGCAATTTGCACTTTCTCGCGTGGATATTCTTTTACAACTTGTCCAACTAATTCTTCAGAACGTTCAGGCCCGTAGATATATGCTGTATCTAATAATGTTATACCATTATCAATAGCTTGACGTACAACTTCTTTCCCTTGCTCTTCATCCAAATTAGGATATAAATTATGACCACCTACTGCATTTGTACCTAATGCGATAGGAAAAACATTGACATCAGATTTACCTAATCGTACTTGTTTTACCATTAAAAGTCATCTCCTTTATTTAAAATACTTAAATATATTATACCCAAATCATAACTTATTCATTCATGTTAATTATCTATTAGAAGCAAGTATCTTGACCTTAAAATCATTATACGCTTTAATGTAACTAATGAAGTTACATTAAGGTGGGTAAAAATGAATTTAGAATTCAATATTGCAGTACATGTACTATGTTTTCTTGCTCAACACGATCAAGAACAATTCAATAGTAAAGAATTAGCTAAATTAACATGTCTGAACCCTGTACAACTTAGACGCGTTCTAGCATATTTAACTGAACACAACTATATCAAAGTTCAGCGTGGTAAAGCAGGAGGCTACCAAGCCAATCAACATACTGCTCAAGTAGATTTAGCCAAGTTATATCAACACTTTGTTTTAGATAAAAATAATAGCCAAAGACGATTTACTGGCGCTTCTGACAGTCATTGTCAAATTTCTAAGAAAATTGCTCATACAATGTCACATTATTATTCTCAAGAACATCAAATAATATTAGATTTTTACAAAGATAAAAATATTACAGATGTTTTGGCAGATATTTTACAGGAGGGGTAAAACCATGAAAAATTATGATTTGATTATTATTGGTTTTGGAAAAGCAGGTAAAACATTAGCGGCACATGCTGCTAGTCACGGACAAAAGGTTGCAGTGGTAGAACAATCAACAAAGATGTATGGCGGTACATGCATTAATATTTAATGTGTATACTTCCGTATTATTGTTTATAGAACCCGTCGAATTTGACGGGGTTAGATTATCCGTGTCGAATTCGAGGCGTTTGAAATTAAAAACCACCCAGTGACATGTATGGGTGGTTAAAAGTAAACGGTGCAGTCAGCTTCTCACTGCTAAACGCAAGCAAGTCCTCTGCACATAATAAAACATACATTAGTATGCCAGCGTTAAACACTGTTTCCTCATTAACATTATAACATAAAAAAAGAGGGTAGCCATAGCGACTACCCTTGTATAATGACGTGGTGATTTAATTATATCACACTAAGATTTTTCGATGTAATCACTATAATACGCCCACCGATATTTTTCACCTGTATTAGGATTACGCCCTGCATATTTCCTTTTCCCTCTGCAAACCATGACAATGTTATTTTCTTGTTTTAAATCAACTTCATCTATAGCTTCTTTAATACTTCCGAAAATTTTATTATCGTTTAATCTAACAACTTTTCTAGTATTGTTTTTAGCTCCACCCCTCGGATTATATTCACCTAATTTTTTAAGAATAGACACTATTTTCTTTCTATATAATCCTGTTTCCCTGCTAATTTCCAAAAAAGATATTCCTTTTTTGTGTTGATCAATTAAGTACTTAACATCAACATTTAATATACGCGTCATTACGGCGTTTTTTAAACTGTTTTTGTCGTAAACATTTAATATATCACTTAATTTTGAGTTTTTTATTTCTTTTAAAATATAATCCATATCAGATTTACTGCAGTTTATAGCTACATAGTCCATTTTATTCTTTAAGCAATATTCTTCTTTAATTTTGTCTGAAAACAACATTCTATCGTTATACCACTTAGAGTTTTTTCTAACATCATAATGCTGTTCGCCATGCATTTCTATACATATATTTTCTTTTGGTAAATAAAAATCAAAAGGCAACACATCTTTATAAACGCAATTGTCAAATCTCATTTGTGAAATATAAAAGATGTTGTTATCCTTTAATAATTGTTCCATTAACCTTTCTGAATAAGATCTGTTATCAGCACACACTTTACATTTAAAACCTCTTCTTTTGATTTCTCCAGGGCTTTTTACTAGTTGTGTTTTACAATTAGGGCATACCCACAATATTTTTTGGGTGCTAGAACTACCTAGTTTTTTAGCGTGTTCTTTATCTTTAACAAATCTTCTGAGATAATCATTTTCATAAACCGTTTCTTTTATTGGCATAATTCCACCTCGTTAATTAATACACCTTATTATACCATTTTTTATGTAAAAAAAGCGGGTTTCCCCGCTTGATATAGTTATTTCCACTTTATCTTTCCATATAATTTCTTCTCTTTTTTTATCCGTTCTTGTTTGTCAGTAATTTCACCCAAAGCGCAATAAAAATAACCAGAACTAGGATTAGTCGGGTATTTAAATTTACCCCACCATAATTTTTTCTTAGTGTCTTTGTATAATTGAACAATATCTACCCAATCGTCTTTTCCGTACAACCAAGAACCTTTTTCTACAATTTCGCCGTTGGGTTTTTTTCTAACTTTAATTGTTGTGTTCGGATAAAATCTACCTTTCCAATCCCATGTTTTTTTTACACTTTTAACTTTACCTGCACTTGTACCTCCAATTGGCTTGCCGTTAATAGCGCTTGCTATTGACTTTGTGAAAGGTTTTATATTTTCATTAATATACTTCATATCTTTATATGAAGTAATGAACCCCAATTCAACAAGTCTATAGTCTATACCAATATCATTAGCAACATTACAGTTTAATAAGTCGTTACGTTGAGTTATCCCTCTTATAGTACCAACACTTTGTTTTAGTGCTGCTTGGATGTTTTTATCCGTTATATTAGCAGGATAACCGGCTGGAATGATTGTATGTCCACCTGTAGCTTTAGGACCTGCACTATCTAAATGAAATTCAATAACAGTATCATATCCTTGAGATTTTACCCAATATAAGCCATAATCTCTGTGATTACCGACTCTTACTCCATAGGCTGTATCCTGATACATATCTTGCTTTTTTCCATATATACCAACAGTATGTCCTGCATCTTTCAAATATTTTGATACATTATCAACAATGTTTTTTCTTATAAAATCACGTTCGTTATAACCATTACCAATAGCACCAGGATCATTATACCCATGACCAGCAACGATCATCACTTTTCTTTTTTTAACTTTTTTTACAGGTTTAGGTTTAGTTGTTTTTGCTTTAATTTTACTTACTTTTGTTTCTTTAGAATACAGAGGTTCTACAAAATACATATCAGGGTGATATTCGTGGTATATTGTTTGAGCAACCTCTGGCGGATTATTTCTTGCCCCGCCATACCAATTTTGATCCAAACTATAGAAATAATTTTGAGTAGCACTTTCTATAATAGCAACATGACCACATCCGTTACCATATTCGTAAGGAAAAACAACTAAAGTACCTTTTTTAGGAATATAAGAGTTATAATTTTTTACAACATTCGCGTATCCGTTAAAATCATTAACAAAAGGTATATCTTTAGCGTACATACCACTTAAAGTATGACCTGTTACGTAGTACCAATATTGATTGGCTAAATCGAAACATTGTGCGCCATAAACACCGTCGAAATCCCACCAATAACCTTTCAACCTGTCTAAATAGGCATGTGCTTGACTTCTCGTTTTGTTTGTCATTAATCGTTACCTCCAATTGGCGCTTTGCCATTTGTGTTTTCTGTTCCAGCTTTAACTTCATGTAATTTTTGTTGTCCTTTTTGTGCTGCGTGAGAGAAATTATTGTTTTTCCACCAAGTCCACAAAGAAATTGCACCAGTAATAATAGAACTGATAGTGACTTCGTCTACTGGAATAGGGGATATATGTTTCGTTGCTAAAAATTGGTTAACCCAAGCTAAAATAAACATAATTGTTCTAACGATTGAACCTACATCTGTTTTCATGTATACACTCCTTTTAGTTAAATTAAAAAGCCAACGCAAAGCGTCGGCCATCAAATTATTCTATACATTCACTTTTTCTGGATCATATTCAACACCTGTTAACTCTAAATATTCTTCAGGTGTTACAAATCCTCGCTTTACAAATAACGCAAATTGTTCATTTGTGTAGTAACCCATTTTATAATATTTAACTCCGATATCATGCATTTGTTGTGCCTCCTAAAATTTGAATAGTTAAATCTGATATATCTTTTCTTACATCGCTTAATTCTTCTTGTGTTTTTAACAACTCTAAAGATAGGTCAGCTATAATATCTTCTTTTTCATTGTTTTTATTTGTCGTATCTTCATTTTCGCTTTTCGGTTGTGAGTCTTCCCAATTTTCTTTAGTATTGCCAATCCATTGTTTACCATCAAAATGACAAGGAGTATATATTCCTTCTGGAGGTTCTATATCAGTCCATTGTCCTTTAGGATATTCCATTTCTCCATTGTGATTTTCAATAACTAAATATGGTGTGCCGTCATAAAAATAAATTTGCTTTGTCTTCATATTCCCGCCTCCTATAAAACGACTATTCCTTCGATGTAATAAGCGCCATAAGGCATTGCTTCACTTTTAGGGTCAAATGTTATTTTTAAATCTCCACTTTGAGTTATAGTCACGTTGTAGATGATTAATTGAGATGAATTAACGCCCGCTTTTGTATATTGTTTATAATCTTTCACCTTATCCGAGATGTTTTTCGGGAGTTTCGCAAAAATCATTTCTTTACTGTTAATGGAACTTACTGCACCTTTTATAAATAGCATTTCTGTATCATTAATAGAGATTAATTTATACATTGGCTTGTTAAGTGTCCCAGCTTGTGTAATTCCGTTCACAAGAGGAAGTGTTTGCCAGCCTGTGTCAGTACCTTTAGCCTTTAACTGGTCTAATTGTTCTTGTGTGAAATCGTTATACGTGAATGGTTTACCGTCTTTTCCAGGAACACCTTGTATACCCTGTTCTCCTTTTAAATCTGCAAGTTGTTCTGATGTAAAATCTTCATAACGGAACGGCTCTCCTTTAGGGCCTTGAGGGCCAATTGCACCTTGAACACCCTGCTCTCCTTTGAATGTATCAGCATTTTCTTCCATATATACTTTCAAATCGTTCTCTAACTTATCTTTGAAATCATCATCTAATAATCCTATAGCATTCTCTTTCATAACGTTTCTAACTAAATCTTGTAATGAATCTACATGTATTTCTTTTCCAATCGGTCCAGTCATTCCACTATCTGTGATAGTGAAATAAAAGTTAGCGACGTGAACACTATCCTTTTCATTAGCTAAGAATAATTTAGCGTCTACTTTCCCTGCGTGTTTAATGACATTGTCAGACACCTTATATTGAATGACGCCGTATTCAGGTAAAATGATCTCTAACGGTTCATTAGTGAATATAGAACCGTCTGAACTAAACAAATCTAAACGAGGAGTCATATCAGTTTTGTTAAAATCTAACACTTCGTTGTTATCTCTGATAGTGATTCTTATATAAGCTGATCCGTCATCTTCTGTATAAAAATTAGCGCCAATAAAACCGTTCTCAGCTGTACTAACATTTATGTTAGTGTCAACATCTGTAAGCTTTTGTAACATATACACACCTCTTTCAATTATTAAAGGCTACCCACCGTCAGTGAGTAGCCTTTTATCTATATTTATCTCTGATATAATACATACCTTTTAAGCCTATTTGTTTATATAAATTATTAATTGTAATAGCTTGATGTTGAGCCCACTCTATAGCAGTAGCATATTGATGTGTAGCAGGGTGTTTGGGGTTCCATCTAATTCTATATAATGTGTTTTGTCCTTTGTTGATGTAGTCTTTTCTCACGAAACTAGCTCCACCCATAATAGCTTTTGCAGGAGTAGTCCAACCTCTTTTTCTGGCGAATGTCATTGAATAATTAGGATTGTTATCATAAGCACCGATACCAAAGTAGTTATAAGCACCGTACCTACCACTAGCGAAGTTACTTCGACCATATCCACTTTCTAGGAAAGCATGAGCGATTAAATATATCTCGTTAATATTATTCTTTTTACAACCCTCAGCAAACGCTTTACCTTGTCCAGATAATGTACCTTTACCTTTAAGTATCTTATTTAGTTTGCTCACTGATATACCTTGATATTTACCTAAATCTAGCATTTGATAACGTTGGGTTGTACTGTTCCATATAGTGTTAGGATTCATATACTTACTTGTTTGTGACCTAGAAGCATTGCCCCAACCCCAACTATAAGATTTTTGAGGCATGCCATGAGCCATTTGTGCATTAAGCGCTTGTTGGAAAGTATATTTACTTTTCTCTACAACTACACGAGGTTTATTTGAAGTTCTGTTTGTCGTTTTGCCTGTCGACTTATCGTTCTGTGAAGGATTGTCGACCGAAGTTTTAGGTTTAATTTTTATCGTTGTCTTTGTAGTTGTTGTAGTAATTGTTTCTGTAAGTAATTTATCTCTTTTCAAATATAAACCGATAATTTTCTTCTCGACTTCTTTATATTTACTTTCATCAGGAATACCATTTTTGATTAAGTCGTAATTGATTAAATCTTTCATAGAACGCCATATGTTAGGATCTGCTTTGATTGACGACTCAGAAAGTTTCACCTTACTCCAACTTAGCAACCAAACGCCGTAGATTAACGCTCTGATTTGATTGAGCATGAATTGGCGTTTGCTATCCGTTTGTCCTCCGCAAACTTCCATAACAAGCCAACCTGGATGTTCTGGTGCTTCTTCTGAATCAGGTCTAGGTGTCCATACACGCTCACGGTCTATATATACATGAGGGTATTCATCTTCATTCACATATTTATTACGTTGTAAATACAATTCTTCAACAGAACGCATATGTGTACTCTCTTTGATATATATACCTTTTACTTTCCCTATCAACTTTTGCCCTTCAACCATATAATGATAAATATATTCCAAATCATCGTCTAAATCATATGCGAACGATGTATAGGAAACTTTGGTAACCTCTTTAGTTATAGGTTTCGTTTGTTCTTTTGTGTTTTTAGGAGTGTTTTCATTAGAGGGTTTGGACGGTGTACTACTTGGTTTCGATGGTTTCTTAGTTTCTGCGTGGTAGGGAGGTCTGACGAACCCACTTATACCATAGTATGTGTGTTTTTCTAACGAACCGGGAGAACCGGTATAACCGTTTGCATTTCGCCAATTTTGATCCACACTGGTGAAGTAACTCTTGTTAGATGGACCTACTACAACAGCTGTATGTCCTGTGCCATTATTAAAAGAACCTGTACCCCATACAGCCATATCTCCGGGTTTCGGAACAAAGTTTCTAGTATTCCTATAGAATTTGAACCCTTTAGGATATCTATACCACGCCATAGCAATCGCATTTCCTGTTGTTTTGAAATGCCAATATCTATTGAAAATGTAGTTTGGTAAATCCCACAATTTTGTTACGATGACAATCGCCACTTGTCACCTTCTTCATATTTCTATGAATGTTCAGACTATATCATCAACCTATTAGGTTGCTCCCCGTTTCCACTCGCTTGAGTGTACGTCTTTCGACTAGTCGTTGCACGTTCCTATTTATAGGCTTCGCTCATGATTGCCTACAACATAACTTGTTTAGGGTTCCCATGAATTAGAGGAGTTTGCTATGATGATTACTCATCAAAGGTGCTAGATTCAACACTGGGCGCCATAATAACCATCTACATCAACTCTTCTGCCAATCATTCTTTTTGCCCATGCTGCAACTTCCGAAGCAGTAGGTTTTCTTCTTTTAGGACTAGGTAATCCCATATATCCACCTCATTTCCGGCATAATAAAAAGCCGACTAAAAAGCCGGCTTTGTTTCTCAATTATTTACATTTACCAAACCAGAAACATTCCCAAAAACTTGCACCTAAAAATAATCCGAACATGGTAACTCACCTCCTTTAAACACCGAAAAACATTCTTAATACTGCTACGATTAAAGAACCAGCTATAGTGCCAACCAATCCTAAAACCCACATTTTAATGTCTTTGATGTTTTTTTGATTTTCTTTTTTGTTTTGAGATTCTAATTCTCTCTCTCTGTTGATAGAGTCCAAAGTGAAATTCATTTTTTGATTAATCAAATTTTGATTGTGTTGTCCATCTTTTATCTGTTCCAAAGAGTTGAATATTTTTTCGTCGTTATCTTCCAATCTTTTTATACGTCTTTCGTAATCTCCTCTTTGGCTACTTTCTGTCATATAAACACCTACTTCACTTAAAATAAAAACCACAAGCTATTTAACTTGTGGTTCGTAATCTTTACCTGTCGTTTCTTTAAATTGCTCCGGAGTAATCCAACCAACTCTAACAAACTTTTTGAAAGTTTCGTCAGTGTATAATTTTTTTCTTATATAAATCGATTACTACTTTGTCCATATTATGCTTCCCCCAATTTTTGATTTGCTTGTTCTTCAGTTATTAGTGCGATGTTCTGTTTCAAACTCATAACCTCTTCTTGTAAATCGACAACTAAGCTAGTTAATTTAGCTATAGCAATATCTTTGTCATCAACAGGAATTTCCACTTCGGGCAACATCTTTTCTAGCTCATCTTGAGTTTGTCCAACCCATTGTTTACCGTCATAATAGCAAGGTAAGATAATACCTTGAGGAGGTTTGTTCTCAGTCCATTTTTCATCAGGATAAACATATTCATCTTCTTCGTTTTTGTGAACAATAATTGCTTGTCCATTTTTCCATAAATAAACTACTTTCATTTCATCACTCCGTCCATTCATATTGACCGTAAATATAATCTGTATCAGTCCACGCTGATGGATCTACAGTAGCGTCAAAATTCACTGTTCCTGATGTGTTCAACGAAATACGTCCGCTGTTTTTGTTTCTAGGTGCACTTATTGAGAAAAACATTAAGTTTTTGACGAATTCTTTAGGTAAAAGTGCAATAGTCTGTCCATGTTTGATAGTTGTAGCATTAATGCGTAACATTTTCTTAGTAATTCCATTTTGTGTGATTGTTCTGTACGCACTAGTAAATCCGCCTTTGGAAACTAAGTCGTTATGAGGTGACGCACTGTTCACTAGTTGTAAATCAATCCAACCAGTATCTACAACATCTGAACCGACACGTTCCCAACCACTCCAGCTCTTATAAAATCTTTTTTGGTAGATTACAGTTGAATTGTAAGGTTGGTATTGTATTAGAACTGTATCTCCATTTCTTTTATACTTTGTTAACCACCCATTATTATTTGTTCCAGTTGGGTTGTTCAAAGTAAGAACAACATATCTAGTTCCTATCGGTAAAGACATTAATTGTTCGTTATTATCGAAATCTATTTGTAGGTTAGCATCATAAAAATTAGTACCATCATCATTTGTTAATTTAAATTTTTGCCAATCCTTTTCTGTAAACTTACTTTCTACATATTCAGGAGTAGTAAAGCCATCTCTTTCAAGGGTTTCATTAAATGTTTGTAGCTTTTCATCAATTGTTGTGTTAGCTTGATTAACATTTGAATTAAAAGCGTCCACATTGCTATCATAAATTTTTTGGAATGTATCTGAAGCTAAATCATAATCCGTCTTGATAGCGTCACGTTTAGCATCTATTTGTCTTAACGCTTCTTCTCTCTCTAAGTCAATGCTTTGGTTAGACGACAATAATGCGTCTGTAATGGCAATAAGAGCGTCTGCTTGAGCCTTGTTTATTTTAATGAGGTATTCTTCAGCTGTTTGCTTAATAGATTCAATCAACGTTTGTGTATCGCCTATATCTTGTTTGAGTTGTTGCACTTTCTTTTCTAATTCTGTGCGTAAGTCATCAAACATACGAATGTAAGATACTTTGATATCACTTTCTATTTGATTAATAAGACTATCACGTACTGTAAATTTAAAAGTACCTAATACAACAGTGTCGTCTTTTCCTACATTGTTTACATCATTGAGTGATAAGTAAATTTCACCCAACACTTCAGAATCGACAACGTTTTTTAAAAACCATTGAGGTACCGTAATACCTATTAATCCTTTCATTGGATCAATGAATTCTACGTCTAATACACCCGATGTACTAGGTCGTTTTTCTTCTGTTCCGTTCGCAGCTTTAAAGAAAGCATAACCTTTAACATTCTTATCGCTGATTAACAAAGGTTTGTTATCTTTTTGTACTACAAATTGAAATTTAGCAGTGTTTTTATCGAGATTATAAAAACCGATACCTCTATTAGATATCGGTTGTAAATATGGTTCTTCATTTAAATCAAGTTTACCTACTTTTTCTAACTCCATTATTTAGCACCCCACAATACTAATGCTATTGCACAGCCACGTTCTTCAGTGTATTCAGAAGTTATCTTCATGACTCTACCTTTACCATTTATATTATCTTTGTAACCTACACCTGCTCTACCATTGATATAGTCACCTGGTATAACATCTTTTTCAATGTTTGTGTAGATTTGACCTAATAATCCAACTACATTCCATTCAGGTCTTTCTGAACGAGATTCGTAACTAATGCTATCGTCATAATCAGGGTTTTCTACTGGTACATCACGCCATTCGAATGAAACATTGCCCTCATCGTCTACAAACTCAACTTGTTTTCTATTTGTAATCGTTACACCGTATTCATTCTTTAAGAATCTATCTTTATGGTGGAATGTTTTTTCGTTAGCGACTAATGCAGCAGTGCCAGAAATGACACCAATAGGCTCGTCACTAGGTTGCGCTTTTCTTATTTTATCTCCGTCTAAAGTAACGATAGTTCCTAAATCAACTGCTAATCCATTTTGTGACTCAAATAACTCTGCGATATCGGCACTATCTTGTTTAAGTTGACCTGCTAAAGTAAGATTTCCGGAGTATGTGCTTAAGTCAAATTTAATATTTGAAGTTGAAGGACCACCTTTTGAGCCATAACCACCAACAACGTGATAGTTTCCTGGAGATTTAACCCTGTTACTATTAAGGATTAGTTGCGTATGTCCTGACTTATCTGTTTCGGAATTAAGTGCGTTGATAATACCACTACGAGATCCATAAGCTTTGGAGTTAGCACCTGAACCTAACACAAAGCTACGATTACTGTATGCTTTTGATCCACCTGTAGATGCAATCACTGCACTAGCGTTTGCTACGCCTGCACTTCCAGTAGATGCTATACTAGCTCCACCTTTTCCAACTGTAGGAGGTGTGTCGTATTTTTCGCCGGCTATCCATGCAGGTGTTGAATAATTGTTTGCTGTGATACCACTAATCATAGCGTGGTTATTTGTCAAACGTAATCCTATACCTGAACCATTGCCGTGTAAGTTACAATTAGTTATTTTAGTGTCGTATATTTTACTTCCAACACCGATACCGATATTGTTAGATGAATTCCAAATATTTATGTTATTTAGTGATACTCTAGACGGTCTATTATCTCCGCCAAATAATCTAATATCTACTTCTGCATTTTTAAAGTTACGCACATTAATATTATTAAGCGAGATGTTTTCGGACATGAATTGGATGGCTATTGCTGGTTGTTTTTTATCTAGTTTTCCACCTTCTAATTTTCCGAAATCACTATCACCTATAGCTGTAAAGTTATTTACAGAAACATTTCTATAAGCACTGATTAATAATGCTCTAGGTGTTGAGCCTGGATACACACCATTGTATTTAGGGTTTAAAGCTAAGCAATTATTTAGCACCACGTCATAAGCAGTCAAACTTTTATTGTCCGTTTTAGCTCTATGATGACCGATGTGTCGAATGTTGTAAGCTCTTGTATCTTCGATTGATACGTGACCGTTAACGAATACGCCACTTGCAGCACTTGTGTTACTGTGTGCTTTGATTTCTAAACCACCGAAGTTACCTTTGGTTCTGTTGTTTGATAAGAACACATATTGTGAGCCATCGTCAATTTCTATACCATTGTTATTACTTCCACCTGTTGGTGTATGTGCATAACAATTAGAAATTGTAATGTAACGAGAGTGATGGGTAGTGATACCATCATCTCCGCAACCATATACCTCACAATTATCAATATGAATATGCTTACTTTCTAATGCGTAAGGCACTCTGTTTCCATCGCCTTCGTAGTAATAATTGTCATTTGCATATGTTACATCGATACAGTGTAGTAAAGCGTCATATGATTTAACGTTATAGATATATCCATTAGTTACACCCGCAAATCTAATGTTAGATGAACGAGAGCCACCGGTAGCTTTAAGTGTTTTATTTTGTCTAAACTTATTCCCATTGAACGAAAAACTTTCTAATGAAATGTTTTCAGCTCCACCACTCATTTTTAAGTTAGTGATACCTATGTTCTCTGCTGGTGTTTTATCCATTAGCTTAATAGTAGTAATGTCTTTACCTTGTCCTACCAAACGAGAGTTGTTAGGCATTTTAATACCTGTTGTAAGGTAAGTACCGCCACTCATAGTTACCTGTACATTGCCGTTACCTAATGCGTCTTGAAATGCTTTTGTACTGTCTTTTTGTCCTGTTGGATCTCCTCCGAAATCATCAACATTGACAATACGTTGTATTTTCTTAGTTAAGTCGGCTCTTAGTTCTTCTCTAGCGTTACTTTCTCTTAAAAAGTCGTGATATAGACGTTGGTGTAAAGAATCGAAACTTTGAGCGTCCATTGATGTGTGACTAGCTTTTAATTCGTTATTGCCATCACCGTTATGACCTAACACAAGATGTTCAATAAGTTCATCTTGATAATTTTCATGATTAGATAATACGACATCTTTACCTTTTGTAGTTTTGTGTTTGATTTGATCAGTTGTATGCGCATTTTTTTGAGTGGTTAAATGCTCGTTAAAGCTATCATCACTTTTATTAGTCCAGTATTTTATTTGTTCGAAGTTATTCTCAAGTTGACTTACAAACTTTTGACTAAAGTACGAGTGAAGTTTCGTAATTAAGTTATCTAATTTCAATTTTTTTGACCTCCTTAGCCATAAAAACCATAAAAGTTTTTAATCAATTCGTACATAATGACCTCGTGCCCTTTTTCATTAGGGTGTACCCCGTCAGGCATACTCGATTTTCTGTACGAAGGTATATTGGGTTTGAATTGTGTTGAATGATAAGCATCATACACAGGTATATCCAGTTCGTTACAAGCGTCTATTTGAACATCTACATAATCAGCTAGAGTGTGACCTAAACTATTTTTAGTAGTGTCTTTTCTTATGGTTTTACCGCCTTTTATATAACACTGTTTAGTAGGTGTCATAACGATTATTTTAGATTTAGGGTTATTACTCTTGATTTTAGAGATAGCACTATAAAAGGCACCGTAAAACGTCTTAGTATCCGTTTTATCAGTGCCTATATCAATATCATTAGTCCAATCATCATCTGTACCTTGCACAATGATTAAATCAGCTTTAATTTTAGTTGCTTGATCGTAAATACTATTCTCTTTGTTTGTACTCATTGTCGCACCACTAACAGCTAAATTAGTTGACTTAGCCTTAATCTTCTTAGCTAACATTTGTGTGAAGTTCGTTTTAGCACCTGAACCTTTAGCTACAGAATCTCCAATAGTACCTATTGTTTTAACTTTCCTAATTTTAGACTTAGGTGTAAAGTCGTGAACAATAGTACCGTTTGCAGTTGTAACACTCTTAGCATGCGCGCTTTCTAATCTTCTTTTTATTTCATCAGTTTTCTTCTGCAAATCTTGTGCAGTCTTAGTATTTGCATTATTTTGAGCTTGAATCATCCTTAAATCTTTAGCTGGATCAGATTTATTAGATTTGATAGCTTTAACATAATTCGCAGCAGTATTGACTGCTTTCATGTATCTATCTTGTAATCTGAATTCCCCAAGTACTACGTCTTGTTTGATAATCTTGTTGTTAATATCTCGTTGTGTAGTGATTTCTATAATTCTTACATATTTATTCAATCCTATTAGGTCGTCAATGACATTAACTATATCCCCAACTCTAGGTACTGCTTCTTTAAAATGTTTTTGTAAAGAAATGAAATCTAGTGTTACAGACGTTTTTAAACTTTCTTGTATAACTAACTCCATAGCTTTTTTGAGTGTATCCCCTTTAGTTATGCGTCCATCTACAACGGGTGGCGCATGTCGTTTACCTATAAGGTCAGCTAAAGGGTCTGTGTATTCATATTGCAAGCTAGCTTCGTTAAAAGTTTGTTGCTCATCAAAGCCACCATAACCTCTAATGTAGGTGTAACACTTAGAAGCATCTTCTTGGACTTTTACATTATTAGCATTGACACCTGCTTTAATGTAATAGTTAGCTTTTCTTTGAACAATATCATATAAATGAAATGTCTTTGTTTTGGCGTTATATTCATATTCTAAGTTATATCTTTCCAAACCTTTTTTGAATAATTCTAAATTGGTATCGTGGTTACCTAGATTTTCGAATTTGGAAGATGAAACCTTAGCGTGTAATTCATACTTATAACCGGTATCTTTAAAAACTAAATCAAAGTAACTTTTTCCTGTAAAACTACCGTTATATACTTCGTACACTCTTAAATTGTTTAGGTCATCTAATTCGACAGGACGCGCTTTGATTGTTAACTTTTCCTTTTGACCTACAGTTGTTTTGTCTAACATAACGATACGGTATTCGTTTAGATCATCAGCACCACCAACGCCTGTAATCGTCCACATTTTAGTAATAGCCCCTATAGCGTCAAATGTAGCTTTGTTTTCTACCATTTCTATTTCTAAGGAGCCATCTTCATTTAATTTCTCGTTTAATTTTGTTTCTACAGGTAGGGATTGCCCAATGCCCTGTAACGTTTTTAATAATATTGGCAATTAAGCAACCTCCTTACAAGTAATATCTTTTGTGTTTAAACGTGATTTTTTGAAGTTTCTTAGTAGTATGGAAAGTGTTCCAACCAGGCATTAAAACAGGTTGTTGTTTTGTCTTGTTGTAATCATCAATACGTAAGTTATTACGATATACATGGATACCGTCAAATTTTATAACATCTCCTGCTTTCAACTCTAAACCACTTATTTTCATAATGTCGCTATGTGTCATATAGAAGTTGAAACCGTCACTATCTTTTTTGCTAACGTTTTCTCCTAGAACCATTTCTACAACACTATCTTGGTTGAATTGGTTAATTTCAGCTGTACCACCGTAATATACATCGCCCACTTTAGTGTCATAGAATGTGTATCTACGTTCTTTATGAGATGTGTTGAACGGGTTTTTGTCTGGAATACCCCATTTATTCAAATTACCACTCTCTTTTTCTAAATCTGTACTATACCCAATACTCTCAAAGTATGGTAATTCAATCGTTTCGAAATCTAGTGTGAATTCACCTGACGTTTTAGTAGTATCGAATGACACTTCATTAACTAAGCCAACAAGTATCTGCCTACCGTCAACATATTCTAGTTCAAAAGATTGTTCCTTAGGTTCGAATATATTCTCGAATTTAATTTCACTTTCAGATGCTGCTAATTCTCTAAGATAAAAATGACCTCTTAGCATGGCTTGTATGTTCGCTTTTAAATGAGAAGCATAAGCTATCTTTTCTACATCGTACCTAACCGTCATAGATATACTTTTCTTTTCTTCTTTAGTAGCATTATGAAATCTACCGTTAACACGATCGATTTCATCAAACTTTCGGTCATAGCATGCACCTTTAACATCGTAAGAAACAACTCTCAACGCAGTACCAGTAAAGCGATTGTTACTAATACGCAAACGTTCTTTATTTTTGTATACCTCAACATCATGTAATATCAATTAACAATCACTCCTTTAAAATAATCCGAAACTTGCGTCTTTTGAGTTGGAATCTTCAATGTAAGATTTAATAGCCGGTATATCTGACTCATTGCGAACAGTCACGTTAACGATAGGTTTGTTGTTCTCTTGCATGCTATGACGTACGTCTTTGCTCATATGAGCGTCGAAAGAGCCCCCTAAACCAGCCAATCCTTCTTCTAAAAAGTCTGGTTTTAAGTCTGCATTGAAGGCATCCATAACTTTTAATGCCGCTAATTTACTTTCTCTTGCAGCTTTTCCTGCATATTCAGAGATACCCATACCTAATCCAGTCATACTATCATTACCTAGTTGTATGAACTTACGAGAAGGAGAATGACTATCTAAAGCGCTTTTCGCAGCGTTCAATGCACCTTTTGCAGCGTTCCATGCAGCTGCTGCTAAATCTTTAGCTTTTTGAACGATACCTCTTATCATTCCAGCTATCATATCAACGCCTACTTGATAGAAATGACCAATAAAACTGCGTGCTCGATTTAATGCGTTTCTCATGCCATTTCCAACAGCGCCGACCACTCTGAAGAAACCACTAACTACTGCTTGTAAAAATCTACTCATTGCAGAAATGATGCTTGAAACCCATTGTGCACCACCAGAAATAATACGACTGAGCGCTTGCATCATTTTTTGAGCAACTGTTGAAACTACACGTGAAAACCAACTTGCTACAGTATTCCAAATTCTAGTAACTGCGCCTGAAATCGCAGACCAAATTTGGTTCCAACTTGTAATATTAGTACCAAGTATTCTGTTTAAAACGTTGAATATGAAGTTAGAAATCTGGTTCCAAATTGATACTAACGTATTCCAAATCGTAGTCATTACATTAGAAATCGTAGTTTGTAAAGTTAGCCAAGCACCAGAAAAATCTCCGGTAAGGAGCTGTATTAATGCAGTAAACAAACCGAAAATCAATTGCGTAGCAGCTTGTAGTATTCCACCTATCGCAGTGAATACTACTGAAATCACAGTCCAAAGAGATTGGAAAGCAGTTACTAAACCATTGATAAGGCTGATGAATAAGAAGCCGAGAACTTGGTTTGCAACTTGCCCTAACATTTGTAAGATAGGCATAATTGGTTGGAGCGTTTGTTCGATAGACGCTCTGAACTGATTAAACCAGTTAATCACTGTTTTTACAGCGTTCATTATCGTATCTTTAATTGTGTTCCAAGCTTCAACACAAGTTTTTCTGAAATTCTCGTTCGTTTTCCATAACCAAACAATAATACCTATTAAAGCAACGATAACGCCTATGATAGCCAATACAGGCCATGAAATCGCGCCTATAGCTACACCCAATGTTTGGAAAGCACCACTTAACATAGGTAAGATACGCATAATTGTACTAATAGGGCTCATGAGAAGTCTAAATGCGATTTTCACTAGGTTTAACGCGCTTCTAAGTATTTGAGTGTTTCTAGCAAAAGCTAACATTTTAGTCATAGCTTTGAATAGACTACTACTAAAGAATGTTTCTAATAATGTACCTACTGCGATGATTGGTGCTAGTAAAGCCCACAACATACCACCGAGTATCATACCTATACCAACCATTCGAGCTATAGCTGGGTGTGTTTCAAACAATTTAGCTATGAAACCAGCTAATGCTGTTACTACTTTTAATATCACACTTGCTATTGGCGCCATTGCAGTACCAAACGCAACCAATACTCTTACAATATTACCGATTAGATCCATAATGACTGGACCATTCTCTTGTACATACTGAACAAACTTTTTAAATCCTTCAGATTTACCAACTTGTTCAGACCATTCTCTAAACTTAGCAGTCATTTTAACTAGCCAATCAAAGATATTAGAGCTGTTTTGAGCAAATGCTTTCATCAAGTTACCAATACCCATGAATACATTGCCAAATATTTGACCTATTTTAGGTAAATTAGTTTTAGTGTATTCAATAAACGACTTAATAGCGTTCTGACCTGCTACACTGTTAGCCCAGTTTTGGAACTTTTTACCTAGATTATCTAAGCCTTTAGCAGTCCATAAGAATAGTGGACCTAATTGAGTGAATACATTAATAAGTCCGTCACCAAAACGTCCTGCAGCACTTAATAATGTGTTGAATGTCTTAACACCTGTTGTATTCATCATGTTAAAGAACTTGCTAGCAGTTTGGCTGTTTTGAGCCCATTTTAAGACACTCTGTGACGCTTGTTCCATTCCTTTAGAGATACCTGCTAAGAATGGTTTCATACGCCCTAAAGCTACGTTAACAGTGTCTAAAGCGTTAGATAGTGTGTTGAATATCTGCGCTTGATTTTGCTTGATAATGCCTTCCCAAGTTGACTTAACTTGTTCTAAAGACGCTTGATATCTTCTTGTTTGCGCAGTAGCTTGTAATGTTCCGTCATTCAACATTTTAATTGCACTTACTGCCATAGCGCCAAATGCAAACGCACCACTTGCAGCAATACCAAATGCACCAGCTACACCTAATGCACCACCAGCAACTACACCTAATGCGTTAGCTACTGCCATGATGGCGGGTACTAAACCAGCTATAATAGGAATAAGACCTTGAAAACTAGCGATTAGCACACCTTTGATTTGTTGTCCAAACACAGTACCAAATGTACGAATACGAGTAGCTAATCTATCCATTTTATCGCCATATTCGTCTAATGAATCACTTAATGCTCTAGTTAATACTTGAGCTCTTGTCATTCCCCTTGTATCAAAGTTAACTTTTACCGTTTTATCATGTAAGGTTGCAAGCATAGCTTTAGCACCTAGTACAGAACGTTTTAAGGGATTGTTATTCCCTTTGATGTCTACTTCCTTATCTCTTAACTGTTGTAACTTTTCTCTAACTACTGCAATTGCTCGTTTAACAGGGTTGGCGTTTCCGTCTATATCAACGGTATGTTCTCGCCAACGTTGAGCCATTGCTTTAGCAGTATTTAAGGCTCGTTTAAATTTACTTATGTTGGCGTCGACTTGTGTTTCGATTTCATCGGGTATTTCAGTTTTTGCCATACGTTGAGCTTTTCTGATATTCCGTTGGAAATCTGTAATGATCGCCGATATACGAGCCATAAAGTTTTTATTCATGGCTAACCTCCTTTTTGACTAGTATTGCGTAATGAATTCATAAAGCGTCGTGTACCTTGTTTCTGAACATTTCTAATGCGTTTGTTATGTGCTAACTTACGTTCTTTCATACGTTCGTATTCTTCTGACTGTCCACGTACCTCGTATCTTGCACGTTCTAATTGCTTCTGTAATCGTTTAAGTGATTTACCAGCTTGCACAAGACCGTTAGCTTGAGCACCAAATAATAAAGTTTCTTGTTCATCAAGTAACGCCAATCTACGACCTACAACCCAGTCTTTCCATTCATTAGGCGTCAAACTCATTAATTCATCATAAGGAAGATAGCCTATGTATTGACTGGTTATCTGCCGTATTTCTGAATAATCTAGTAAGGTAGCTCGCCCATGATTTCTTTGTAGTTGTTCTTCATGAACTCGATACCGTTCTTCGTAGACTCTTTCTCTTCTTCTTTGACCATAGACGGTGCTGAGTTCATTTGTGTCCAGAACAGACGAGATTTTTGTTTGAAAAAACCACTATGATTTAATACTTGTAAAGCACCTTGTAATAATTCAATAGAATCTTCTTTTTCGTCAATAATTTCCATTAGTGTTTGTTCGATATCTTCGCGTTTAGGTGCGTTTTTACCTAAATAAGCTGTTGCACATTCCCAAAAGTCTGCAATTGCGATTGGATCACGTTCTAAAATACCGTTATAGATAGCATTAAAACCAGATACTTTAGTAGTTTTACCGTTTTCATCTTGCTCATCTTTAGCAAACTTTTTAGCAGTTTTATCAAATAAGAAAGTAGCTTTTGCTTCTACTTCTTCTCCGTTGAATTCTAATGTAGTAATAGGATTGATTGTATTTTCAGTCATTCTTTAACCTCTTTCTGTTATTTTTTACAAAAAAATAGAGGGCTTAATGCCCTCGTAAAGTTATGCACCAGCACTAGGTGTACGGTTTTCGTATGAGTCTGTATAAGCTCCCATATCTTCCCATTCAACTGTAGGAGCAGCAGCACTAGGATTAAGCCATTCTGGTGGTAATGAATCAACAGAACCGTCTGCACTGTTAAATTTAACTTTTGCAGTGATTTCGATTTTGTCATCCTCATCATCAAATGACCATTCGTGCTCTTCTACAATTACATAAGCGAAAGTACCGTGATGTTTACCGTCACGTTTCTTAACTTCCCAAATCCATAAACGTAACTGCTTGAAGTTTTTAACTGACTCTTTTAAAGCTTCTTGACCTTTGTCGCCAGGAACACGATCAACAGTTAACTTGATTTCTTCTTCTACAGAGTTACGACCGTAGTCTTTTTTGCCACCTGTAATCATTTCAGCTAAGTCATTACTGATTGTGTGTCCACCCTCAGCTAAACTAGCTAACAGAATAGCATCTTCTTCTTTTAGCTTGCTCGCTAAATCTTTGTCAGCGATTTGTAACGCTGCAATATATTTATTCTGCGCCATTCGTTACACTCCTTTGTAAAGTATTGTGTCTGTATTTAAAAATAAGCCGAATGATACCGTGCTTCGTGTACTGATCAATGTCAGTTATCACTTCTTGTGTATCAATTCGACTTTTTATAAATGAATAGTTATTTATTTCTATTTCAGAGTTAAGTACAAAACCTAAGTATTGGATGATTTGTGAGGCTTCATCACGATTTCTCGCTTGACTATACACGTGTAAGGTTACGCCTACATCTTCAAACATACTTGTCGTTGTCTCTTTGTTAGTGACGTTTGTTTCACCCACAACGATATATGGGTAAACAGCGTCTTTTTGAACGCAATCAAAAACCCTACCACCAAGCTGTTTTTTGATGATAGGGTTGCTTTTTAATTTGTTATATATCTTGTTAAACAGATACCGTTCTACTGATACCCACATATCTTAACCACCTTATGAAAAATACTTATTGAAAAACGCTCTACCTTCATCGATTGCAGGTTCCCAAAAAGGCTGTGCATGTTGCCCTTTAGTTGTGTGCCAATGTCCGTCTGCGTCTTTGTAACGCCACGGGATATTCTTTGCACGACTACCACCAGGACCAACTGCGTATATCCCCGTACCGTAGTTGACGTACAATGCATACTCACTACCAATATTAACAACGCCTGTTAACCCGTCTTTCTTAAAGTCCATAGAAACACTTTCTCTAAGATAACCGGTATCAACAGGCATGTTACTAACTATTGAATTGTGAATAATTGTTGTTGTCTTGGCTATACCTTTTTTAGCCCATCTAATCGTTTCTTTTTCAAACTCCTCAAGTTCCTTAACTAAATCCCAATTTCCGTATTTAACCTTAGCCAATAGGACATTCTCTCAATCTTGTTAAGTTGATTTCTTGTTGTCCGCCTTGGTCGACAGGTTCTCCTACTACTTCGTAAGTTTTACCGTTGTATTTAAATAAGTTTGTGTTAGTTATTGGCAGGCTGTACGGCGTATATAGGTTTCTGTCGTATGATTGGTTCATTTGATGAAACTTGAGTTGTTCAGATGAAGTAGGCGTATCCATAAATCCTTGTATTGTTTTTTCGCTCTTAAAGCGCTCTTGTTCACGCGGATACTCTCCTACAACCTCTCTTGAGCCTAATTCGATTGTATGAGGAAACTCATTTAATGGATTAAACATGATAACCAGTCCAACGTAAGCGTCTAAATGGTTTAAGGTAACCGTATGTTTCCTTAGGTAGATCAGTAACGAAAGTGTAGCTCACAGTACCCATAGTACGTGAAGAAATATTGCTAGTCGTACCTTGTTTAATACAGTTAGCAATGAATTTCTCTACATTACTAGGTAATGACTTCCTATTAAATGTTTGATTACAATACTCTTCAGCTACATTCAGATACTTTTCAATAAGTAATTCGATTGTTTCGTCATTTGAAGTATCATCGAGTGAGAGATTGTTTAATAATTTAACGTCTTGTGCGTTCATTACTCAACACTTCCTAATGCTTCAATGAGTTCATCTTTTTTCATACTAGAAAAGCCCTCTATTTCACGTTCTTTAGCGAGTTCTCTTAATTCTGATACTTTCATACCTTTTAAGTCTTTGTCGCTCTCTACACGCTCAATAAGGGGCTTGTTTTGACGGTTCTCTTTTGTGGATAGTTCGGCTAATCGTTCATCACTTACATTTAAACCTTTACGAGGGAACGTATCTCCAACGTTATATTCGTAGTTGTTATCTTGTAAGTCTGTGAAGTATTCGATTACTTTATACATACGTCACTACCTCCTTTTATGCGCCTGAGTCTGTAGTTCCAGCGCCTTTAGTAACCTTAACTGCTTTAGATTCATCATATAAGTACGCTACATAATGTTTATCACTGTATAAAGCAGTTGTTTTAGTTGAAGGATCACGGTCAGTTTCTAAGAAGAAATCACGTTTAGTGATTAATTTAACTGCACCACGTTTAGCTAAAATAGCTTCGCCCTCATCTAATTTCTTAGAACGTACAATAATAGCTCCTAACGCTTCGCCAAATGCACCTTTAACGATAATGTTATCGCCTAATTCGGTAGCGCGAGTGAAGTTATCTGAAGCGCTAGAACGTAATTTACCAGCGTCTTTAGGATTAATGAATAATACCATTGGTTCTAAATCTTCATCATCGAATGTGTCAATTGCAGCTTCTAAACCTGCTAATGTACCAATATCTCCACTAACCGTTAATTTAGTACCTCGTAAAGCTTCTAATACGTCATTATCTACTTTGTTAGCAATAGCTAATCCATGTTGACGTACTGCTTCACCTTGTGGATCACCATAACCAGATAATAAAGCTTCATCAGTAATATCAGTACCTTTACCGATTTTATGAATTTTAGCTTCACGTCTGTTAGTTTCGATTTTGTCTACAGGGATTTTTTGCCCTTCAGGTACTACTGTAGCGTCACCACTGTAAACAAATGCAGGGAAAGTTAAAGTGTCGCCAGGTTGTCCTACTAGTGTACTGTCAATGTCTGCGAATTGCGCAAATCTCAACTTCTTATCTAATTCTGCTTGCATCATAGGTGCTAATACTTCTGGAACGATTTGTGTGCTTTTAGTTGTTGTTCCTTGTGCCATATGTTATAACCTCTTTTCTAATTGTTTATTAGAGCGTCGTATGTTTTTCTATCATTCATAAATAGATCAGTTCTTTCATCTACGCTCATATTGTTGAACTGTTCTTGTGTTATTCCGCCAGCAACACTTTTTCCGTCATATGGTGTGCGTCCACTTGGTTTAGATTGTTCAAATAAATGCTCATTCTCTTTTTTGAACTCACTCATGTAATCGTCTAATCCTTTGACATTTCCATTGTCATCAACTTCTAAATTGTCTTTATCGATTAGTTTGATTACTTGTTCAGGTTTAATTGCTTTTTCTTTAGCTAAAGATACTTCGATAGCTTTATTTAACTGAACGTCTTTGAGTTTTTGATCGTAGTTGGCGTTTTCCTCTTTATATTTTTCTAACTCTTGTTTAAGTTCATCGTTATCACCAACATTATTTTTGAGTTCTTCAATTTGATTATCACGATTTTTAATTTCTTCGTTAGCAGTGTCTAATTGTTCTTTTAGTGAATCAACTTTCTCTACCTTCTCTTTATATGATTGCAAACCTTCATGATGTTCATCGATAATCTTTTGAATGGCATCTTCTTCGACACCTAAACCACGTAAAAATTCTCTTTTCATTATTACTACTCCTCACATTTTTTATTACGGTGGTCTTATCCACCATGAGTTTGCACCTTTTAACGCCTTGAGCATGATTTGGGCATAAAAAATAGCCAACACATTTTAGTGTTAGCTAGAATAAGTTAAAATTTGCATTTTCAGCATTACTTTTATTAATGTAATTTTTAATTTGTTCTGTATCAGCTTCGTTGCTTATTCCTACCTTTACAACAGGTCTATCGTTCTTTAATTGATTAATTTCTTCGTATAGTTTTTTGATACGTTCTAATTTCTCAATCGCTTCATCAGCATCAACATTAACCTTCACATTAAACTCCATAATCAAGCACCACCTTTTCGTTTCTCTTTCTCCCACTCTCTATAGTTAGTGAAAGGTATTACGCCATCTTCTTTAGTTCTCATAGTTGTAGGTAATTCATCTTCATTTATGTAGTAAAGCAACTTACAACGACAGTTGATGTTCTCTTTTGCGCTAGCCACACCTACAAACAACTTAGGTGCAGGACCTACACAACCACTAGAATGAAAATTATCTTCAATATCGACTGAAGTACCGTCTAAGTGTCTGTGTGTATCACGTGTGCGTGTGTCTTTAGTAGCATACCAACGTTTCTTCATATCAAGTCCGTTATCTTTAGCTACCATTGCACTATCTAATCCTGCTTGCGACAATGCACGTCCTGTTTCTGTACGTGCTACTCTTATTGATTGTGCCTTTGCCATTCCTAAGTCATCTCTTAACGCTTTAGCTATCTTAGAATAGCCCTCGCCACTCATAATACCTTGTGTGATATGCATACGAATACGCTTCAATGTATCATCACGATGTTTTTGTAGTGTAGGCACTAACTTAATAAACTCAATAGGTTGTTCTATAGCTGTCTGTATCGTTTGTGTGGTGGGTATATCAAAGTTCATAGGTGTTTGACTTGCTACTTCGTACAAAAATAGGCTCATCATGTACTTTTCGATATAGACGTTCTGTTGCGACTGTTTGATAGCCTTAGCAACTTCTCTATAGTCTTGTGACAACATTTGACCTATACGATTAAGTTCTTTGTTGAGCCTGTTGTATTTATTGAATTCAGTCCACGTCACTTGTGGTTCATCTCTATCGTATTTTTCATACATATTTGCAATAATCTGTTTGATTTCTTTCAAACGTTTAGCAAATAGAGTTTCTATTTCTTTGTCAGCTTGATTAATCAGTTTATCGATGTAATTGTCGATGTCATTCTGGTTGGTTATCTTCGGATTGTCTTTGTTGCTCGCCATTCAATCCCTCCTCAATGTCAGGGAGTTGTTGATTGAGTTCTATGTTTTCTTGTTCTATTCTCTCCATTTCAGCTACAGGATCTTCAACCCAAGCATGATTAGAAAGAATAGTTTCTTTAGATAATAACCCTGTAGAATTCATAGCAATTTGAGAGTTTTCTAACTCATTTACCATTACATTGAAGTTGAATGTAATCTCGATATCTTGCACTTTCACATCTAATCTATAGAAATCGATAATATACTGTAACAGTTCTTGTAATGCAGTAAGCGTTTTATTCTTCAATTTATTAGCTTTTAAGTCTAAATTACTGTACATAAACTTAAGTGCAATACCACTAGGACTATTACCAAACTTATCTTGTTGGAAGTCTACACCTTGCCCAAACTCTATAATGTAATCACGTAACATCTTCGTGTATTCTTTAACAGAGTCTATAGGAACTTCTACTTTGATAGTATCTACACCGGAGCCACTTTCCCCTGCAACACTAATTGCTTTATAGTATTTAAGGTTATGCATGAATTCTTTCATATCTTCACCTTCGTAACCTTTTAAGATATAGATTAACTCTACTGATTCGTCAAAAGTGTTTTGTGTGTCTGATAATCGCTTATCTAACGCGTCTATAATTGTTTTGTACATGAATAAGTCAGATACTTCTTGCGGGTTGTTCTTGAACGGAATGAAAGGAACGCGCCCCCAACTCATCAATTTATTACCTTGATAATAATGAGGTTGTATATGATCTTCACTACGATAGAAATCAGGGATAAGTTGTCCTTCTTTCAACTCATAGAATGTCACATCATCTTTAGTCCAATACTCAACACGTTCTGCTCCGTCTAATTCATATACACGTATAAACGCTTGCAGTTCATCTCTTTCCTTATTAGTCCAAATAGGTACAGCTTGTTCTGCAGGTACACGAAACGTTTTAAATTCTCCCTCTTCATCTACATAAGGTTGAACCCATTCGATACCTTTATTACTTGCAGCAGTTAATATATCTACTAATTTGTCATCCCACTTGTGATTAAGTGTGTGTTGTATTTGTTTTAATGCTTTGTCATTATCTACACCAAATGTCACAGGATTAGCAACTGCATAAGCTACTTTCTGGTCTACTAAGTTTTGATGGTAGTTAGTATACATGCGCCAGTCCGGTTTAGTTTCGTCATAGTCGCCGTTTACATCTTTTTTGGAAGGAGCGTCTAATATATCTGGGTGATGATTATAATATCTTTCGCCCATTGTGATATTGTCTATATTCTCTTTATGTTCTCTAACCAAGCGCAATATCATTTCTTCTTGCGTTTCATACTTCGGTTTGATTTGTTCTACCACTTGTTCGTGATATGGTTTATCCCATGGCCAGTTAATGCTAATCACCTCGTTTACGTAAGTATGCTAAGTTTATTCTGCCTCATGTCACGCTCTAAGGCGTATCTAGTGGCGTCTATCGTATGATTGTCTTTATCCTCTAATCTCGGTTTAACGTTGCCGTCTTTGTCAGTTTCATAGTCGATATTCTCAAATTCTCTCGCTATATTAGGTGTTCTGTTAGGATCTATCACAATAGCTGTTAAATCATCAAGCCATTGTTCCCCGTGTTCTACACTGTCAGGACCTTTTTTCACACCTTTAATTCTCTTGATACCGTGTTCTTGTTTCAGCTCTGCAATCGACTTCGGTTCAGCGCTATCTGCGAATATATCATCTGATTGATAGCCTCTACGTTTTAACCAGTTAGCAAACTCTCTATTGCTTATTTGTACACCATAGTGTTCATCAACTGCATAGATAATACGTTTCTTCTTATCATAGTGCCAACGTACAAATGCTAGTGGATCAGTAGCATAACCAAAGTCAACTGCATTACGTATATTATCGAATGTCTTGTATAAGTCATCAGGTATCTTCTCTATTTGCAAGTTGTTAAACGGTACAACGCCACTACCAATAGCTTCACCCATATATTCCCAACGATAACGTTGTTCGTTACGTTCTTTAGCACTCTCTGCCTCTTGTATAAACTGTTTAGAGATAAAAGGGTTATCTAAGTACGTTGAATGATGTACGAATGTGTTATCTGGTTGGAATGAGGTTTCATATTTTTTATTAACCCACGATTGTTTTCTCTTAGGTGGGTTATAACTAAAGAAAAACTTATAAAATAATCCGTCATCTAATTCACCACGTAGCATAGAGTTAGTAATTGTTGTAACTTCGTCCTCTGTCTTAAATTCTGCCAACTCCTCTATCCACATGATAGAAAAAGGGAACCGACTATCTTTTAACGACTTTAATCGTTCAGGGTTTTGTGCCCCTCTAAAGATAATCCGATTCCCTCTGGGTACATATGTGATTTCCATTGGCGACACTTTAACTTTGAACAGGTGTGACACCTTTTGTTCTTCTATCGCCCACTTGATTTGTTCAAACACTGATGTAGCTAATGTATTATCTGTCTTACGTACTACAACTGCATTCATAGGATAACGCATGATTAACTGTGTAATGATAATAGATATGTCAGATGACTTACCACTACCACGTCCACCTTTAGCTACTATGTTGAGTTTCTCTCTATCCTTAGTTGCCTTCCATAAGCTATGAAAGTGTTTAGGTAACAGTTCGGACAGTTTAATTGATATCATCGTCGAAATGCACCGTCGCAGTCGTTTCGATTTGTTGTCTTTCTACAGGAGTATAACCTGTACGATCCAATATATCTTTAGAGGCTTGATAGCGTACTAGCTCACTTTTAGCGTCTAATAAGTTAATCATCGTTTGTAAGGCTTTAGGTACCTGCTTAGACAAATGCTCTGCTTGGTAACCTTTAAAGCCTTCTCTGAATTTATCATTATGTTTCCAACGAGATATAGTAGAACGGTTAACGTCAATTTCAGCAGCTATTTCTCCCTCTGCTAAATCTGTTTCGTTCTTCAAGCGTATATATTCTTGTTGCTTCTTAGTTAATTCCAAGTACGCCCCGAATGTTGCGTTATTTTGCATGTTAGTCATCGTATATTACCACCTACTTTACGTTATGCACTCTTTATATTTTTAAAAAAGACACTGCGTAAACAGTGCCTAATGATTATGTTTTGTTATTTATTTGAGTTTATGTACTCATGTCACACTTCTATGTCACATCAATACATAAAAAGTTACCCGTGCGTTCTCACGGATAACTAATTAAGGGAGGAGAAAAATTACATGTCAAGTATTCATATCATCGTATCGGAAGCCGTGTTGTAAGATTCAATTAAACTACCCGCCATTGTGACGGATAGTCAAGCAATCGGATGCGCAACGTCTATAAAGACGATAAGCACTTATCCAATCACTTTGAATTGAATACCCCACCATAGTGCGAAAGGATAAACACTATGTCTTGTGAGGTAATTCTTACAATATCATAATACACCGATTATAAACGGACTTACACACTTCAAAAGTCCACCTTACACATAACCTATAAATTCTGCTAATCTATTTATCATTGCGTCACGTCGTCTTAAAATACTCGTCTTACTTGTTCCGAAGTATTCAGCTATATCTTCCCACTCACTACAACCTATCGGACATTCCCAGTATCTCAAGCGCATTAAGTCTTGTGTGTCTTCATCTGATTCATAAATGAGCTTATCTACACCTTTTACAATGTTACGTAAGTTGTTATAACGATTGTCGCTTAACTTCTTAATTGATTCTCTCTCGATAGGATTACCTGGTATATTACTCTTACCTGCTCCTACATTCTCGGGTTCGTGATTTTCTAGTAGTTCATACTCTCTTACTTTTAACTCTCGTCTGTAGCGTTCTATGTTCTTGATATAATCTTCTAACTTCTTTATATCGTGTCGTTCAATCGTTATCATACTTACCCTCCATTCTCCAACTTATCTCTTAACACTTCAATTTCATACTCTTTCACTTCTAACTGATGTTTTAGATCATTCTGTTCAAGTATAGAGCCAAATAGTAGTAAAACTAATATAATGATTGCTATTACGCCCCACATTGTTTGACCACCTCTAAATTAGGTTTGTGTTCTAGTACACGTCCGTTAAAACTACATGCATCTTCTTTAGCTGAATATAAATCGTCGTAAGATAAAGCTTCAAATACATTGTCAGTGATTATGCATGTGTTTCCATAACTACCTATATATTTTTTCACTAAATATACTCCTTTTTTTAACTCAACCACGTATTTGCCTATGTTGTTTTTATTATCCTTATTTTTCAACCAAGATACCTCTCTTTCTAAATGTAACTTATCTAATTGCAATCCATGTTTATCTTCCTGTAACTCATTAACTCTTTTCTCTGCTTTAATCCACTTATATATAGCAAAAATACACAGTACTAACACAATTGTTACCGATAAAAAACTTATCCAAATCACTTTAATAACCTCCGTATATGCCATTCAAATGAGCGTGATCGTTTTCGTCGAAGTCCTTAGGCACTTCCACCTCATCATTTGCAGTTAACTTATAATATAACTCTCTACCAATCCATTTACCTAACTCATACATAGCGATAGTAAACCAAATCTTTAATATGCGTTTAATCATCTAAATCATCTCCATGTTCGATATATTCTATAACGTGTTCCAACGCTGATTTATAAGTAAGTGTTATTGAATCTTCCTGCTTTGATTCTTCAATATCGCTAATTACACTTTTTAATTTTCCAATTACTTCTTCACTACTTTTCATTCCGTTCACTCCTTATCCCAATCTTTCTTGCAAACGATATAGTTTTCTAAGTTGTAATCTATCGTGCTGACTTAATATACGCTTTGCTTTCTCTTCTGCTTCTTCCTTATCCTCTGCTTCGACAAGCGTCATTTTCTCGTTAAATCTAGCTTTCTCGATGTGCTTGTGTATATGGCCTGTGCTATCTGTAAATTCTCTGATTAAGTATTGTGTCACTTCCCCAGCACCTCTTTTACAAAATTTCAAAACCTTTTAATTCTTTCCTTAATGACTTCTCGTCATTTATATCAAAACTCTTTTGAACTCCACGTGATTTTATAGTCACTTTGTTAGATTTATTTATCCAAATTTTGAACTTAGGCCAATTCTTAATATTGCAAGAATAACCTTCAAGCACTGTATTATCTTTTAATGATTGTTCTGTCGGAAATAACTGGACTTCAGTTTTGGATAACTTCTCACTTTCTACATTCAAACCAATATTCGTGAGCATATTTTTTAATTCGTTTATTGTCACTTTATCCACTCCTCGTTACTCCGTTTTACTTCTCGTTACTTCTCGTTACTTCTCGCTACTTTTTGCGAAGTATTCTTTTAATCTCTGCTACTATATCTTTATTCTTTAAGGTCTGCTTCTTTGATGAATGTTCCATTGATTGTCTTTCCTTTTCTTCCTTTTATTTCGTCATAAGCAAATTGTAAACACTCCTGTAATGTCATATCATGTTGTTGTGCCAATATGATTAATGTAACTACTGTATCGCCTATACCGTCTTTTAAAGCCTCTAAATTACCACGTGATAATGCTGCGCCGACTTCTCCTGCCTCTTCATAAAACTTCAACGCTTGTCTATCCGGATTGCCATTGTGCAAATCTTTATCCTTACTCCATTGTTCTACTTGTTTAATTAATTGATCTACTGTTAATTCCTTACTCATTTACTCGTCCTCCATTTTCTACTAAACTCTTTGAATTACTTTCCACTATCTTGTCGTACATCTTTGCTTTGCGATATACTTCGTTAAGCTCTTTGATTAGTAAACACCCGTCGTGTCCTGTAAAAGCTGTAGATGATACTATGCAGCGTTTGATAAACTCTCTATTGTCCATTGCAAGCCTCCAATTTCCGTCTTAATTCAGCTATATCCTTTATCAATTCATCACGTTGCTTACGTAAACTGTCACGTTCTCTTTTAGCTTTCTTCAATCTAGCGTCCATAACACTTGATACAAACTTAGCTTCTGCGTTCATTTACTACCCCTCATTCCATTTCGAGTTTTCTTTCAACAAGCCTGCACTTCTTAGATCATCATTCAAACTACGTTGCCCGTTTTCGTACCACACATTAGCTAGGTATCTACCGAACACATCGCTCTTGTAAGTCTGTACGTATATCTTCTTGCCTTCTACACACGATTTAGTAAAGTCGGTAGCTTCTTTATAGTTCTCTTGACCTCTTTCAGGTGTATCTACATTAAGTAACCTTACTCTACGTTCTGCAGTTGTCTTGAAGCCTAAATCCAGTAAAATATCTATCGTGTCACCGTCAACTACATTGGTACATATAGCTTGGAAAGTATATAAATGATTTTTTATATCTATCTCAAACACTCCTTTATTGATTAGGTAATCCATAACTCATTAATTCGTTATATAATATGTCATCTTGTAATTCACTTATTAAATTGCTTACTTCTTTATGCGTCATAGCTTTTATTTCTTTACGACTATAATCGGTAAGTGACGTTTGTCCTTGCAAACTACAAACGTATTCAACTTGTTTATCTGTTGCCATTCCTTATACACTCCCTGTTCTTTTTAATATCGTTTTCACTAACTTTCATCGTCACTCTGTTCCCTGCTATCTTAACCACAAAGCCTTTGACACCTAGCTGTCGTAATTCACGCTGTATCTCTGTAGGTGTCTTGCCTTGTGTGTTGTATCTGTATCGTTGGGATACCGTATCACTTAGTAGCATTTATTTTGTCCTTAACTTCTTTTTGTTTGTTTAATAATTTAACAAAGTTGATTCCTGCTTTAGTTAAGTTACGATCAGTTGAAGTTAAATTAAGTTTGTTAATACGTACTAATTCTTTACGACTTACCAATGCTATATTTTCTTCGCTACAGTCTGACCTGTTTTGATTCAAATGTATTAAACAATATCCTTTGGGCACAGGTCCGTGCTTTTGTTCCCATAAATAATGTGTGTATTGTTTCCAACATTCGTTTTTAGAACCTCGTTTTTTGATTTTTATAAACTTATAACCGTCAGTAGTGGTTTTTATCGTTCCTAAAGGAAATGTGTTATCGGGCTTTTGTCCTTTCTTAAATTGAGTTTCAGAGCTTCTGCCTCTAGACGGAAAACTTTTACCTTTGTTCCAAGAAGGCACACCTTTTTTAAACTTACAATCAACGCCACTTCTTATCCTTTTTCTCGAACAAAAACCTTTCATTTTATCTGTAGTAACATCAGTGCCAAACTCCTTATTAAACATTTCTGTCATTTCTTTCTTAGTTTTACCTTTGATGTTATTTCGAATATATTTTTCATGCTCATCAGTCCATACATGTCTCATGGCTATTACTCTCCTAACAACTTAGGGATTTCTGATTCTGCATCTAATTTTTCATCTTTAAACTTTTGTGCTTGCAGCACTAAACTGCCATTATTAATGATATTTTGAGCTACTTTAGAAACTGCACTAGATCTTTGTAACTCCTCTTTTAATTCTTCGCCTTTTAAATCTTCATCGCTTAATCTTTCTAATTGTGCAAATAAATGATTGTTTAAATCTGTCAATGTGTTTCTCATTTCATTAACCCTCCCACTTCTCAAATGCTCTGTTTAGATACCAACGTGCTTTGTCTAAATCTTCTTTACCGTTCTTACGATTAGCTCGACTTATATACTTGATTGCATTACCAATCGCAAATGCTAACTCTGGTTTGTAATCTTTAGTGACCTGCTCTATGAAATCTACAACTTCTATATCTCCATACATATAATGTGACGGGTGGTTAACTTTGTCATCTAACGTCATTTCCACAGGTTCATTTCCATTAGCCAATGAGTAAAAATCGTAACTATCATCAATAGTCCAAGTTCTTCCGTCGATTGCTTCTACATCAGCAAACCATTTATCTATAGCAAGATTTGACCCGGTTTTTGCCCCAGTTAAACGATATACACTTTTTATTAGCACTGTAATTTCAACACCGTTAACTTCTTGCATTCTGATTCTATCGCCTCTATTCAAATCTTTAACACTCATGATCTAACCACCTTTCTAGGGAAGATGTCATTCTCCATAAGGTACGTACACCATTCGCTACGAGAATGTTTTTGAGGTACGTTGAATAAGTGTGGTTTCTTACGTCTTAGGTCTAACTCTTTTTGTCGTTCTAGTCTTACTAACCTCATTCTGTCCTCATGTTCTAATTGAGATAGTCGTTTTCTCTCTTTCATTTCTGTGTCTTTTTCGTTATAATCTTCGAATAAAGCTTCTTCAGGACTATAGCCAGAATACTTAATACGTCTTACAATGAGTTTCCAGGGTGTGCCTGTGTATTCAGCTTCGTGTACATCCTCTACTGGCAATAAGTGTTTTTGCTCTTTAGTTCTGACAACGTAATATAATTTATTGTTTTTAAATTCAACTGTTCTATTTCTTGCTAATTCCATTTACTCCACCTCTACCAATTCAATTAATTTAAAATCTTCGCTCATCAACTCTTTGTCAGGGTTCTTACTGATTAAATCTAAAATGCGCTCTTTTTCTTCTTCTTTCGTAATACGATTGTTTATCCATACCGGATATTTACATCTCACTTTGAGTGTTGCTTCAACTTCAATTGTTTCTTCTCTGTCTACCATTCACTCCACTTCCTCTACATTCATGATTATTTTTGGCTCTTCTGCATATTGCTTAAAACTTTCAATGTGTGCAATTTGGTTATCATCTTTCCATAAGTGATCGTTAGCAGCGTCTAGAACTGTTTTGATTAAATTGTCTATATCTGGTTTCGTACGTTTGTATTGACCTATCGATATTAACTTTTGATTCTTACTCCAACTCTTAGGTGGAGTAAAGTAAAAATATATTGATACTTTCAATCTACTGTTCAACATCTTTTTAGGTAATTGACTTTGTATGAAAGCCTTATGCTTTGTATAAGACGTTGGCATGTATGTTTGAACAAATTTACCTGCATTCCTAAAACGTGGACGAGGAGAGCCAATAGGTTCCTTGTAGGTATCATTAAAATTAATCTCTATTTCCATAACTCCACCTCAAAATAATAATTCGTTAATTGTCATTTGTTGTTGCAGTTCTTCTTTTCTGAATAACTTGTGCTTACGTTTCAGTTTTTCTAGTTCATCTTTCGTTACTGTTCCTGAAAATGTGTTTCTAAAGTGTATGCCTGCATAGTTACCTAGTTTGAATGTATCTTCTCCTAACGGCGTTACACTACACATCTCCCAACCGTCAATTTGATACAACATATATTGATTTTTAAGTCCGTCGATAAGCCCCATTAGGACACCTCCGTTATCGCCTGTCTGTTGCTTTTTTCTTCTAGCTTTTCATTAATTAGCTTGATAAGTTCCTCTTGATTACCATTCGCCCAATCAAGTATTTTTTGAGCATACACATCGGAACACTCAAGTATTTGCATAATGTTTTCCTTTACCATGCGTCACGCTCCCTGTAGTCATCGCCTAGTACTTTTACAGTCCTAGCGTTATGTTTCATTCTCGAATTGATCCTTTGCCAATTCATATTTTGATTAAGTTCTTTATCACTAAAATTTGTAGTGAAGATATTATTCTTTCCAACTCTGTTATCTACAATGCTAAACAGCTTGTTTAATGTGTGTTCAGTGTTTTCTACACCTATATCATCAAGCACTAGTAAATCTATGTTGCTTAGTAGTTGTACAAGTTCATCTGTTGTTTCAGCAGCATTCTTGTTATACGTCGCTTTAATACGCTCCATTAACATTGGAATGTGCATAAAAGCCACTGAATATCCTTCGTTTTTAATTGCTTTAGCTATGGCATACGCTATATGACTTTTTCCGGTACCGTATGAGCCTTGTAAGATTAATGACTTAGGTTTATCTACTGAGAATGTTTTGACGTACTCTATGGCTGTTTTTTTAGCGTATACTTGCTTTTCGTTCTGAGGTTGGTAATTATTTACAGTTGCATCTTTTAACGAGCCGTTAACTGTTGATTGACTAAAAATACTATTGATATACTTTTGCTTTCTCTTTCGCTCTGCTTCTTTACCAGCTTGTATCATTGAACAGTCACAACCATGTCTGAACTCATGACCGTTACTAAACTTGTAATAGTCGTAGGTGTTTCCACACTTACTGCATTTAAGGTTGTGTTGCTCTTCTACGATGTTTTTACTAGGTTTGATATTTCTAGCTAAACTTTCCATTGATTGCATTTATAATCACTCCTAGTCCCAGTAGCTTTCGTCATATTTCATACGTTCTAACTGATCCATGCCACTTGGTTGTAATTCTTGATTGAGATAACCTTCAAATTTAGTACCAAATAATGTTTCAGGTCTTAGATACTTCTCCATGTTTGTGCCTTTCCACTCAGCAACTTTGTTGTCTATAACTCTTTTAAAGTCATCTAGTGAGAAACCTTCATCAGTTCTTGCTCGTATAACCGTTTGATTCTTCTTAGTAGTAGATTTGTAATTCTTACCTGTTTGTTGGTTAAGGTAGTCGATTACATCTTTGTAAGGATACGCAGTCGACGAAGGAGACAATATATTATTGTTAGTAATCTCTGTAGTAGTCTTTGTAGTAATCTCTGTTAAAGATTCTTGAGTTTCTTCACTATCCATTCTTGAGTTTCTTAAGTTTCCATTCTTAAGTTTCTTAAGAATCCATTCTGAAACTTCTTTAGTATCGACTTTATAATGCAAAGTAGGTGCACCATTAGCTTTTTTTAGCGCTGTATCGACGAAACCAAATGACTTAAGTTTTTTGGTTGCACGTCTTACTTGATATTCGGTTAAATGCAACTCTTCGTACCATTCGTTGTAAGATTTATAAAAATAACCGTCTTTTCTGCTTGTTCTATCTGACCAATAAATCATTTGATTTAATAACGCTGCGCTTGGGTAATCCTCAGTGATTCTTATATAGATGGTAGGTATTGGAATAATGTTATTTTGACCACTGAATTGAGTAATAATTGATGAAATATAATCTCTATTATTCATTCTCAGCGCCCTCTTTCAGTGCTTTAATTTTATCTGGTATCTCCCAGTTAGATATGAATTCTTTGAGTTCATCAGTCATAGGAACGTCGTTTAGGATTGCATCATTATTGTGTAAATATATAGCTACTTTGTTGTAAACTGATCTAGCTTTATCCAAATCATCATAGACTCCTAACGAATATTCTCTTTTAGAATAATAAATGCGCACATAGTATTTATTTTTAACTATCCTAATACCTCTCATTTTTTTCTTGTTTGTTCTTTTGTTCAGTTGATTTTTGTGAGTTTTATAATTTCTTTCTTTAATTCTGTTATCTTCACCGATTATGTTTAAATAACCGTGACCATCCCAATACTCGTTTACTGCACTGTTATAAATCATAGCAGCCTTATCTTCATCACTGTAAAATCCCAAACTTTTCACTTTTTCTCCGACTCTTATTTTGACGTACCACTTATTACTTTTTTTATCCCACGATACTCCTTTATACTTAGAAGAATTGTTAAATCTAGCTCCTTGCCATCTAACCGCATTCCCTTCAGTAGTTAAGTTTTTTCTAGTAAAATCATTATTTTTTATCATCTGAAAACTTTTTTCGAGAATAAAATTAGGTAAATGCTTACTATCATTATTCATAACCATTCTATGATTACCGTTAAATGATTTATGCCAATTGTGTTGATTCACTCTCTCATAATCTTCATCATCTACAAATATTTCTTCTCCATCTTGTAAAAATATCGATTTAACCATCTTTCTCACTCCCCGTACAATAGCCATTCAGGTGTTGTTTTGAATATGAATGCTATTAATTTTATTTTCTTAAGATTGGGAATTCTTTTGCCTTCTTCCCATTGTTTTATAGAGAAAGGAGAAACATATAAGATTGAAGCGAATTCGTTTATATCAAAATTTCTTTGTAGTCTTATTTGCTTTATTCTATGAGCTATTTCTTTCTTATTTTCTTTAGTTATTACTCTCGAATTCATTTTTAGCTCCTTTCAGCATTTTGTTTAGTCGTTCATCCACATCCACCCAACTGTCTGTTAGGTGATATTTGTTATTGAATGTGTCCATTCCTATTTGGTGCTGTTCGTTGTGATGAGATCTACATAGAGCTAACACTTGATTTCCGAAATGATTAATCTTCGTTCTATCTCTGCCACGTCCTACCGCAAATCTATGTGCTAAGTCGGAATGTGGTTTACCACAGATAACACAGTTACGATTGACCGTTGACCAATAAAGGAACGCTTTATCATTTTTGAGTAGGTCACTTGTCTTATAATTAAGTGGTATATTGTTGTGAAACACCCAATCGAGAATAAGTTCTATGACTTGTTTAGCTTGTTCTCTTGTGCAGTCACTCAATGAGAGGCGTTTTTCATAGCCGTAGAGGACTTCTACATAATCCATGAACAAATACCTCATATAGTCGCGTGGTTGTCCTGTATAAGCTTCTATGTCGTTACAGAGAGCAAACACTTTTCTGCGTTGCTTATCTGTAATCTTGAATGGATCTACAACTCTTACATCTGCTTCTACTTCGTAACCGTTGTCTAAAAGCAATGATGTTTTGTTATCTAGTTCTACTCCTTTGATGACTACAGTCGTTGTACCGTCATCTTCTGTAATGTAGTTTTTTATTACTACCATCTAATCAGTCCAATCAGAACGGTAATTCTGAATTATCTATGTCTGTGCCGTTAGAAAACGGGTTATTGCCTGCTGGTGCTTGTCCTCTTTGTTGTTGAGATTGACTATTTTGTTGATTACTACCTTTGCTATCTAAAAATTCAATTCTGTTAGCAATCACTCGTACTACTGAACGATTGTTACCTTCTTTATCTTGGAAACGGTCTTGCTTCAAGTTGCCCTCGATTAAAACTTTGCTTCCCTTACCGCAATAGTCGTTTAATAGTTGTGCAGTTTTGCCAAACGCTACGATGTCAAAGAATGATGTGTCATCTTTTTTGAATGGATTGTCCACTGCCATAGAGAAGTTAGTTACTTGTGTTTGTCCTGCTTGTTTAAGTTCTAAATCTTTAGTGATACGTCCTGTTAAAATAGTTAAATTAGTCATTCGAATTCTCCTTATCTAATTGTTTTAGTCCTGCATCTAGTTTTTGATGTGCATTTGCTATATCTTTTTTAGTAACTTTGTTAATGTTTTGAATACCTAACCAACGCATTGTTTTGTCTAGCGTTGCGTCTCTACCTTTTTCTTGAGATGAAGTTACAAACTGGTTGATACGCTCTTCTAATTCTGTAATGTCATTGTCGTTAGCGCTTGGAACTTCTTCCCCGTTGTATATATAAAGACCTAGGCCATGTAATGCTGCAGCTTTAACGAAACAACGTTTTTGAGCTTTATTAATATCGAACGTTGTCGCGCTACCCTTTGCTAAAGATTTGTTTCTAAAATCCAATACTGGAAGCCATTCTGTTTCAGTTTGTCCTTTTACAGTTACTGACACTTGTACGAAGTAACCCTCTGGAGTAGCTAAATAAGGTACAAAATAGTTATCTAGTGGTACATCAGGGTGTACAAATTCATGTGTTTTAATACTGTAGTTGCTGTCTATCTTCTTTAATTCTTGATGAGCGTATGACCATGCTAGGTAGGTTAATCCGTTTTTCTTTTCTACATGATCGTTTACATCTTTCTGATTTAACTGATTAAATAATGTTTCTTCAGTCATACTCAACCTCCTCATATTCAGTTGTTTCAGTTACTTTCTTTTTAATTGCTCTGTGCTTAGTCATGTCGATACTCATATCTTCTAGTCCTGCAAATTCTCTTGCTCTCCGTCTATCTCTTGAATAAGAAGTATCTTCTTCGTTGTTAGGTTTATTAGTGATATACAGGTCGAAAGGAGCGTCTTTCAATTTAATTAGATAGGTCACTGTTTCTTTCAATGTCAATCACTCCTTTGTGCAGCATGTCGATTGTTCTTTCCATGACTTTGATTGTTTCGTTTTGTGTTTTGCACGATTCTATAGATTTTCTGAAATCTTTTCTAAGTTCAAAATATTTATCGCACATATCTTCGTAACGTTTATTTAAAAAGTCGTAATCACTTCGCAAGAAATCTAAATCTATTTGGCTTTTAATTAGTTGAGAGTATTCTTCTCTAGTCAACTTGACTGTAATTAACTCTTGCATTTTCTCTCCTCCACTTGTATATTTAAGTTGTATATTTTAATTAGTGTTTGACTGTTACTTGTTGGCGCAAGTTTCAGTCTTTTTTGTTATCTCAAGCCACTTTTCCCAGAAGAATGTGCTAAAGATTAGCGTTAAGATCGCAATTCCTAATACTGTTGTGAAACCACCTCCTAAAAGTAATGTGATGATCATTGCGATAAACATCGTCATGTAACTTAGTAAGTACTTCATTTATCATCCTCTTCTTTCTCTTCTTTCTCTTCTTTCATTTTTAAAAGTTTTTCTATATATCCTCTTTCTAATGCGAAATCAAATAACATTTGTTGGATGTGTTCAGGCATAAAAATCATTCCTTTCGTGTATAATATGGTTATCCCTTAATGAAGGGAGGTGATGGGTATGGATAAAACTGAGTTTGAAACCAAATTTCGTGCAATTGAAAATGAAGTTGACAGTGAGATCGATTCTTTAGATTTTCAAGATAAGTTAAATAATCACATCGAAGAAAATTACTCTAGTTATTCTGAAGAAACAAAAGATGTTTTCTATCATTTACTTAATTCTCAATATCGTTCTGAACGACTTTTGAAAGAGAGTTTAAAAACCTTCTTGTCTGTTGATACTGATTAGCTCGCGATTTAGATAAAGACATATCAATCATTTTTGGTTTTAAATAGCTTTCGATTTTTGTAACCTTCCACGTCACAACTGCCATTGCGATGAGGAGGGTTGTTTTGTATAGCTTGTTCATTCCGTTCACTCCTTAATTTGTTTGTTCGATTGTGGGTTATAGTTCAAATTGACTTACGTCTACGCCATATTTGATTGCCATACTCTTAATCACTGAAATATAAATTTCAATCAATCTTGGTTCATCAGTAATTACATCTAATTTTGAAAGTTTATTAATCTGTGACTTAGTCGCACCTTGTGAAAGCATTTTTGCTTTGCGATTATTTAATCGTTGCTCTAACTTGCAACGTCCTTTTTCTTCAAGTAACTTGTAAGCCTCAATTCTTACTTTCTGATGTTTCTCTCCACCACCCAAATGTTGTGCTATCGCACCTAGCATTTTGTTAGTATCGTTACGCCAATTCTTAGTTTCAATACCTACAATATTTCTAATTCCAGTGATTTCACGTTTCATTTCTTTATTAAATTGTTCTTGGTCTTTCTGTACTTTGAACATCATTTCTAATGCTTGCATTGGTGTTTGTGGTACATTCAGTTGAGATTGCTTGATGTGTTCGTCCATTTTATGGAATGCGTCTACATACATTGCTGTAAATAAAACACCTTTTGAACCAGTCATTTTATTTGCTACCATGTCACAACCTTTTTTAGTTAGTAGATAATGTTTTGTATACCTGCCGTTTTCTCCTAAATATCTCGATTCTACAAAGTAATCTTCAGGGCTCAATTTTGAGCTTTGTAATAATACACTTTCGTAATTATCTATATCCCTTATTAAATTTTTATGTTGTTTATCAACCATTTCTGCTACTTCTCGACTATCTACGTAAAACTCGTTATTATGTTCTACTACTTGTAAATCTTGCATATTGTTTATGCTCCTTTCGTGTATAATTTATTTATCGCTACTGCGATAGTGGGTGGTGGTAAGATTGAAAAGTAACTACAACCTTAGTATCAATGTTAGAAATGCCGGTAAGTTTGAAGAAACACCAGGTAAATTTGAAGATGGTAGCAAAGGTGTTCAATTAACTTACGAAAACGGATTGATCGTAACAATCCACGTTGATGGCAATGATATTGATATGCGTTCAAGTCACCGATTAATTTTGGTTGATGAAAACTCTTTAACTTTTGATGTTGATATGAATACCAAAAACCCTAAATAATTTTTTGGCCATCAACAGTCAAAGATAACGTCTTTTCATTTTGGAGATGTAAGAGGTCGATTGTCGTTAGCAATTCCTCTTCGCTCCATTTTTCTTTTTCTGCTAACTCGATAATTTTGATTGCTCTCTCATGTACCTTTTTTAAATCTTTCATTTAAATTCCTCCTTTAATTTGTTTGTGGTTCTTTCATTTTCTTCTTTAACTACACTAAAAGTGAAGTATGTGCTAAATTTTTTTGCTAACCCTTAATAAGTCAGCATTAATACCGTAGATGTAAGCCAATGCGTATACAACCATACTTTTAGGTACTACATCCCCTTTTTCCCACGCAATATATTGGGCTCTTGAAACGCCTAGTTTATCTGCTATTTGCTCTTGTGTATAGTCAAATTCATTTCTTGCGCCCTTCAGAGAAAAAGTCTCAATCGTATCTGTCATGTTGTCACCTCCCTGTAAGGTATGTACCTAATTTACTACACTAAAAGTAAAGTGTCAACACATTAAGTAAACTTTTTTCAGAAATTACTTTACTTTTTGTAAACTTTTTAATATAATTTAGACATCACTTAAATAAGAAGAGAGGCAACCAAATGGCTAAAGAAATTCTTTCAAAAAATTTAAAAAATCTTTTAAAACGTAAAGGCAAAACACAAACAGACATGGCTAAAGATTTAGATTTAAAAGAATCAACAGTGAGTAGTTGGATAAATGCAGTTAAATATCCAAGAAGAGACAAAATTGAATTACTTGCAGATTATTTTGGCGTTATGCCCTCTGACATCACAGAAGATAAAAGTTTACAACAAGATACACTAGCTGCACATTTAGACGGCGAATTTACAGAAGAAGAATTAGTCGAAATTAGAAAGTACGCTGAATTAGTAAGAAAAGCACATCGCAATAATTAAGGGGAGATTTCTGTGTCACTGTACGAGGATTTAGTTATTAAAAATAAGCATATTCCTATTGATGATAGAATTGCTTTAAAAGGGGATTTTGAAGGGCTTTATGATAACGGCGTTATACTCATCGACAAAAACCTATCCGAAACACGCAAAGCCGAAGTGCTATACGAAGAACTAGCACACCATAAACTTACATATGGGAACATCTTAGACCAATCTAAATTCAACAACCGTAAATTTGAAAACTACGCTAGGCGTTACGGATATGAAGCAGCTCTACCTTTGCGTATTATCATAGAAGCACACCATTACGGTGTAAGTAACTTATATGAACTAGCTGAATATGTTCAATTAAGTGAAGAGTATATAGCAGAAATATTGAAACATTACAAAAATAAATATGGTATTGGAACTCATTACGGTAATTATGCTATTACGTTTGAACCGTTGAGAGTTTTTAAATATAAAAAAATAGATTAAGGAGAAAAAGAATGGAAGAAAACTATAATCAACAAAAACAATGGGAGCAATTCCAAGAATACCAAAGGCGTCAAGATGAAGAAAAGAAAAACAAACGTAAAAAAGGTTGGTTGTTTGGCTGTGGCGGTTGTCTAGTTTTGTTTATATTAATAATAATCGGTATTTCTGCTTGTACTGCTAGCATGGGTGGCAACATAGCAAATAATTCTTCTACTAATGATAGTAATGCAACATCACAAGAAAGAGCAGCACTTAACAAAGCAAAAATATATTCAGATACTATGCACATGTCAAAACAAGGTATATATAATCAATTAACATCTGATGCAGGCGAAAAATTCAAAGAAAAAGACGCTAATTATGCGATTAAACATTTGAAAGCTAACTATAAAGAAAACGCTAAGAAAAAAGCTAATGACTATGTTGAACAACAAAATATGTCAAAAGACGCAGTTTATAATCAATTGATTTCTGATGCTGGAGAGAAATTCACTGAAGAAGAAGCACAATATGCTGTTGACCATTTAGATAAATAAAGGAGGAATGTTTAATGAAAAAAGTTTTATTTTTAATTTTTTCTAGTTTATTAGTATTAGGCGCATGTGGTAACAACGATAGTGAGAAGAAAGAAGATAATAAATCATCTGAACACAAAAAGTCTAATGATCCGAAGAAAGATAAGAAATCAGATGATAAGATAGATAATTCTAAAGACAATAAAAAATCAGAATCAAAAAAACGATGACACTACTAGTATTGAATCACAAAGCACATCTAAAAATGATAATGGCAAATCACAAGACAATAATGGTAATAATGAACGTACGCAAGGTAAGCAAGTGCAAACAGCACAAAGTAATAATCAGCAATCCGAACAACAAGACCCAAACTCTCCTAGTTACCAAGAATATTTAAATGCTAAAAAACTTACAGAAAACATTCAAAATAATCCGGATAAATATCAACATATAGGTGGTGGGCCTGGTATGTCATTATCTAGTCCTAACCAATCGTATGATAGTTTCAAACAAGACGTAACTAAAGCAAGAAATGAGTCACAATCATTACAACAATAATTTATGGGTACCTAGTACCCTTATTATTTTTTTATCTTTTTAGGGAGTGATGAATTATGAACGTAGCTATTTACGTTCGTGTCAGGTCAGTACATTAGAACAAAAAGAGCACGGTTATTCTATTGAAGAACAAGAAAGGAAGCTTAAATCATTTTGTGAGATAAATGACTGGAGTGTATCAGACGTATTTATCGACGCTGGTTTCTCTGGTGCTAAGCGCGACAGACCAGAATTACAACGTATGATGAATGATATTAAACGGTTTGATTTGGTTTTAGTGTATAAGTTAGATAGGCTTACACGTAATGTACGTGATCTACTTGATTTATTAGAGGTATTCGAACAGAATAACGTAGCATTCAGAAGTGCTACTGAAGTTTATGATACATCTACAGCTATGGGTAGACTGTTTGTTACGTTAGTTGGCGCTATGGCAGAGTGGGAAAGAGAAACCATTAGAGAGCGTGTTATGATGGGGAAACGCGCGGCGATTAAACAAGGCATGATACTTACACCACCACCCTTTTATTATGATCGTGTAGATAATACTTATATTCCTAATGATTATAAAAAAGTAGTCTTATGGGCATACGACGAAGTGATGAAAGGTGTTAGTTCAAAAGGTATAGCTCGAAAATTAAATGATTCAGATATACCACCTCCTAATGGTAAAAGGTGGGAAGATAGAACAATAACAAGAGCGTTAAGAAGTCCTATAACAAGAGGTCATTATACTTGGGGAGATGTATTTATAGAAAACTCTCACGAGCCTATTATTACCGAAGAAATGTATCAACAAATAAAAGAAAGATTAGAAGAACGGATCAATACTAAAATAGTCAGTCACGTATCAGTATTCAGAGGTAAATTTATTTGTCCGAGATGTGGTGGCACATTAACACTGAATACAGTGACAAGAAAGAGAAAGAAAGGTTATGTTACCTATAAAACGTATTATTGCAACACATGTAAAGCTAAAAAGGAGAGTTTCGGTTTTTCAGAGAATGAAGCATTGAGAGTGTTTCGTGACTACCTATCTGAATTAGATTTAGACAAATACAAAGTAAAGACAAAACAAAACGATGATGTTGTTACTATTGATATAGATAAAATTATGGAACAACGTAAAAGGTATCATAAATTATATGCTAAAGGGTTAATGCAAGAAGAAGAATTATTTGAATTGATTAAAGAAACAGACGAAACAATCGCAGAATATGAAAAACAAAAAGAATTAGTACCCAGAAAATCACTAGATATAGATAAGATAAAAAAATTCAAAAATGCATTGTTGGAATCATGGGAAATATTCTCGTTGGAAGATAAAGCAGATTTTATTAAAATGGCTATTAAATCTATAGACATAGAGTATGCAAAGCTTAAGAACAGACATTCCATTGAAATAAAAGATATAGAATTTTATTGATATAAGTACGGAAGTATAGACACTCGATTAATATCGGATGTATACCGACTAAAACATTAATTCATGATGGTATTGAAGGTA
>OGTC01000016.1_pt1:0-160000 | contig 161283 bp, 90 predicted proteins | sample 1574531 | NCBI WGS metagenome assembly OGTC01 (sample SAMN03295859, study PRJEB24534) | human gut metagenome | isolation source: fecal sample 2 from infant 9 | host: Homo sapiens | place: USA: Pittsburgh, PA | collected 2014-07 | reverse complement strand
TGCTTTTTGTGCTATTTACTCCGCATTTCAGTAGCTGTTTTATATGTAACTATATGTACGTAGGTTTTTTACTCCGTAATTTTATTTTAGTTCAGTGCAACTCGGCATGTTTGCGTTTGTGTAATTGTTCTGTACTTTTGAAACACAAAAAATCCAAACAAACTACAAAAGTTTGCAAGTTTTCGATAATAAAAAACGTTTGCTTGCAGCTCAATTTCTTTTTTACCCCTCATTTCTCCACAAAATTCCTTTGTTACTTTTCTTGTTTTACTTGTTTTACTTGTTTTACTTTGAAATAGTTTGATATACGTTTTACACCCCCTATCTTTCACTCTACAATCACATTCCTCGGTTCTCAGTCGGTACACACACAACAATAGCAAATGTATTGACTTGCTAGTAGTGTTGCTCGAGTCTTGTTGCCCAAATATCTCCACTCCTTCCTTTAACATCATATACTTACTATACAACTCTAACCAAAACATACATGAAACCTCTACAACCGTTTGAATGAGGAAAAGAAAGCAAAAGAAAAGCTTGTGCTTATACATACAACTCGTCTCGTGCATGGTTCGTCCCTTCTCTAAACTAGAGATATTGACATCCTCAGTCGCATTGAAAATAATCTTCAGTTTCATTTCTCGCTCTATTTCTCCGATCTTACCTCTAATTCCTCCTTCAAATTAGACCTTGCTCTGTCGTATCTCCGTTTTTGTGTGTTGCTTAACCAGCCTTACGGTTATATACCAAATGTCAAAAATGGTTATGTGGTTATAGTACCGACATTACACAACATACATGCCATATATATATATATATATATATTCACTTGCACATATAGGTTTTAGCATATGTCTAATTACTTATTTTTTTTTTTGGCTCTCTGACTTCTGAAGAAACCTTTTTTACCGATTTCAGTAATTATTTGCACCCCCGCCCTCTCTCCAACCAACCAACCAACCAAAAATATGAAAATCTACAACACCTGCTAGTACGTCTTGAAAATCATTTTTGTTATTTAAAAAAGCATTGCAGAATATCAAACAACAGCAGCATTTAATTCACTTTTAGATGTGTATTGCTCTTTTTTAAAATTTCCGTGTCCAATAATAACACCAACATTCTTTTAGTAATTAGCCACACACCCTCACTCACTCTTAGTTTCGAATTCACATTTGTTGGAAATTCATCAGTGTGTACTTTAATAGTCCTAGAAATGTCAAAGTACTTAAAGGTATATATATATGGAAGTGAAGCTGGTTAAAAGAACATACTGTTTCAGTCGTGGCTTCAGCTACTCAGTAGGCTCCAATTAACCTGATTTACAGGAAATTCGAGTTCACTTTGTATCTTGACTGAAACTTAGTACCTGTATAAGGTTTCCAAACAAGAGCAATATCCTCTTCGAACAAGCCACGTCTTCGAACACTGAATGCTTTTTAATTTTTAAATTCATTTTTTTTGTCAAAATTTTGGCATCGTATTTCATCAAAAAAGTATCTATAACGAATGAGATACAGCAAACTACATAAATCCGAACTGGTTGTCCAGTTTCTCATCAAAACCACCAATTACACTCTATACAAAGATAACAACACATTCGGTTTAGTACGCTCCTGTCATTTGCAACCCAAAAACCACTTAAGAATTGCTCGGAGTTATTAATATTCTTTTTGTCTCCTGAGTCACCCGGGATTGTAAATTGTGCCAAAGTAACCGAGACTCTCGGAGACAAAAATAAAAAATAAAAAATAAAATTGAGTGTGTCCTTGAAACACCGGGTAAGGCTCATATTTAAACATCTTATTCCACTCTAGAGAAGCAAGACACTTGCATCTTGATAACCTGCTAGAGTTTAGTAATGATGACTCACATCGCATTACTAATCTCGTAGTCATCTCTGAGTAGACGCATATCCTTTTTCTACTGTCTGTCAATCCTATGTCGGTTACAAAATGCACTCCGATGACCTCCCGGAGTTTTCGTTTTTTCGTTTTTGTTTATTAACCGAAACGACGATGCATCTTTCTTTTGTCACCAATAAAATAATTCTTATACAAATTTCGTTTTTAGCAACAAAATTTTTTTTTTTTTTTTTCTTCTTCTCCCCACGACTTAATTTCCCTCAACGAAATAATTTTAAACCTCAATTACATATTCCAGTTACAACTTATAGACTTTTATAAGCATTTTTGTCTTCATCATGTTATCAAGAGGAGTTAATTCAAGTTTAAAAAGAACCGTTCAGAGAGCACTCAAGTCAAATGTTGCCACCACAACAACAACAACCAGTTTGAAAATTTCAGCTGTTCAAGCAACTAGATCGCTTCACAATCAATCAATTACCCAAACCAACAACAACAAAAACTCCATCAACAAGTTTGCTTCCTTATCTTTAGGTTCAGTCAGATATGCATCCTCTAAAGTTAAAGTCCCAGACATGGCCGAATCCATTACTGAAGGTACATTGGCTGCTTTCAATAAAGAAGTTGGTGATTTTGTAAATGTTGACGAAACTATTGCTACTATTGAAACTGACAAGATTGATGTTGAGGTTAATGCACCAGTTAGTGGTACCATCACCAAGTTTTTAGTTGATGTTGAAGCTACTGTTGAAGTTGGACAAGAAATTGCTGAAATTGAAGAAGGTGATGCTCCTGAAGGTGGCGCTGCCAAAAAGGAAGAAGAGCCAAAGAAGGAAGAGGAACCAAAGAAAGATGAAGAGTCCAAAGAGGAACCAAAGAAGGAAGAATCAAAGCCTGAACCAAAAAAGGAGGAATCAAAACCAGCCCCACCAAAAAAGGAGTCATCACCAAAGAAACAAGAAAGCTCTTCTAGCTCTTCTTCCTCATCTTCCGATGCCCCAACTTTTACCAACTTTTCCAGAAATGAAGAAAGAGTCAAGATGAATAGAATGAGATTAAGAATTGCTGAACGTCTTAAGGAATCACAAAACACTGCTGCTTCATTAACCACATTCAATGAAGTTGACATGTCCAATTTAATGGAAATGAGAAAATTGTACAAGGATGAATTTTTAGAAAAAACTGGTGTTAAATTAGGTTTTATGGGTGCCTTTTCAAAAGCTGCTTGTTTAGCTGCCAAAGATATTCCAGCTGTTAATGCAGCCATTGAAAATAATGACACTTTGGTGTTTAGAGACTATACTGATATTTCAATTGCCGTCGCAACACCAAAGGGTTTAGTTACTCCAATTGTTCGTAATGCCGAATCAAGATCAATTTTGGGCATTGAAAAGGAAATTGCTGCCTTGGGTAAAAAAGCCAGAGATGGTAAATTGGCCTTGGAAGATATGGTTGGTGGTACATTTACCATTTCCAATGGAGGTGTATTTGGATCACTTTATGGTACCCCAATCATCAATATGCCTCAAACCGCAGTGTTGGGATTGCATGGTGTAAAGCAAAGACCAGTTACTGTCAATGGTCAAATCGTGTCTAGACCAATGATGTATTTGGCTTTGACCTATGATCATAGAGTTTTGGATGGTAGAGAAGCAGTTACGTTTTTAAAGACAATTAAAGAATTGATTGAAGATCCAAGAAAGATGTTGCTTTTAGAATAAAGAGGAACTAAGATGGATATATATATATATTTAAAATCTTACAAAGAATTAAAATAAGCAAACAAACAAAGAGTAGAAGGTATGATGTGTTTGAGAGATTGAGTAATGTAGTTTAGGTGAGTGTGACGCAACTTTTTTACACTGTCCATTTCTCTCGCAATCATTTTAATTCAAAAAATTTTTCATTTAAAACAGCCGTTGGGGTTACCGAGCATTATTATCAAGTTGCTTAAAACTACAGGTTTTTATAATATGACATGTTGCCTCCGCCTCCCCTCCCCCCTCTCACTTTACCCCTAAATTGAAGTTGTACCTTTACCGAAATTGTTCTTTACTGCCATTTTCCTTTATATATTTTCAAATTCGTTTCCACTGCCTTTTTTTCTTTGTAAGAATTATAGCTGCCGTCTCATATTCAATCAATCGTACGAGAGCCAGTGCATATTGCACCATGGGTACAGCTTAGCTAGTTAGTTGGTGATATGATGATGATGTTAGTTATAAATCAAAGTATATATGCTTGTGTAGGCATCACAAATCACCACAAAATCAGTAGTTTATAGTTTTCTTTTTGTTTACATTCTGTCCTAATTAGGCAAGTTGATTGCAAAAGAAAAATGTTTGTGACTTTTTGGGTTTTGCATCAATTTTTTTTTTTTTTTTATTGTTTTTGTTTCTCAATTAAGTATACAAATTACCAATGTTTTTTTATTATTGCCTTTCTTCTATAACTTCTACTACTTCTTCTTCATTAACTCCATTTGATTTTTGTGAATCGGATGCAACCACGAGGAATAGCAAAAGAAAGAAACATTTTCAAACATCACTTATTGATTAACTTCTTTTATTTTATACCTGCAACAACTACCTTCTTCTTCCACTTCATACCACATTTACTATTCCCATTCAACTTCATAACCACCTATCCCATAACTAATCAGCCCTAAAGACTGTTAATATTTCAATACCCGCTTGATCCATCACAACAAATACTTTGTCGCTCACTACCTCCATTCCTAAAACATCCAACAACCATGGAGAAATACATCATGTTTGGAGATGAAGGGGAAACCTTGAGACTGGATCTACAATTCAATGTCGACAATTTTGATCAATTTTGGTTACCTCTGGATTTCAATAATAATAACAACAATAACAACAACAACAACAACAACAACCCCACGGCAGCCACCACCACCACCAATCCTTCCAACAACAACAACGACAACGATATTGACTACTTGATTAATGAAACACTTAATGGATTGCAGGATTTAGATGTTCCTAGTGGATTTGCCATGAACAACAACAACAAAGGAACAATAGGAGGTAATGTCAATCCTGCCCCTTCCGCATCTGCATCTGCATCAGCTTCATATAGCCATCATTCAAGACACAAGTCTAAAACTCATAGTAGACAAATGAGTGGTACTGCAATATTTGGGTTTATTGATCATACCAGAGACTGGTCACTTGGTGGTGGAACTATTCAACCTAGTGAATTTTACAAACCTAATCAGCAATTATTTGGTAAATCTATTGATTGGAGAAACATCAGTCCCAGTGACTTGTTGAACCCCAGTGGTAATGTTCAACAACAACAACAGCAGCAGCAGCAACAAAATGATACCGCTAAGCCAGCGGATCAAGCACCATCGCCTCAGAGCCAAATGAACAAGCTGGTCAAGAAAAACACCCCCAGTCAAGATATCCTAAATTTCAATTTCGATAAAAACCCAAGTGACGACGATGATGATTTTGTAACCCACCGATTGGCACAACTGTCACCAATTAAACAAATCTCCACCCCAACCAAATCACAACAATATTATCAAACTCAAAATCCAAACTTTAATCATCCACATCAAATTAGCGCCACTCAACCACGAACTACAAAACAAAATGACTATGTGGTCACTAATCAAAGTCCTAAATCGTACAAGTTCCCACCACCACCTGCACCAAGATCAAAACAAAATAAACTCGAGCAACAAATGTCTCCTTCACCATTACAAAATAAAACCAACAAGTTTCAGTTTCGTCAAAATGAAACAAACAAGATTGTCAATTCTTATTCAGCTAAATATTTGCAATCATTACAGTACGTGCAGCATCAGCAACAACAACAACAAAAAAATAGTTTCATGAGTGATGCGTTTTTGCAACCGAAATTGCCATTCGAATATGTTGATGATTTTGAGCCGTTATTGGAAGAAACGGATTTACTACAGCAGGTGAATGATGAACAAATGGATTCAGATATGCAATATGTTCCATTACCTGTACGAGAGCCCACTTATCAGGTCACGTCAACCAATAGTCAAAACACCTACCAATCAAATCAACAACAACAGCAACAGCAGCAACAGCAGCAGCAGCAGCAGCAGCGACAACAACAAGAACAGTTGATGTCACCAGCAATGACACAAGTGGCATTGCCAGAAAAGCAACACCCTCCAAGCTCAGTTGAACAACAATTGCAATCACAACAAACAAATGAACTTGTCAATAATCTCCTATTCAATACTTTTTTACCACCACCCTCTCCGCCAACACTTTCCAACTCCAATGATTCACCCAATTGGCAATCATCGCCAGAACCTCAATCTCCATCACCAGGGAGATCCACCACCAGTTTGTTTCAGCATAGTCAACAACAGCAGGATGTGTCACCCTTACATCCAAGTTTAAAAAATTCCAATGTCAATTTCTACACGCCAATGTACTACAATCGAGAGCAACAGCAGCAGCAGCAGCAACAACAACAACAACAACAACAACAGCGCCACCTGGACTTGCCTTTATCGACCCCATTGCATCATATTCAAGAGGAAGAGCAACTCAATGAAGGTGATGAAGAATCACCAAATAAATTGACTCTTGACCAAATACAAATGCAACAACAACAATTGCAACAATTGAGTCAAAAATTTAATCCATCATCTCAGCCTTCAGCCACAACGGGGTCCACCACCACTACTAGACAATCAACAATAAGCCCTTCGCGCAACATCAACTACCTAAACTCGTCTCCGTTTTCAACTATTAACTCATCACCAATACGGTACTATACATCTCCAGACAAGCCAGCTTCTAGCAGAGCCTCTCAACAACAACAGCCACCACCACCTACACCAACCCCTGCCCAACAAACTGACGCCAGTCCTGATCCTAATGCCACCATTGCTCAAATCACCCCACTTCGCAACAACACCTATTTGTCCACCCCCGTCAAATCCAAAACTTTTCAACAACAGCCATCTTTAGAATGGAGCCCCCTAATCAGCCCCAACCTGAAAAACTCCCTCAAAAAACAACTCAAGGATTCTTCACCACGTAACCGAATTAAGAAAACCTCATTACTCCCACCGGGTGCCATTGACAATTACTGGACAGGCCCAACCAAGGATAAGATGTTTGTGTGCACTTTCAAAAACTGCGGCAAAATATTCACTCGCAGATACAATGTTCGATCACATGTTCAAACTCACCTAAGTGATCGGCCATTTGCATGTCAGTTTTGTGGTAAACGATTTGTGAGACAACATGACTTGAATCGACATTTAAAGGGCCACAGTGAATCGAAATTGAGTAAATGTGCTTGTGGGAAGGAGTTTGTTAGAGTTGATGCCATGAAAAAGCATCAAGAGAGAAATATCTGTGTTGGTGGGGTAAAGGGCATGGTTAATAAACCATCAACATCGAAACTAAATAAAAAAAGTTTTAATGGGGATGATATTGTTGGCGTTGATGATAAACGTGTACAGAGGAAATTGTTTACTGATTTACTTGAAGTGCAAAGTGGAGTGAAGAGCTAATTCTGAAAAAGGGGTATGATTAGCATTATGCCGGATGTTTCTTATACCTGTGGGTCGTCCTAGTTTATTTGTTTTTACTTTTGTTTTACCTTTTGGTTCCTTTGTGTGTATTCCGTTTAATTCATTTTGTACTTTTTCTCAAGTGTAAGGTAAATCACCCATTTGCATCATTGCACTTGTCACAATCTCCAACTTCATCCTTCAAGTACAGCTACATTCCTTTTCAATATATTTTGCATAGTCAACGTACATAAAACCCCCTCGTGCCATCACTTTTTCTGCCACCTAGATATCATCAACTATTTGAGCCTCTTCCTCCTCTTCCTCCTTAACAACACCATTATCGCTAGCATTATGAATTTTCAAATGTTGCTGAAGATTATCCGACCGACTAAACTTCTTATTACATTTGGGACAATCAAATGGTTTTTCAAAAGTATGCAAAGATCGAAAATGACGCTTTAAATGCTCATGTCGTTTAAACCGCCTTGAACAATAATTGCACAAATAAATCTTGGATTCATCATTCAAATCAGCCTCCTTGTTTTCTTTTCTACCGCGTGTTCGATTCTTGGAATTGATAATTGCTGTGGGAAAAATCTTGGTGTCGGGTGGTAAATCCAATGATGCTAAATCAACGTCAACTTCAACTCCTTTGGAAATCATTGTTGCCACCGGTGTGTCCAACGATGCAATGATTGGCTCTTCGTCGAGTGGGATTATATCACGATCATTATCGTTGTCCTTTTCCTTATCCTTCTTGGTAATTTTCGATGACGATTTTTTGCTATTTTTCAGCATAATCTTGGATCCCAAAATACGCTTGGATGCAGTTGCCAATGTTGACGTAGATTGCGGCGGTGCTGGATTTGGTGGTGGTGGCATTGTAGACGTAGAAGACTCTGCCTGGTCATCGTTCTCATTCAAAACCAAGCTCTGGCCAGCTAAAGATGATGATGCGTTGGAGGAATTGACACTGATATTGGTTACACTAGTACTATCAGCAATCGAATTGTTGCTGCTAGCACCTCTGCCCCTTTGACTGTTTTTGCCAAAAAACAAGGACGACGTCGCTGGTGCATTGTTGGATTGTTGTGGCATTTGCGATTGGTCCTCTTTTGACTTTTCGCGTTTCGGTTTTCTATAGTTTGATCCAATTGCCTTTCTTTTACCTACATTTTCAAACAATGCCGCATAATCAGGCTCAGCAATATTTTGTGAGGATTCAGAAGTGGTGTTTTCCAAATTGATAGGACCACCAGTCATAAATGACGGTGTTCCACTTGACGCTTGTCCAGAACCAACATTTGTTGTATCCAAACTCTCACTTTCTTGTAGTAAAGGCTCTTTTTCACCAATTTTAGGACTGCTTTCAACTTCATCTTGCTTAGATGACTTGAATCTCGTAAACAAACTTCGTTTAGATGTCTTTTGTTTCTTAGGTAATTCAAACTCAGGTTCAAGCTCTGAACCTATTGTCAAATTTGAGTTGTCTACGGCTGAGCTCAAAAATTGGTTCGATATTTCATCCATATTCACATCATCATTGTTATCCATCTTGTCATCAACATCATCTGCTACTTGATTCTGACTCGAGTTCAAAGCTGAGTTGGACTTGAATATTGACCGAATTAAGTGTCGTGGCTGATTAGGTGTAGCATTATTGCTCATAACTGGTTGTGTTGAGTTACCAGGAGGTGACCTTTGCGACTGACTCCGATCACCCATAAACGGAATCATATTGGAGATAGAATTGGTGAAACTAGTGTATCTCGCATTACGTTGTTGCTGTTGTTGCGACCGCTGGCTATCCAACGAAGGTCTTCCAAATATATCCAGGGATGGTCCATTCAATGACAGCAGTTGTTGATCCAAAGAATTTCTGGTAAAGAATTGTTGTGCTGAGAAAAAAGATGGCTGTGTCGAGTGTAATGAAGATACAGAGTGTGTATTGGAAGTGGTTGTTGTAATTGGTGACATCTCCTGGAACGAAGACGAATTGTTCTGTGCATGAGCTTGTTGTTGATACTGAAACTGTTGGAGTGATTGCTGCTGCTGTTGTTGTTGCTGTTGCTGTTGCTGATGTAATTGTGGATGCAAATGTTGGTTGATCACATTGGCAGCGTAATAGGAATCTATAGACCCATTTCTTAATCTCCCCTTGAATAGTTGACTCTCGTTGTCAACAAAGCTGCGTCTATTGATTGCCTTATTTCCATCAAAATTGTTATTCCCCATGTATTGTATATTTTGAACAGATGAAACTCTTGATGCATCATCAAACGGGCTAATGTTGAACTCGCTTGGTTGCACGGGGCTCTTCAAGTGGTTATTGTGATGGCCAGTGATATTGCTATGACTAATGATAGAAGATCTATTATCGTGATGAGGTAGCATGTTGTTACTGGTGATGATTGAGTTATTATCTGGACCTTGGTCAAAATAGAGATCCAGTTCGATGGTGAATGGAGGCGAATCATCAAGCTCCATATTGTCCCCTTGTTGAAGAAATGCTCCAGGCATGCCCTTTGGGCCAACCTTGGTGTTCCCGCTACCATCAAATTCATCTTGTTGGTGTTGTAGCTGATTGTAAGGTTGTCCATGTTGTCGTGACGAATCAGACCCTAGTCCGGAGTTCAAAAGCTGAGTATCACTATCATTATTCGATAGTAGGTTTTCCTGTATCTGCGGTACTTGCTGCTGTTGCTGTTGCTGTGAAGATAGTTGCTGTGGAAGCTGTTGTTGTGTTTTCAAAAGGAAATCAAAATTGATATCATTCAATTGAAACTCCGCCAAAGTTGCGTCACCTAAACTGTCCTGTTGGAAACCATTGGTATTGAAATTAGTAGTTGGCTTTGAATACAGTGAATATAACTGGGCATAGTCATCATCCGTTTGACGATAATTTTGCGGAGCAAAACTTTGGTTTTGATTACCAGAATCAGGTGTAATGACAAAGTCATCTACAAAAGCAGCCTTCTGATTAGTGTCAACATTAGCTTTGGTAGAAAGGTCGGCGTAAAACTCAGACGCCAACTGATCCATATCCTGATTTAGATCCATAGCAGAAAAGGGAGTGTTGAGTGAAATTGGTGGGTGGTAAGGGAAAGCCGTAGCTGATGAGGTGGATCTTTCTGGCTATGTGGTATAAGGGGCAACCCTGCTAATCAGAAGCGTATTACAAAGGACAATGATGCTAAAGGACTGCGGAAGGAAGAATATACGGTTGTTTTGATTAGATTGGACGGGGAAGTGTGTTTTCAGTGCTGTTTGTGTTTGACAATCTTGGTTGTTCCTATGACTTTCCCTTTCCCTTTGCTTTAAGAAAATATTTAATTGTATTGTGTGTGCGTAGTAGTAGTAATTATAAAATCATACAATCATCCATAGAGAGGTACTAAAATATACTTTTTGACTAAATACTTTACTACTAACTTACTAAGAAACTTACTTGCTTATTCACTTACTCATACCAACCAATACAAGACTACATTGCCCATGGCATCTAACCTCCTTACTCAGGTATACGCAACTTTATATAGCTAAACAAACTTTGTTCGTTAAGTAGTGTCCTTTCTTGTCACGCGAATCTGCATTACAGCAGTTTCCTTTCCAAATACTGCTCAATACTCTAAAAAAAGAATGTAGTCTAAAACACCTCTTTCTACATGCTTAGTTATTATCACCGAGTATCGCCGAAACATCTTTTCACGCTTACAGTTCACACGTCTATTGCAATGCCACTTCGGTCATAAGTCCCGTATATTGTCTAATTTTTTACCAGTTCCAGAATAGCCGATTCATAAAGAGTATACATAGCGCAGTAGTGCCCTTTATATGCAGTATCGACAGATCATTCCAAATAAATGGGAAAGAGGCTTATGCCAACACACACACATAATAATAATGTCTGACGATGGTTTGCAAACCACAATCTTTGCATCTGTATAGGTGGATATACCCCTTTATGGCCATGTTGCTAATCTAGAATGCTTTTCAAAGTCGAAGAGGTAGGTAAGCAATCCATTTATATTACATGAAAATTACATAATCAATACATGACAAAGCACACAACAGTAGCCCTCTTTATTACTAAGCTCACCTTTTACCTCATTCCTTTGATCCCGATGGAATCCTTTGTCTGAGAATGGTATCTCTTTCTTGTGGACGATCTATATCAATCTCATTAGTAGTTTCTCCGTCAATATTATCATTTTGCAACAACAGCTCAGTCTGATAACTACTTGAGTCAGTATCACCGCTGGCAGTATCCGGGTTCATGATTTTCAAAATCGATCTTCTTTTACTGCTAACCAATACTTGTACATCCATATCATCGTCAATCGATTTGGCATCGAAGTTAGCGCCATTGTGTAGTCTCGAGGCAGTTTTGGCAACTTCCGTAACTACCTCATCGTCAATCAAATCGCTTCCCATTAATTGCTCTGACTTGGTCAACCGCTTACTCTTAAACTTCGTTTGTTCTTTATTCTTCATTACCGGACTCGTTGGTGGAGTTTGGGAAAAGCTGAACGATTTGCGTAAGTTACGCACGGATTTGTGTACAAAGGGATTATTTGGATCCAAGCTAGGTCGCAAGCTTTTTACTTCCAGCATCGTCGTTGACCTTGTTATTGCCTCATCTTGCTCCTGATTTTCATCACCAGCATGACTCTCTTCATCATCAACAGTGTTTAGAGTTTCATTTGAAGCAAGATAACTGTTTCTTAGTCTACCTCTATCAAAATCTTGCCTCTTTTTCATCCATGAATCAATTGATGCAGCACCGCTCAATGTTGAGTTCGAGTCATCATCGTGCAAATATAGTGGTAATAGATGATGGTTACCAGCAGAAAACGAAGCTGGTGGATCAACATAATCAAATTTATAGTCAATTTCATTATAAGCGGGGTTCTCTTCTTGTGATTTTGATTTCCTCCTTTTATACATGTAGAAAAATACAAGAACTCCCGTGATTAAAGATACAAAAAAGATCGGTAGTACCGTTCCCAAAATAATCTTTTCTTTATTGTTGGATTTGGAGCTTGAGTGGGTATCACTTGTTATATTCAATGGTTTTGTGTTTTCTTTGACATTGTCCACAGGTTCAAATGTATCGACGTCGTATAAATTGACTTGGTATTCTTGACTAACCATACGTTTATCGTTTAAATTTGTGGTCGAGTTAATCACGACCAATGTCGAAAATATAGTAGCGGCACCCAAAACTTCGTCTAATTGAAACCCATCTGCTTCTGTGGCATTCCATTTCCAATCATTCGTATTCATTTGCAATTTGGCATACTTTGGTGTACTTTCTTCACCATTGAGATCACCCCCAATCATCAACACCTGATCAATGTGAAAATCATTGGAAATGCTATCGGTTTGTGCAAATGGCTCAAATAATGGAAGGGTCAATGGAAAAGTGCGCGTGTTGATTGTAATGTCATCCATTTTATCAACTGGTTTAAAAGACCAACCGGAATTAAAGTCCCATGTCGCTAGCTGATACATGTTCAACCATCCACTATTCAGCTCACCACCTATAATCAATTGTGACTGGACATTTGGCGCAATAATATTTGCAGCTCCATAAAATGGTTGCGGTTTCGTTGAAGTGGTGATATTGCTAACTTGACCAGAGGTTACATTGACCGATACCAATCTGTTTGTCGCTTCATTGGTTTTTCCACATAATCCACCATATATGTATAGTAAATCTGAAGTATCACTGTTGGTCAAGACTGTAGAATATTGATAAAATGAAGAGTCAGCCACTTTGTCAAAATCCAATTCAACTTCATTGTCCCAGGATTCGTTGCTATATTTCACAATGGCAAAGCTTCCGTCACCACATATGTCACTGTCCTGACTTGAATCGCTCTTTTTAAGTCCATAAAGTTCATCATTCAATATAAACAATGTCGAATTGTTTGGTGGTGGGGTCAAAGTAGTAACTTGTTGATTATTTTGCAAATTATTCTCCTCAGTAAACAGCCCATTCAAATTGAATCGTAGTTTTAGTAAATCATTGTTTTTCAAATGTAGGTAGACAAACCCTTGGTTGTAAGAATATAGACTATTCCAATTCTTATTGGCTCTTGACATTGGAAAAGATTAGATTTAACTGTGTGGAAATGATGACGGGTGGGGTGATGTAATTTCGACAGTCAAAATTCTATAGCCAATCCCACAATGTTTCAAGTCCTCGGTGGTTCTTGTGTTTCTTCTGTTAACAAGTTCAAACTTGCTTCGTGATTTATCTTTGATTGTGCAAGATTGAATTTTATGAGCTCCAATTTTCTTTTGTTTACATTTTCGCCCATTGCGGAAATATTATTGCACATTGCATTGAATTGCAGCAACTTCCCTGCAAGACATTTGACGAGAAGAAGTAGTTCAACTCTAGCGAGTGATGCAACGAGGTAGGGTAATATGGTGACAACTATGCGTGACTGGACGCTTCAATTGAGTGGGATTGCTCACATTCGTTGTACACCACTTTGACTTGCCACTTCGAGCAAAACTTAGCCATAAAAGCTAGAAGATTTTCGTTGAAAATGGCAGATCTCCTTTTTATTTATGTCATTGAACTGTAATAGTTTTCAATGTCCTTAATGTTGATGATCTGATCGTGGCAATCAATTGCTTCTCTTGCGTTCTATTAGGAAAAAAAAAATTGGGCAGAAAAGAATAAATTCGAAGCAAACAATTTTGCAATTGTCATCATTGAATCAACACAGGATGCCCCTCAAGTCTCGAAATGAAATAGAGCTAGCACAGTACATTTCCTCAAAAACACTAATACTCCGATGTCCCTTTGCAAATTGTCACGCACGTATTATCGTCTATTCACTGAGTATACCGTCAGTAACTCTTAAAGAAGCCCCCCATTGTATCACTACAGATTCAAACAATTCAAGTCCAACACTCAACACATCAACAACCGCATTTTATCGCATCAATGACGTTTGGGATTTCGACAATATAGGTGTGAGTAAACCTTCGAAAGTGTTACCGGAACCAGTAGTAGTTGGCACTATTGGCAATATTGGCGATGAAGATAAGCAACAGCAACAGCAGCAAAAGGAAAAAATAGATGTAGAACGATTATTGATTTGCAGTGAATGTGACCGTGGTCCATTGGGATTTGCTGGGATTGCTGCGGGAGAAGACAAGGACCACAAGAATCTCAGGTATTTTTTGAGCGAGGATAGTGTCTTGTATGATGTGGGAGAGTAGACCAAGTATTCGTAAAGACTTGCTGATGAGGCATCTAGGGCAACAAACGAATTTACTATAGATGAATATTGATGCGTCATAGTGTCTCTACTTTCAATGTATGCAACTGCACTTGGCAATTGATTTTAGAAAATGTTTAGAAGAAAGCTATTCCAGCGTTGCTCCAATTCACACGTGAGAAGAAACGCTCACGTAGTATCTCTTGAAGAAACAGAAGTTCATTTTATATCCTTTGGAACAATGGAAAATGCTTGCTGCATTTCTCTTTATTATTTCTATACAACTTCTCTGTTTTCATTCGTGTTGCCAAAAGCATAATTTTTTTGCAGCACCCTCCTCTTCTTTCTGCCCACACCAAAGCTATGGCCCCAAAGAAGACAGTATCACACGAAGAGAAACTTGAGCTATTACGTAGCTGGTTTCAATCAACCCATGACTTTTACACTTTGAAGGAAATTGAACAAAAAGCTAGCAAAGAGTGCAAGATTCCTGGAATGCAAGTCAAAGAGTTGGTGTCCAATTTGGTAGATGAAGGGATGATACAACAAGAAAAGAGTGGAACAACTAACTTGTACTGGTCTTTTCCGTACACAAACACGAAGAACAGAATCAACAAGGTGAAGCACTTGGAGCACAACTTGGAAACGAAAAGAAAGCTTCGTGAACAATTGCAACGAGAATTGGAAATAATACGTATTGAAAGAAGTGCTGATGTGTGCCCTGAAAGGGAAAATCAATTAAGAGATCTAGAAATTTTGCGTGTTGAGATTTATCAATTAACGGAGCAAAATAAGCAACTTCAACAGTATCAACGATTGGAAAAATTGAAAGAGGGCATCGAGTTCTTGTCCGATCTGATTGAAACAATGCTTACATGGTTATCTGAACAGTCTGGTCTTCAAAAGTCAGAATTGAAAAAAGAGATGGGCATACCTTTAGATTTGGATGAGTATGCATTAAAGCCGGTTTGATATGCACGGAGCGGATTTAAAGAGAAGCTGTGTCGAGGTTTGACACAAAACATTCGAATTTCCGCCTCTGCAGTAAGAAAAGTGAATTTACTGATAAAAGTGAATCTGGCTCCCTTTTTGCTTGCAAATTTTGACTTTAAACAAGATGGTAAAGTTGTATCTCACAAGCAAATTAAAGGAGCCCAGCCAAGTTACACAAAATTTAAATACAATTCTTTATTCATCACTATGTTAGAATTTCCTCCTTTCATATAATGAAGCAAATCCAAGTATCGTCCTTAGGCTAGTCATAGTCCTGAACGCTATCCCAATCCATTATTTCTCAATATGCGTACCGAGGATATCGTGGTGTTCGCAACAAAGTCATACGATACATTTTTATCTCCACCAAAACGCAAATTGAATTATATGTACCAATTTTGTGTCAACTAAATAATGCACATGTCAAATTCAAAGAGAGAATTTTCTTACCTAGTTTGGAAGGGCTAAAGTCCCCTTACTATAATGTCCCATTTAAAGCTTTCTACAACACGATGTTGATCAAACTGCAATACTGTTAACCAATAAATGAAATCAACTGATTTTGTACTAGTCTATTGTCATACCATTTTTTTTTTAAACTCCGCTCACACAAGCACAGGAAAAAAAAAAGGAAATTGATTTGCATATTGCGTATCCGTGGTTGCAAATACATCTGCATGTGAAAGATTAAACGGCGTCTTGCTTTGGTTCATATAACTGCTACTACAGCAGGAAAAGCCAGTCACATAGAATCTCAATGATATTGTGCTGCCATTTTCGCATTTGGCTATTGATGAGTATAAACAATATATCACATGATATCCGTCAATAAAATTATCCGATATTGTTTTCCTTCTTTCTTACAGGGGTTCCATTGTTGAAAATTAACAAGTAATTGAAGCGGGGGTAGAAAAAGAAAAAGAGAATGTGAAAAAAGAAAAAAGAATAAAAAAAAAAAGTGCGGAAAATTAAAGCGACGCATACTATAGGAACGTATAAAATCACACCAGTTGACCAAATTTATTGTTATTCGATGTTACTACAATTCAAATATTTACCCCACGTTTTCCTTGTTGAAAGATATACCAATTATTTGATTTCCCCCTCAATACTTATCAAAGATACAAACATCTAACTCTTAACCAACACTACTACCAGCACACCAACTAGAACCCAACTACGTTATCATGGCTTCGTTTTTACCAGATGTTGCGGAACCAAAGCATGTAAAAATATTTGCTGCCCTCGCTGATGGAATCCTTCACGACACTTCTCCTGCCTTGATCAAAGAAGTGGTTGGTGACCATTTGACAGAAGAGGAATGCGAAGAGTATGCTGAAACCTTTAGCAGACCATCCGAGATCCCCGAGTTTGAGGAAAGAATCTTGTTTGCCGTTAATAACAACACCACAGAAGCATCACGTTTGTTCATTATCTTGATGTCAGCATTGGATTCAAGAATAATTGCACCAACTTTAACCAATTCCATGAAATTGGTCAAACATATGACTTTAAAAGAACGTGAGGAATTGATGGCATCTTGGCGTGACTCACCTATTCCAGCCAAGAGAAGATTATTCAGATTGGTACATGCTTTAACATTGAATACTATGGCGATATTGGGTGATGAATTACATTACCAAGCCATCCGCTACCCAGGTAAAGAATTGAAAGACAAGCCATACGAAGGTTTCCAAGCTGACCCATTTAGATATGATATGTTGCCCAAACCAGAATTTGAAGATGCAGAGTTGCACTTGACTGACATTGATGTCATAATCATTGGATCTGGTGCGGGCGCCGGTGTTGTTGCTCACACTTTGGCCAACGACGGTTACAAGAGTTTGGTTTTGGAGAAAGGAAAGTACTTTTCACCATCAGAATTCAACTTTACTGATAAAGAAGGTCTTGAGACCCTCTTTCAAGGTCACGGATTGCTCACTTCAACCAATAATGAGATTTTTGTCTTGGCTGGCTCCACTTTTGGTGGAGGAACTACAGTGAATTGGTCTGCATGTTTGAGGACTCCATTTAAAGTGAGAAAAGAATGGTATGATGATTACGGATTAGACTTTGCTGCCACGGACTCTTACGACAAGTGTCAAGATTACGTGTGGAAACAAATGGGTGCCTCAACCGAAGGAATTAAACACTCTTTGGCTAACGAAATAGTTATTGAAGGTGGTAAAAAATTGGGCTACGCTAGCAAAGCCATTGAACAAAACTCAGGTGGCCACCCGGGTCACTCATGTGGATTCTGTCATATTGGCTGTAAGCATGGTATCAAACAAGGCTCTTCAGTCAATTGGTTCAGAGATGCAGCCGCAAATGGCTCCAAATTCATGGATCAGGTAAGAGTGCTTCAGATTTTGCACAAAAAAGGAGTTGCTGTAGGTCTCTTGTGTCAAGATGAAGTCACTGGAAGAAAATTCAAAATCACCGGTCCTAAGAAGTTTGTGGTTGCTGGTGGTTCATTAAACACTCCGGTTGTTTTACAAAATTCTGGATTCAAAAACAAACACATTGGTAAAAACTTGACATTACACCCTGTCACCACTGTGTTTGGTGATTTTGGTCAAGACGTTGAGGCTGACCACTTTGATAACTCAATTATGACTTCGGTTTGTACTCAAGTTGACGATTTGGATGGAAAAGCTCACGGTGCCAAGATTGAAACCATATTAAACACTCCATTTATTCAAGCTGCACTTTTACCTTGGAGAGGAAGTGACGAAGCTAGGAAAGATTTGTTGCGATACAACCACATGTGCGCAATGTTGTTAATTACTCGTGATACTTCCACTGGTTCGGTTTCGGCTGATCCAAAGAGACCTGAAGCATTATACATTGACTACAACGTCAGCAAGTACGATAGAAACGCCCTTTTGCAAGCGTTCCTTGTTACCTCGGACATGTTGTATATTGAAGGTGCTCAAAGAATTTTAAGTCCTCAACCTTGGGTTCCAATCTTTGAATCAAAGATTCCAAAGGACAAGAGATCCATCACTGACAAAGATTATGTTGAATGGAGAGAAAAGGTTGCCAAGATCCCATTTGATAGTTATGGAACTCCGTATGGTTCTGCTCATCAAATGTCGAGCTGCAGAATGTCTGGTAAAGGTCCTAAATATGGTGCTTGTGACACCAAAGGTAAGCTCTTTGAGGCGTCCAACATTTACATCGCAGATGCTAGTTGTATGCCAACTGCTTCCGGTGCTAATCCAATGATTTCTACAATGGCTATAGCTAGGCACGTTGCACTTGGCTTGTGTGATGATTTGAAGACAAAGGCCAGGTTCTAAACTCACCAATTACTATTTTAAGTGTATTATGAATGATACATTATTTAGCAAATATTACTTTACATCGACTAGTAGAAGTTTACTCTGACCATTGAGACTGAAAGAACAAACACAAAATACACCTTATCTCCGTAAAGTGAATTTCCGAGAAAAGAAAAAGAGATGAAATTTGTGGAGTAGGATCTCGTATCACATGCGGAGTTAATAACAATGTTGAAACCATAAATATTTCCTTCCCCACTACTTTGTTGAAACTTTTATATATAAGGCAATAGCAGCTACGACTTTCATCTACATGTGGAACATTTGACAAGTTCATCCACTCGAGCAATCATGACCTCAACGGCACCGCCTCTTGCGGAACAGAGACATATCGATTTATTTGCTGCCCTTTCAGATGGAGTGATTCACGATGCTCCCGTTGCCCTAATCAAGGAAATCGTTGGTGACTCTTTAACAGTAGCAGAAATTGAAGAATATGCTACGACTTTCAACAAACCCTCGCAAATCCCTGGATTCAAGGAGAAGCTTTTATATATAATAAACAACAATACTACTGAAGCAACAGGTAAATTTATCACCTTGATGAACATTTTGGATTCGAAAATATTCGCCCCACTTTTGACAAATTCATGGACTTTAGCAAAGGACATGTCTGTGGAGCAGCGTGAGCAATTGATGGCTTCGTTGAGGGACTCTCCTGTGTTTGCCAAACGAGCATTATTCAAAACAGTACTTGCTTTGACACTCAATACATTAGTAATCTTAGGTAATGAGTTGCATTACAAGGCTATCCATTACCCTGGAAAAGAGTTGCGTGAAGAAGCATATAAAGGCTTCAAGCCTGATCCATTCAAGTATGTCATGTTGCAAAAACCCGAATTCGAAGGGGCGGAATTGTACTTGACAGATATTGATGTTGTTATAATTGGCTCTGGTGCTGGTGCTGGAGTAGTGGCGCATACTTTGGCAAATGACGGTTACAAGAGCTTAGTCTTGGAGAAGGGAAAGTACTACTCACCGTCGGAATTCAATTTCACCGACAATGAAGGATTAAAGGCACTTTATCAATCCCTGGGTACATTGGCATCCACCAATCTGCAAATTTCAATATTAGCAGGGTCCAATTTTGGAGGAGGAACGACTGTCAATTGGTCTGCCAGTTTCAAAACCCCGTTTAAAGTTAGAAAAGAGTGGTATGATGAATACGGATTAAATTTCGCAGCAACTGATTCCTACGACAAGTGTCAAGAATACGTTTTTAAACAAATGGGTGCATCTACAAAAGGAATTAAACACTCGTTTGGCAACCAAGTGATCATGAGTGGTTGTGACACATTGGGCTATTCTGCTAAAGAAATCAACCAAAACTCGGGCGGGCATCCCGCTCATCAGTGCGGATTTTGTTACTTAGGTTGTAAACATGGTATCAAACAAGGCTCGGCTGTTAACTGGTTTCGTGCGGCTGCTGCAACTGGTTCGAAGTTTATGGATCAGGTAAGAGTACTTCAAACCTTGCACAGAGACGGGGTCGCAACTAGTCTCTTATGTCAGGATCAAGCAACTGGTAGAAAGTTCAAGATCTCTGGTCCTAAAAAGTTCGTAGTCGCGGGCGGCTCATTAAATACCCCGGTTGTTTTGCAAAATTCTGGATTCAAAAACAAACACATTGGTAAAAATTTAAAGTTGCATCCTGCGATCACTGTGTTTGGCGATTTTGGCTCCGAGGTTCAAGCAGATCACCATAAAAATTCGATTATGACAGCTGTTTGCACTCAAATTGATGATTTGGATGGAAAAGCACATGGTGCTAAAATTGAAACTATATTGAACGCTCCATTTATTCAAGCTGCACTTTTGCCATGGAGAGGAAGTGATGAGATCAGAAAGGACTTATTGAAATACAATCAATTGTTTGGAATGATAGTAATAGCTCGTGATACCTCGAATGGCTCAGTGGCAGGTGATCCACAAAGACCTGAATCGTTGTACATTGATTACAGTGTCAACAAATTTGACAGAAATGTTCTTTTACAAGGACTACTTGTGACGGCAGATATTCTTTACATTGAAGGCGCTGAGAGGATTTTGAGTCCTCAGTCGTCGATTCCAGTCTTCGAGTCAAAGGTTTCAAAAGATAAACGTTCCATAACCGATAGAGACTATGTTGAATGGAGAGAAAAAGTTGCCAAAACACCGCTTGACAGTTATGGAGTCCCATATGGTTCTGCTCATCAAATGTCGAGCTGCAGAATGTCTGGTAAAGGTCCTAAATATGGTGCTTGTGACACCAAAGGTAAGCTCTTTGAGGCGTCCAACATTTACATCGCAGATGCTAGTTGTATGCCAACTGCCTCAGGAGTCAACCCCATGGTGACGACAATGAGTGTAGCAAGACATGTTGGACTTTGCTTGTGTGATGATTTGAAAGAGAAGGCTAGGTTGTAGATTATGCCACGGTACAGGCAGCTAGACGATACATTTTTAATTCTAAGTAACTTTGACAGTCAAATATTTTACAAGTAGATAAATCCTATCCTCAAAATACATAGCCTTTGCTTTTTCAGCGATAGCCCTGTTGGTTGTAAAATCCAGTCTGTTGTTGTTGCCCAAACCCGGTGAACTGAGGTTGACCAGGTTGGCCAAAACCAGTGAATTGCTGTTGAGGAGGCTGTTGAGGCTGTTGCGCAAAGCCGAATCCAGGTTGACTCAATCCCGTCTGTGATGGCTGCATCAAACCATTTTGTTGAGGAAAGTACAGCTGTGTCTGCTGCTGTACCCCTTGAGACTGTGGTGACATCGTTGTTGGTTGGTTGTACAAAGACATGATACCTTGTTTGTTGGTTTGTTGGGCAATTAATTGCGGGTTGGTCATGCCCATTAATTGTTGTTGGTGTTGTGGGTTATTTGGATCCAAGTATTCTTGACCATTTGAATCGACGTAAGACACTTGACCAGTTACTGGATCGGTATATTGGTAAATTTGGGGAGTTGCTGCTTGTATCCCTGTTGGCATTGATGACACTGTTGTTGATCCAGCTGTAGACCCAGGATTACTCCACCAATCTGAAGTAGACGACACAGCACCCGTTGATGTCGTTGACTGTGCTTGAGTGGTAGATGGACGTGGTCTACTTGGTAATCCCGGGGCTATTTCTTCTTTTCCCGGATTGATTTTAGCATCTTGTTTGTAAATATCTATAGCCAACTCAACGTCCCCATTAGCTAACAATAAACTTTCCAATGCTGCGTCTCTATCTTGGTACCCAAAGGTGCGCATTTGATTTTGTTGAGCTTGATATTGACTATATTCATATGTTGTCAATTTTCGATGTGTCAACTTGGGTAACTGTTGTATACTTCTAGTACTGTTTGACCTCAGTCTTGCCGAGCGTCGAGAGTGACTGTCATCGTTGCTATATTTGCTCATTCTGTCATCGTCAAACTCAGACGGGTCCACATCGTCATCACGAAATTTGCCCAAGATATATTTGTCTCTTATATATTGTTCAACTGCGGCAATGTCATCATCACCATCAAAGGGGAAAGGAATTCTCTTGGGGTTCCATCTTTTCTTGGCTCGAGCATTTCCCACTCTACGCAAATTGTCCACTTGTTGTTGTGACCACTTATCCAAGGTTAAAGATTTAACTTTTGATATTTTATAATGAGGAGGGCCGAGAACACGTCTGTGAACCGAAGCACATCTTCCACAAAGAAATATTCCTAAATTGTATGATGCCCATGTTGGGTACTCTGCGCCACATTCACCGCATCTGTTGTCGTTACCCCTACTGTTGACGACATCCAATAACTGCTTCTCTATATCCTTTTGATATTTCTTTGACATGTTCAATCAAGCTATGGAATGTGGGATTGGTATGCGGTGCCTCTAGTGTTCTTCTTTTTTTTTTGCAGTTCGATTTAAAGGAAAAGTGGCTTTTTGTTCGGTCAGGCTAGTTCGGTTATTTGGTGAGTTCTTTTCTTTTTTTTGCTTCTACAAATGGGAGAAAAGTTCTGGATCACATGTCACAACACAAATTCTCTATACAATTTACGTTAAATCTTCGTACAACAGCTATTAAGGCTTTCCTATATTAGCGGTAGTGATGTTGAAGTCATTTGATACATATTTCGTATCGTTAACTCATTAACAACTATAGGTATATCTTTTGTGAATTGGCTAATGTCTAAGGCGGTGACGTGCTGATTGATTTTGTCAACCTCTCCAACTGACATGCTTTTTCTAATGACATATCCCGTTGCAACTGACACGTGCATAGGGTCATTCAATAACTCAGGAAATTGCACCTGGGCATTTGATTTTTCGGCTGATGTTTTGCAACCCTCTATTAAATTATTAAAATAGCTTAACGAGTCGGGAGTTTGATTGATTTCAATTGTGCAAAACAATGAGTCTTTCAATGGACTCTTACAAATAGACATCGTACTTTGAAATGATAGACGAATTGATGGTTTTGAGTTATCGAGAAGCTTCAAAAGAGGCGACTGATTCTTGGCCAAGTCGGCCTTGTAGATCAAATTGGCTGGAGGCTTTATGCTATTCAATCTCTCGCGCATGAGGCTAGTATACTGTGACTCGTACTCTTCCTTCATGTGCAAGGTGGGGAAAATCGTTATATGATGCTTCTCCACTCGAAAAGGGTCCTTATTTGGTGCAACAAATTTGTAGTTCTGTGACAATGCAGGAATTTGTGAGACGACATAGTTCACGGCTTTTTCGAGCTGAGATAGGGCCGTAACTGAAGGAGTCCACGGCATCGATGTAAATATTGCCGACACTTTCGACGCCGAGTGCATGTTTTGGTATTGTTGCAGGAATATTTGAATAGGAGGTGGTGTCGGTAATGGTTGAGATTGCAACAGATGTAGCTCCCCTATTCTCTTCAATGTGTGTGCGCTTACAAGCCCTTCTTCTTCTTCTTCTTGGCTGTCCGAATCTGAAGTATAATTTTGGATTAGGTCCATCTCATGAACTCACAATTATTAGTTTTAAGTGGTAGCAGTAAATGATAAATTTTCCTTGAGACCCACTTCGGATCGGCAAACCGATTCTCGTGATTTCCAAGAATTTCCAAACTCAATGTGTCATTCGACGTTAGCCCTCTAAGAGTATAACCATTGTTTAAATGTTGCCTTCACCAATAAACATTCATAAGTGGGTAGAGGAGAATGAGGATAAGTTGAAGCCACCAGTTAACAACTTTTGCTTGCATAGGGGTGGTTTCACAGTGATGATTGTTGGCGGACCCAATGAAAGAAGTGATTACCATATTAATCAAACACCAGAGTATTTTTATCAATACAAAGGAACCATGTGCTTGAAAGTCGTTGATGACGGGAAGTTCAGAGACATTTTAATTCACGAAGGTGACTCATTTTTATTGCCACCCAACACCCCTCATAACCCTTGTCGTTACAAGGATACCATTGGGATAGTTGTCGAGCAAGATCGTCCAGAGAGTGTTAATGATGCAATCAGATGGTATTGTAGCAATTGTGAAGATGTTGTATATCACAAGGACTTTTATTTGACTGATTTGGGAACCCAAATCAAAGAAGCCATTGTTGCCTTTGATTCAAATATTGATGCCAAAACTTGCAAAAAATGTGGGCACATAAATTCATCAAAGAGATAGCGGGGTACCTATGGTGAGGGCTGCATGCTGCATACTTTTTTTTTATCATTTTCATCAACAAAGGTCCTGCCGCATAATCGAGGGAGAACACTTTCTCGGAAGTTCATCTAATACATTGGTTTGTTAATTTCTATGTCTATACTCTAAGTCTAAGTAGTTCTAATCGAAAGTTAGGTTAGTTTCTCCCTAACGTACAATTTTTCACCCTTGTCAAACACCCAGTCAACAACATGTTCAACTGGTTCGTCAAAAACATAAGGCAACAAGGGTACAATTCCCAATCCGATGGCTACGGGACCATAGGTTTTCAATGTCTTATTTCCTGAGTTTTTGAAAATGTATGATGAGTAACGAACAGCACTGTGAATGGTGAACGCTGGCAATCCCATCGAAGCAACACTTTGAAATATTCCTCGCTTCAAAGCACTCAATCTCCAATCGGAATCAACTAAGCTATGAGTTTGCTTGAATGTTTCAGCTGCAACCAAATCTGGTTGGGGTTGCTTATTCCAAGGCTTTAAACCTGGAATGTATCTTCCCTCACTCTTCATCTTCGTGATCCAAGACGCATACGAAACATCTCCAATAATATAGAGCCAAGACACAGCGTACCCAGTCTTGACCAAATATGGATGTGCCACTGGTCTAAATGATTCACCTATATCTGAAGTGTAGGCCACGTATCTGTGAGATGCCAACAATATGGTTCTAAATCTGTTGGCATATGCAGCGTATCTCAACCCTGATTCTTGATCAGTTACTGATTGATCATCAACTGATCCCTTGACTTTCGATACTGTGCTGTTGATATCAGATGAAGCCGCTGACATTGTTGCTAGATGGGGTGGCAAAGTTGTTTAGATGTTGGTTGTTGCGAAGAGTGTGATTTTTTTGGCCGCAACAAAACCCGAATATTTTCTTTTTTAAATCCGACTAAATCGCACCTTATCTCCAGCATCAATAAGAAGGCCTTACGTTGTTGGGATGTGTATGTAGAGGTAAAGAATGGAACAGTAGAAAGAAAATTTATGGGCTAGTATCATTGAGCTTCTGAAATCACTTGCAGATGATATTTTGCCTTCCTTTTTCCAAAGATGTGAATCTAATGCCTTTGGTTGATCGTTTTCCCTGTAGGCATGCACGTTGTAGGAGAGGAGTCGGGTCCTCCATTATTAGGCATCTCATGCGTAATTGTATCTCCATCTTTACAAGGTATGGAATCCAAAACTTGGTTTTACATTTTGCCGGAGAACGTAAGAAAAGCAACTGCGAGACAACAAAGACAAACAAAAATTAAGATTACACTGCACATCCACAGCACACCCATACTCCTCAAGGAAGATCTTCACAATGAGACTCGTGCTAGTTATAAGATTCACCAATGCCCTATCATCAACGGAACAGATTCCTGACTTGTCAATACCGATTAGCATAAACTTTGATAAGGACGACGTCAACAAGTTGATCAGCACAACATGGTTGAAATCGACAATCAGGAGTAAATTGCCACAATGCTCAACTAAGCGTTTGAAATTGATTTACAATGGAAGAGTTTTGAACGAAAAGACTGATTTAGCAAAGGAAGTTTTTAAGCCACGGTTGGCAGCTTTATCAGAAAATGACTTGATATACATTCATTGTGTTGTGAGTGAGGAGTTAACAAGGAAGCAACTTGAAGACGAAAATAAATTAGACAACAAGCCGCAAGAAGTTACAACCACTCCCAATGTAATAGGTTTTGATCGTTTATTACAGCAAGGCTTTTCCAGAGAAGATGTCAATGATTTAAGGCAGCAATTTTATCAGATTTACGGACATGATTCTGCGGGTGGTGCGAGCAGTGAAATAGCTGACTTGGAAGAAGACGAAACGAGGCAAAGGAATTTGCGGCAATTGGAGGAACGATGGATTGAGTCGACGTCGAATAACGATGCGACTGATCAAGAAGCTATAACAAGCAACACCGCCCTGGCAGGACCCGAAACAGCTGATCAAGTACCGCCTCAGACCCCATTGGATACAGACGAGACAAGAGTCAATGAGGATTTACTACTTGGATTCTGTCTCGGTGTTTTTCTTGGAGTTATATCGGTCGTATTCCTTTTGATTGACGACACAGTTTTCAACAAACGACAAAAGATGGCAATCATAGCAGGTCTAGCCATTAATTTTTCGTTGGCATTAGTAAGAGGTTTGTGGTTGTAGTGAAAAATAGAGAAAAACCATCCCTAGCTCTCGTAATACAAAATGTTTGATCTACCAGCCCTCACTAAATTCGTTTAAATACGAACTTAACGAAAGGGCGTTAAGATGATCGCTTGTGTAAAATTTTAATCTCGCCAAAAGCTTGACGCTCGCCAACTCGTAAGGATATAAAAAGAACAGACAAGCAACACGGTTAAAGCTTTGGCTGCCGCACAAAGAAGAAGAAGAAGAAGAAGAAGAAAAAGAAGAGGTTTCCTGAAGTTTTTTTTTTTTTTTTGCGATGGTGAAGAAAAATTTTATCGCCGCAAGAGCGTGTGAAACCAGAAACAGATTTGATTGCGAGAGAATAGACACAAAGTTGTCATGATGCCAAAATACCGCCTCTGTAGACACACTCTGGGATCGTTAAAAGCGTGTAATGCCCGAATATTTTTACATAAACCTCTTAGTTATTACAGCAACAGCTCAATTGAAAAGGTGCCGATGATCACGTGATATGGTGAAGTGGGGTACGAAAAGTTGTCAATTTTTAGTGTAGTTAGGAACAGAGACGGGTAGATCTTAAATCGTATCAAAGTGTTGAGGCATTTTTGAATCTACATGTCAACATTATTCCAAACTAAAATCGATTTTGCCCAAAGAGGGAGGATTATGTTAGGGAAGAGGTAGGAACTACACCCCGCTTTCTCTGTGGCAAGTATACATTAACTCATTTCAATTCAAATTTGTGTGTCCCTAGTTGGTTAGTTAACCTCTCTTTTAATTTCTCAAAAATTTATCGGCTGACTGATTCCTACACTTCACAAAAATATGAGTGTATGTAGGTGTATGTTTTTTCCATTGTCTCTCTTGTTCACCACGAAAATTCAACTTTTTTATCAACTGAAAATTGTAGATACAATTCACCCACAATTTTTTCCTTTTTTTATTCTCATTCTTCAATTGAAAAACTATTCTATACTGCTACTTTCACAACTAGTGATAAACTACTGACTTTTCCAATACTAGTTAAAGTCATTGATTCATTCAGCTGTTTTGTGAATTTGTTATAAATCTTTTCACAAACCCCAAGGAAATAGATTGTTTTACTTTGTACTACCACCACCACCAACCCACTTTTTGTTAGAGTAATCATGGCTGAACCATCACCATTACCATTCATATACCAGTTTGCAGCTGGAGCTATTGCAGGAGTCTCTGAGATTCTTGTTATGTACCCTTTAGATGTTGTCAAAACCAGACAACAATTGGACTCCACAAACGCGACTAAAGGTACCATCAACTGTTTTAAAACAATTGTTAGAGAGGAAGGCTTTTCGCGCTTGTATAAAGGTATTACTGCTCCTATTTTGATGGAAGCACCAAAGAGGGCAACAAAATTTGCTGCAAATGACGAATGGGGTAAATTTTACAAGAACTTTTTCGGTGTTTCGTCCATGACTCAACCATTAGCTATTCTTACAGGTGCTACTGCTGGTGCCACTGAGTCATTTGTTGTTGTTCCATTTGAATTGGTCAAGATTAGATTACAAGACAAAACTACCAAGTTCAATGGTATGGGCGAGGTGATTAAAGATATTATCCAAAAGAATGGTGTCTTGGGTTTGTACAAAGGTCTTGAGCTGACAATGTGGAGACACATTTGGTGGAATGCAGGTTATTTCGGATGTATCCATCAAGTCAAGTCATTGATGCCAAAACCAAAGGATAACACACAAAAGATCTTGTTTGATTTGACATCTGGTACAATTGGAGGTACTTTTGGTACAATTTTGAACACGCCATTCGATGTCGTCAAGTCTAGAATTCAAGCTGGCTCTTCGAGATACAGATGGACCTATCCTTCATTGGCCATGGTTTACAAGGAAGAAGGATTCGGTGCATTGTATAAAGGTTTTATTCCAAAAGTTTTGAGATTGGGTCCAGGTGGGGGTATATTGTTAGTTGTATTCACTGCATGTATGGACTTTTTCAGGAAATTCCACGAAAAGGCCTAGAGCTCTACATTATAGCCATGTATCTATTGTATAGGAAGCATAGGAAATCATGATACTTCCAGTTTGTAAACTGACCCTTGAGATTTTGTGACCCTATTGTAAATGTTACGTCGCAAGATGCGACATTGAACTTTCCTTTTTGGGTGACCAAAGGAGATGGTTTGATACACAAGAAACCGACTATTCGAGCTGTTGAAAGAAGTGAAGGAGTGTTCGTCTGGTTGGTTAGCATCACTACTCGTTATCACAGTACGTAATAGGCGATTTTAGGTTCTTTTGTATGCAAATGTCACTAAGACTAAACAGGAGAAATAAGAAAAACAAAAAGTAGGAAATATCTATGCAACACTAACGTCCAAACGTGATACTCCTTTACTGTGATTACGCCTTCGATAATTATTTCATTTCGTTTGAAGCGATTTAGGACTACTCAATTTTCAACCGACTCAAAAAGAGTTACTACATGCTACTCAGTCGACGCCTATAAACCGAAATATGTACGCCAAACTCAATTCAAGTGACCGTATAGAACAATACGAAATGGTGGATCAAAGTCATCGACAATCTACATTGGACGGCGCTGTTGGAGATGCATCCCAAGAGGGATCACCCTCCAAGTCGTCGACTGATTCTCGATCATCAGAATTTTTGGAAGATATTGAAAGTTGTGCATTAAGGACAGGTGAAACAAAAGACGATTTCAATAATGATCCATTTTATCAATCCATTTTACGAAGGTATCGAAAACAAGGTTTTCCTTTAAAGTATTGCCTGATTTTTGGAGTAGTTTGTTTGCTTTTATGGATAGTTGGAATTGTGGCGTATTCTCAACAAAGTCCTTCGCAGCTAATATCAAATACCAAATGGCAGACGAACGTCCATTTGGGAGACAGAAACATTACTTTGGCAAAGTATGATCCACATCTCAAAAATATAACATTTGACGGATGGAGAAATGGAGATTATTTAACTTATGAGGAAGAAGTTCACTGGTTGAATGCAAAACAGTTGCCAAAGAATAAACATAGAGGACTTTATTTGACATCGACTCTGCATTCGTTTTTAATTAGGCAGGCTAATGGCGACTACGAAGCAGTATTTCTACCGACAAAGAAATTTGCCTATCAGAACAATTTCTTCAATATAGAGGAGATTACTTTGAACCCCACTACTCCTATTGATCAACTCAATAATTTTCATCTTATCAAAACTGATACTTTAAAACAATGGAGACATCTGTCGTTTGCTTTGTATTGGATTTACAATCCTCAACTTTCAACATACATACCAATCCAACCTCCTCGTGAAAGCGATACCCAAGATAGCAACTCGAAATTGCTGGCTACTGCTTTAGAGAAGTTGCATTTTGTTGAATTTGCTCCGGATGGTAAATCCGTTGTATTCGCATTTGAGCACAACTTGTACATCCAAAACTTATCAAATAACAAAGTACAGCAAATCACCACGGATGGATCACGCTATATATTCAATGGTAAACCCGATTGGATTTATGAGGAGGAAGTGGTTGCAACGGATCGCATGATTTGGTGGTCGCCCAACTCAAAGCATCTCGTTTTCACAAAAATCAATGACACTGAAGTGAAGAATGTCAATATCGATTACTACGTCAAGCAAAACACTGAGGTGGGAATGCAATACGACCAATCGAATGAGAAAAGATATCAATTAGTGGACCAGTATCCAGTCGAAAGTTCACTTTTATATCCCAAGCCTGGAACTCGAAATCCTACAGTATCGCTTCATGTGTACCATGTTGACGAGCAAAAACTTGAAACTATTCTGGACAAAGACGAGGGTTTAGGTAGAGATTTTGTGGTGTACCAAGCTAGCTGGATTGACAATGAAAACTTTTTAGTGAAGGAAACTGACAGAACAAGCAAAATTTTATCCAAAAAATTGTACACTCCAGCCTCGTCAAATTTGCTGTTATTAGGTTCGGTGAATGTGACTGATTTGTACGGAGGCTGGGTTGGAAAAATGAAGCCTATTACAAGCTTAAATGGTCCCTACGTGGATAATTACGTTGTGGATGGGAAAAACTATCTAGCAATATTTGACAAGGCGAGTGATATTCAACCACTGAGGGTATTGAAGGAATATCAGGCAATTAATGAAGGGATCTACGATGAAGTCGAGAATTATCTCTACTTTCTCACTAATAAAAGAAGTGCTATGGACTCTCACTTAATTGGTTACGATCTAGCAAAAGATACGTATATTGAAATCACAAGCTTGGATGTCGATGGATATTACGTTGCCTCATTCTCGCAAAATGGAAGATTTTTAAATCTTCAGTATGAAGGACCAGATCAACCGTGGCAAAGACTAATCGATATGGCCGGATTACATGATTCATTATACGATGTAACAACTTTGAAAAAGGCAATTCTCCAATATCCAATGGTCAACCATTTCGAAGTTTCCCAAAAACAGTTTCAAAAATTCAACTTCCCTACGGTGATTCACCGGCAAATCAAAATTCTCAAGTACAATATAGCGCTTAGCGTGAAGGAGATTTTACCTCCAAACTTCGATCCAAAGAAAAAGCATCCCCTTTTGGTCCATGCATACGGTGGTCCAGGCTCACAGAATGTGTTGAAAAAATTCGACATTGATTTTTTAAAGATAGCTAGTGCAGCTTTGAATGCAGTAGTGCTAGTGATTGATCCACGTGGAACAGGAGGAAATGACTGGCAGTTTCAAGCCTTTGCTAGTAATAAAATTGGTTATTGGGAGCCTAGAGATGTCAAGTTAATTACCTCTGAGTATATGCTGGCAAATGATTTTATCAACAAGAATCGGGTTGGTTTGTGGGGATGGTCTTATGGTGGATTTACTACTTTGAAAACTTTGGAATACGACAATGGACGAGTATTTAAATATGGAGTGGTCATTGCTCCTGTGACAAATTGGTTATTCTATAACTCCATATACACAGAGAGATATATGAATCAACCAAGTGAGAATCCGAATTATAAAAAGTATGCAAGAGTTCAAGATGTGGAGAATTTCAAAAATATTCACCGATTTCTCATTATGCATGGATCTGCTGATGACAATGTGCATTTACAAAATACCATGTGGTTGATGGATAAGCTCAATTCTGCAAGTGTCAAGAATTATGATTTGCAGATTTTCCCTGATAGTGATCACAATATTGATTACAATAATGCAAACACCCTCGTTTATGGTAAGCTACTACTGTGGTTACAAAATGCATTTAACGGGAGATTTGACGATATGGTGTAGGTATAAACACGATATCTTATCATTCTGTTTATCATGCACTTTTGTAATAATGTATCAAATTCCCCCTCTCATTTTTTTTTACTTTTTGCAACACATAATAATGCACACCAAAAGGTTGACACGTATGTGTAGACAGTTTCACTTGTATTCAGAGTATATACTTACAATTGTAGAGGAAAAGAGGACTGTTACGAGTCCTATTCAAGCATATGAAACTAATTTAGATAAGCAGTTGCGTGTTTACAAGTTGAAGAAGGATACTTTAATGAAGGCAACCAAGTATGTTAAAGATGGTGACAAAATTCAAAAATTGATTGAGTACTGGCGTACAGTAGCACAGCTTGCATCCAATTACGTTTTCAATGAGAGATCAATTGCAATTCAAAAAATGGGTGGATTTCAAGAATGGCAAAGACAGCAATGGGAAAAGAAAAAGCAAAAAGAGTTGGAAGAAAAAGAAGCTCTATGGGAAAGGATTTCAGAGGAATTGCAGGCAATCTCCAATGAGAGCAAGTCAGCAGTGATGGAGCAACTTGCTGAACTCGGTTTTGTCGTATCTGATGATGGTGAAATTGTAGATAATTTACACAAAGAAAGTGAAACGGAACCAGAGTTTTCCATGGAGTTTACCATGAAAGATTTGTACAGGATCTTAAAGCTAGATTATGATCTAGTGTATGAGTAAAGAATAGGTGTCAACTTTTGATGTCTTTAGTTGCCTAATTGGATAGGGAAATGAAATGCAGTTTGATATTGTGACTCTCTCTCTCTCTATTTGTGTTATGTAATACATTTCTTTTTTCTGTCTTAAATTTTTACTATCTTCTTTTGAGATGAAAGTTTGCTTTCGTGAGTTAAGAGCCACTCTCGCAGTATGTACGCGGCTCGAGATTCACTGGTGTACCACATGACAGTCGATACAGCAACAATTATCGAAGATATAGATGAGGAGTACCTCATGAAATTGGTTTTAAGGTTTTGCCACGGGCTTGACACGTCCTACATCAAACTCGATGATATTGTGACTTCGATACTAGCTGGCCTACCTGATAAAATTACGATTCATGAAATTTACAACTTTGCTTCTGAGGTAATAGCGAGTAGGGTGATACATCACCCTGATTATGCTATACTTGCTGGACGAATGGTTTCACACCTTTTACAGTTGCAAGTACCATACAGATTCAGTGAAAACATACAACGATTGAAGGATACCACAAACTCGCGAGGAGAGCCATATTCCCAAATGTCGGACAATTTTTATGAGATTGTTATGAAACACAGAGAAGAGTTTGACGGAATTATAAAGAAAACGGAAAAGATTGAGTTGGCTTATTTTGGAATCAAGACTTTGGAAAACTCATATCTTTGGAGAACTGGCAACAAAATAGCTGAAACTCCAGAATACATGTTTCTCAGAGTGGCTATAGAAATTCACCAAGATGACATACAAGCGGTTGAGGAAACATACGTACTAATGTCCCAAAAATACTTCATCCATGCACTGCCAACACTATATAATGCCGGATGCGCGTACAACTACCTTTCATCCTGCTTTTTGTTAGCAATGAAGGATGATTCAATTGATGGGATCTATCAAACGCTTCATGAAGCGGCGTTAATTTCTAAAGCTTCTGGCGGTATTGGAATTCATATTCACAATATTAGGGCCCAAGGCTCGCATATAGCCAGCACCAATGGAAGAGCAGGTGGAGTAGTTCCCATGTTACGAGTATTCAACAACACTGCCCGATATGTTGACCAAGGTGGAGGCAAAAGACCAGGAGCTTTCGCTATCTACTTGGAGCCTTGGCATGCCGATGTGTTTGAGATTTTAAACATGAGAAAGAATCATGGGAACGAAGAGTTTCGTACGAGGGATTTGTTTTATGGGTTGTGGATTCCTGATTTGTTTATGCAAAGAGTAAAGTCCGGCGGTGATTGGTCTTTGTTTTCTCCCGATGTAGCGCCGGGGTTGAGTGATGTATATGGAAGTGAATTTATTGAGTTGTATGAGAAATACGAAGCACAAGGATTGGCGTCTGCCACAATAAAGGCTCAGAAACTTTGGCTTGCGATTTTGGAGTCACAAACTGAAACGGGTGGACCCTACATGTTGTACAAAGATGCATGCAATCAGAAAACCAATCAGTCGAATCTAGGCACAATTAAATCGTCAAACTTGTGCTGTGAAATTGTTGAATATTCTTCTCCAAGTGAAACCGCTGTTTGCAATTTGGCATCATTGGGTCTCCCTTCTTTTCTTCAATCCACAGAAGATAGCATTGAGTTTGATTTCGACAAATTGCACTCTGTGACTAAAGTCGTCACAAGGAATTTGAACAAGGTGATTGATGTTACACGCTACCCGGTAAACTCAGCGGAAAGATCAAACAAAAAGAATCGACCAATAGCTATAGGCGTACAAGGTCTAGCTGATTTATTTCTCGAATTGAGGTTACCATTTGACTCTCTAGAGGCTAAAAAACTCAATTCGCAAATCTTTGAAACCATCTATCATGCTGCTGTAGAGGCCTCACTTGAATTATCTATACTTGAGGGTCCTTACTCAACCTTTGCTGGATCTCCAGCTTCGCAAGGCATTTTGCAATTTGATATGTGGAATCAAAAACCAGAATTCTATGATGACTGGGATCAGTTAAAAGATAATGTGAGGAGTCATGGGTTGAGAAACTCACTTTTAGTAGCTCCCATGCCTACTGCTTCAACATCTCAAATCTTAGGGTTCAATGAGTGTTTCGAACCATACACCTCCAACTTGTATACTCGTCGAGTGATATCAGGCGAATTTCAAGTGGTGAACAAGTATCTCATAAGGGATTTGGTGGATTTGGGAATTTGGAATTCAGCATTAAGGAGCAAAATCATTCAAGATGGTGGATCAATCCAAAATATACCAGTGATACCTGGGGATATTAGAAAACTTTACCGAACAGTTTGGGAGTTGAAACAAAAGGATATCATAGATATGGCTGCAGATAGAGGAAAGTTCATCGACCAACTGCAAAGCATGAATATTTATATGCTGAATCCAACCATAGGTAAACTCACCAGCTGTCATTTTCATGCCTGGGAAAAAGGTTTGAAAACGGGCATGTATTACTTACGAACACAAGCTGCTGCGAGAGCCATCCAATTCACTGTTGATAAGGAAGAAGTGGCCTCAGCCGAGCATCAACAAGTTCAAAAGAGTTTGAAGAGAAAGAAGTATATTGAAGGTAGTCAAAGGAGGAGCAGCAGGAAAGTGTCTGCTTATGCAACTCCGAATTCGGAGGTTTATGATATTCATGACACCACGCCAGTGGCTTGCGATATAAGATATGCTAACAACTGTGAATCCTGTTCTGGTTAAATTCTTTTTCTAGAATGTAGATAGCTGTATATAGAATAAAAGGTGCACCAATGCCTTACCCCCTTAATTTTCGATTGGCAAAGTCTGCAACTTGCGCCATACCATCCTTTGTAACAAAGAATTTTCGCTTAGCCTTATCTCCCCATACCAACACTCCTAATTCTGTAGCATAATTCGATAGCATATCGTATTCCTGTTGATTAGCAAAATCCTTAAACAAGTATCCTTCAACTGTTTGTATCCTATCAAGTTCCAATTGCCAAAGTTTAATTTGATCAACAACGTTTGGTGGGATCACCTCCAATTTATGTTGTGATATTGTTCCATCAGTTTTGCTTTGTGGGGCACCACCAGCTGTATTAATATTATGACTGGCATCAAACTCCACCTTTTTGTCCAACTTCTCCTTCGCCAACGCTTTCATTTGCGGATGAGCATGTGTTTCCAAGAATTTGATGATTTGATCTGAGGTTATTCCATTATAAAGAGCATTTCTAATAGATTCTCGGGTAATTTGACCACATACCATATTAGAAAATCTTGTTTTCATTTGAACAAACAAGTTGAGAATTGCAATTTCCAAGGGGGAATTGGTGTATGCGTAAATTTTGAAATTTGTTTCAATAATGATAGATTCGCGGCTCGTGGATGTCATCATTTGACCCTCACTTTCTTCCAATGCTTGCTCAACAGCCATAGACGGAGTTTTCAACGCCGATGAGTCTGACGTAAGCGTTGTTGCCAATCTGGTGGGGTAAAATCTACTTGAAGTCTTTGATTTTTGATATATTAGTCCAAGATCCTTTAAATCAGCAAGCATACTCACCTGCGTCTCACTCAAACTTAATACTGAGTAACTTTTTCCCAATTCCAAACAACCAAGAATGAAAATAAAGTTCAACACATCCACGGGATTCATATTCAGTTCCGAAGTTAAATTTAGGTATTGTAGAAGCAAAGTCCATATTTGTGCATTTACATCCTGTAAGAGAAACTGAAATCCAGTATTTGTTATAGTCAATTCTGATTCTCCCTCCATGAGACCACCCAATTTTAACAAGCTCAAGACCGATCGTGATGGTGTTGGTGTCCCCTCTGTCCCTACCATAAAATGTAAAATATTTTCCCACTCATGCGACGCAAACTTGTCTAAAAAAGATGTTTCAATTTTATCGGCATCGTCATCGGTACTAATACTTCCAAAAGCGTTTGGATCCTGGGAGCCCGTGAGGCAGTCTCGAAAGTTGGAACGAAAAATTGTATTCAATCGAACATTGGTTCCTTTACTATCGTACTCAATCAAGTGTAACAGCTCCAAACGCTTTAATGCATCAAACTCCATCCTCTTAGCCAGTGGCTTACACCACTTGGTCAAATCCCTCATGGGCATGGGCTTCTCATTGAAAATCATTGTCATTATATAAAACTGTGCTATGGGAGATAGGAGTCGATAAATTGATAGACACGTTGCAGGTGCCTCGTACAACTTCAGCTGTACTGGCTTGGGAAGGTCCTCTAGATACTCATTGACTGTGCTTTTGAACAAGTTCGACGACATTTGATGGTGATGCTGATGCTGATGCTGATGCTGATGGGTGCATTAAAACTAATTGAAAGTTTGGAATGAGTGGTAGCGTGTATTCTCTTTATACGATGTTGGGATGAGATCAGAAAAGAAAAATTATTCTTCCTTCTTTCCAGCTAACTATAACCCATAAAACATGGCAAGAAAGTCAAAGAGTGTTACAGATGATGCATTCAACGAACTCTTCAAACCCGAATACAAAGGTAAACGCTTAACTGACGAAATTAATACCGCTGAGGATAAGTGGAATTTGTTGCCTGCATTTTTAAAAATCAAGGGTTTGGTCAAACAACATCTAGATTCTTTCAACTACTTTGTTGATGTTGACTTGAAAAAGATCTTGAAAGCAAATTCACTAGTGTTGTCTGATGTGGATCCTGATTTCTATGTAAAGTACATTGACATAAGAGTCGGCCACAAGTCTACGTCACCACCAGGTACCAAGGAAGTGATATTACCACCTCACGAATGTAGGCTACGAGATTTGACCTATAGTGCTCCAATCTATGTCGACGTTGAATATACAAGAGGGAGAAAAATCATAAGGCATTACGACTTGGAAATTGGGAGAATGCCGATAATGTTGAGATCAAATAAATGTATGTTGGATGGAATGGATGACAAAATGATGGCCCAAGTTGATGAATGTCCTCTCGACCCAGGGGGATATTTTATAGTCAATGGTACCGAAAAGGTTATCTTGGTGCAGGAACAATTATCAAAGAATAGAATCATTGTTGAAGCCGATGAGAAGAAGGGTATAGTTCAAGCTTCCGTAACGTCTTCCACTCATGAGCGTAAATCAAAAACATATGTGATAACCAAGAACGACAAAATCTACCTCAAACACAACTCCATCAGTGAAGATATTCCTATTGTGATTGTTTTAAAGGCAGCGGGGGTCACCTCGGATTTGGAAATTTTACAACTTGTTTGCGGGTCCAACTCCAACTACCAAGATTTATTTGTGGTCAATTTTGAGGAAGCTGCGAAACTAGAGGTGTTTACTCAGCAACAAGCCCTACTTTATTTGGGAAAGAGGGTAAAGACCATTAGGAGAGCTGGTGCACCCAAATTATCCCAACTACAAGAAGGTATAGAGGCCATTGCAACTACCATAATTGCGCATTTGACAGTTGTTGACTTGCAATTTAGGGAAAAGGCTTTGTATATGGCAGTTATGGCGAGACGTGTTATTATGGCCATGCACAATCCCAAAATGGTAGATGATCGTGATTATGTTGGTAACAAAAGGTTGGAACTTGCTGGACAGCTAATGTCCTTACTTTTCGAGGATTTGTTCAAAAAATTCAACTCGGACTTTAAAGCAAATATTGACAAAATTTTAAAGAAACCTAGCCGTACGTCTGAGTTTGATGCCCTCTTGTCAATAAACATTCACTCCAACAACATTACCATGGGTCTCAATAGAGCAATTTCCACGGGTAATTGGTCTTTGAAACGTTTCAAGATGGAAAGAGCAGGTGTCACTCATGTTTTATCCAGATTGTCATACATATCAGCTTTGGGGATGATGACTCGTATTTCATCACAGTTTGAAAAGTCGAGAAAAGTATCGGGTCCTCGTGCATTGCAGCCATCTCAGTTTGGAATGCTTTGTACAGCTGATACGCCTGAAGGTGAGGCTTGTGGTTTGGTCAAAAATTTAGCATTGATGACTCATATCACCACCGACGATGAAGAAAATCCCATCAAGAAGTTGTGTACAGCTCTTGGTTGTGAATCAATTTTGGGATTAGACTCAGCTACATTGCACGTTGAGGGAAACTTTGGGATTTATCTCAATGGTACTTTGCTAGGCACTACTAGGTTTCCAGTGAAGTTTGTAACTGATTTCCGCCGATTAAGAAGGGCTGGAAAAGTTTCTGCCTTTGTGAGTATTTATACTAATTCACACCAACAAGCTGTTCATATTGCTACGGATGGTGGAAGAATTTGTCGGCCTTTGATTATTGTGGAGAACAACAAATCTAAAGTAGAAGCAAAGCATTTGACTAAATTGTTGAATGGTGAGTGGGAATTCGATGACTTTTTGAAAGAGGGATTGGTTGAGTATCTTGATGTGAATGAGGAAAACGACTCATTGATTGCGTTGTATGAAAAGGACATTGGTGAAAATCCTAATGCCACAGTGACCCACTTGGAGATTGAGCCATTCACTGTGCTTGGGGCTGTCGCCGGTTTGATTCCTTATCCACACCACAACCAATCGCCAAGAAATACTTATCAATGTGCGATGGGTAAACAAGCTATAGGTGCTATTGCTTACAACCAGTTTAGGAGGATTGATACTTTGCTTTACTTTATGGTTTATCCACAACAACCAATGGTTAAAACCAAAACCATTGAACTTATCAACTACGATAAACTACCAGCCGGTCAAAATGCTACTGTTGCGGTTATGTCCTACTCAGGCTACGATATTGAAGATGCTTTGGTGCTTAACAAGTCCTCTTTGGACAGAGGATTTGGAAGATGTCAAGTTGTTAGAAAAAACACCGTGCAATTGAAAAAATACCCAAACCATACTAAAGATATCTTGTCCGGTATGAGGGTGGATGAAAATGATGAGCCCATTTTCCCACATCGGGCCTTGGGCCCAGACGGTCTAGGTGAGGTTGGTAGTAGAATCGAAAATGGGCAAGTGTATGCCAACAAATGTGTTCCCACAAACTCTGGTGACTCGAGCTTGGGGCAACCTCAGCAAGTGGAAAATCATCGAGAAGCTCCATTATTCTACAAAGGGCCAGAGCCTTCCTATGTTGATCAGGTCATGATGTCGGTTAGCGACAATGACCAAGCATTGATCAAGGTATTACTTCGACAAACTAGAAGACCAGAGTTGGGAGATAAATTCTCATCAAGACATGGGCAGAAAGGTGTTTGCGGAATTATTGTGCAACAAGAGGATTTACCATTCAATGATGACGGAATATCCCCGGATATCATTATGAACCCACATGGTTTCCCATCTCGTATGACTGTTGGTAAGATGATTGAATTGATATCAGGAAAGGCTGGTGTATTGAATGGATCATTAGAGTACGGTACATGTTTTGGTGGATCAAAATTGGAGGAGATGTCGAAAATCCTTGTTGAAAAGGGGTTTTCATATTCTGGTAAGGATATGTTGTACTCGGGGATCACAGGAGAGTGTTTACAAGCATACATATTCTTTGGTCCCATTTATTACCAAAAATTGAAGCACATGGTGTTGGACAAGATGCATGCCAGAGCAAGGGGCCCAAGGGCCGTGTTGACAAGACAGCCAACTGAAGGTAGATCCAGAGATGGTGGTTTAAGATTGGGAGAAATGGAGAGAGATTGTGTTATCGCTTATGGTGCTTCCCAGCTTCTTCTAGAAAGATTGATGATATCTTCAGATGCTTTTGAGGTTGATGTTTGTAACAAATGTGGGTTGATGGGTTACAACTCGTGGTGTACGACATGCAAAAGCGCCGAAAACATTATAAAAATGACAATTCCTTATGCAGCTAAATTATTGTTCCAAGAATTACTTTCGATGAATATTGCACCGCGGTTGAGATTAGGGGATGTTTTTTAGATATATGTGTATAAAGGTCATAAAAAGTTTTGCATGTTTTATTATCGTTTGTCATTGTAGAGCATGGGGGATCCGGGGAAAGCTCTTTATTTTTTGACGTGAGATAACATGATTGCCACAAAATCAGTAAGGAATAAAAAATACAAAATAAAATGGGAACTAAATCACTGTGTAACTCTATATCTGCCCGCTACCGTTAAACAACCATTCTGTCACCCCATAGTTGGCTGTACATATGGTGCGTTTCCATATTCCACCACGTACTGTGGCCATTTCATTGTTGTTAATCTTATTCGTGTTTTGGATTGACTGTGGGTATGGGAGCCAACTCGATTTCAAATCCACCTTGTTTTTAACACGAAATTCCATACTAGAATTTAAACAAAGATTGAGCTCAACTAGGATGTTCACCACTATTATGGGTCCCTCTACGAATCCCACTCAATTTGAAGGAGGTGAACCGGGATATCCTTTCGATAGCGTTTTCAATTCTTTGTTTCCTATTGATGCGATGTTTGAGTTCAATACCACAAAGGACGGTAACCTCACCACTCACAAATTTATTGGCAGATATGCATCGTTTAGTGCAATATTGAGTGGGAAACTAAGCAATCAGTACAAGATATTATCAGAGAATGCATGTTCCAATGTGACGGTAAATAAGAATGATCAAAATAAGATTCTTGTTGTTTCTAGGGGAGAATGTAACTTTGTTAGTAAAGTCTTGAACATAGTTGACTCAAATGCAAAGCCAAAAGCCATTCTTATTGCAAATAATGAGCCCTACAGGGGGTTGGTAACGATGTACTCAAACACTTTTAATCAAGACGGTTCTTTGAGGATTCCAATTGTGTTTATCACGTTCGAAGATGGCAAGCTCCTCCAATCATTGGAGGCGGGTGACATAGTTTTGCAAATGAGCACGGCACCAATTGGCGATTGGATGAACGTATTGTTGTCTATTGTTTTGTCGCCTCCATTGTTGATCATCCTCATCTATTGCATGATCTTGTGTGGGCAAAGAGTGAGAAGAAAGCAGATGAACAAGCGCAACACACAATTAGTGAACAACTTGCCGGTCTACGTATACAGCGATGAGCAATTGATACTAGAATCTGATTTTGAGAAGTGTGTCCGTCTGATGGATGAGGGTGTGCTCGTCAATTCTACTTCGTTTGCCAAATGTGCTATGCATCAAAAATTCAGAGTTTTGAACTCCCCGGATGATTACTTTAGAGCATTCAAATGCTCCATATGTTTGGAAAAATACGAACCTTTGATGTCCAGAGTTTTGGTTTTGGAGTGTAAACACATGTATCATCAAAAATGCCTTTCCAGATGGTTGATTAATTTCAAAAGAACTTGTCCGTTGTGTAATAGCACAATTTTCACAGACAATCTTCTTACCGGTCATGAGGTATCCTATGGTAGTACGGACATTGAAAGTGGTGTTACCGAAGGAAGTAGCAGAGAGGTAGAAGATGTGCAACGTCCGTTCAATTACAGGAGTATGAGTAGTCAAGGACTGTTCCAAAGACCTTTTTTAATATCAAGACCGCTGGCGATCTTGAACTGTTACAACTCTAACCACAATGGGCCACAACTCAGTACCAGTATTGATTCAGTATGAAACAAATGACAAAGTATATGTTTATGGTAAAAAGGTGAAAACGATGTAGTTCAGGTATGGTCGTGCTTCATTCTTGTAGTTTTGAGGTCCATACTTTTCACTTCTACCGATTGAGTGCTTCTGTACCATACTTATGAGCGGTTCTTTCTATTTATCACGATCCTTAATATTGATGTCTAAAATGAACCTAGATTTAATGACTCCATTTTTCGTAAAGCATTTATTTTTTGTATTTTTTTTTTGGTTTTGTTTCTTGACCTTTCAAAACACTTCTCCTTGTAAGCAACACAAGCATCGCCATATGGAGGTTACAAACGATAATATAGAGGTGAAAACGGAACCTGAAAAGCAGGAACGAAGAAAGAGGAAGAAAAAGTTGGAAATAGCATGTGTTTATTGCCGGCGTTCACATATGATATGTGATGAATCGAGACCTTGCCAACGATGTATCAAGAGAGGAATCGGACACTTGTGTTATGACGAACCATCCAACTCCAGACAGCGGAGGAAAGCTGCCGCTTTGAGGAATACGGAAACACCAAAAGAGCAATCCCCAGCTCCAGCTCCAACAGCCCAAGACTCAACTCCATTGCCTCCTCCAATACAAGTCAATCCCGGTCAGCAGAAGACATTGAAAAATTCAGTCTTGTCACAAACATTGGCATACAATCAGGAACCATTATTCTACTCGGAGCATGCAGGTAGTGAGTTTAGCTCTTTGAATGATTTTCTTTCCATCATTGATGATCCGGAGTTGGTTAACGGTGCACTCAATGATGACCCTAATCATGCCTTCTGGGGCAACACCATGGCGTTCTCCCCAAATAATTTATTCAACCAAACATTTCCTGAAGAAATTGTCCAACAACCTGTTGCTGAAGAGAATGCCCCCAAATCTCCAAGGGAAACGCAGGCGCCGCTGCTGCTGGAAACACAAGCCAAAGATGCTCAGCCAGTGATATCTGACTCTGCAAGAGATAAATTTTTTCTTACGGCAGCCGATCCAACAACTGAAATATCTCCTGAGGAAAGATTGAAACAGGTGATTAAAGCAAAGTTAGAAGCTGGCTTGTTGCAGCCTTATAATTATGCCAAGGGGTATGCACGGTTACAAAGATACATGGACAACTACATGAATATCTCTAGTCGGCAAAGAATTTTGAAACCGTTATCAATTTTTCGACCGGCATTTCGTGCCATAGCGAGAACATTAAAGGATGTTGACTTGGTTTTGGTTGAGGAAAGCTTTGAAAGGATGTTGCTTGATTACGATCGTGTGTTTACCTCTATGGCGATACCCGCTTGTTTGTGGAGGAGAACTGGTGAGATTTATCGTGGTAATAAAGAATTTGCCTCCTTGGTGGGGGTCACCACGGATGACTTGAAAGATGGTAAGTTGGCCATATATGAATTGATGAGCGAAGAGAGTGCTGTAAATTTTTGGGAAAAATACGGAGCTATTGCTTTCGATAAGGGACAAAAGGCAGTTTTAACTAGTTGCAATTTGAGAACAAAAGATGGTATAAAAAGAAAAAGTTGTTGTTTTAGTTTCACAATAAGGAGAGATAGGTATAACATCCCAAGTTGTATCGTGGGGAATTTCATACCAATAGATCCCTAAATGAGACAGCTTTGTTATTATTTATGTAACTGTTATCTGATCCATATCTTTGGTGACTGTAGTCTTCCCTCTTTGACTAGCCATCTGACCTTTGATTGATCTCGGCTAATCCAGCATATCCTCATCGTTCAACTCCTCCTCTTCGTCTTCTATATACTCTCCCTCGTCTTCTTCTTCCTCTTGTTTTTTCTTCTGCTCCTTTGCCCTTTCTTCCTCCTCTTGGGCCTCTTTAAACAACCTAAGTCTTTCTTCCTTTTGTTGTCTTTGAACAACAATGTACTGTCCAAGAGGAGTTTTCTCCCAACTCAAGTCATTGAGGAAATCCTTTACTTCACGCTTGTCACTTGGACCAAATTCAACATTGGACCTCTTGCGTGAAATTAACTGAGCATTTGCATTAAGCTTCTCGATCAACTGATTCAATTGTTTGTTGAACTTGACATTTTTTGATTTTTTAGTAAATCTCTTCAATCCAAGAACAGCCGGAGTGATTAATTCAGGGAAAGCAATACTTTTAGCATACAATCCAAAAAATTCTGAATTCAATTCGATAAATTGCTCACACAAGCCATCCTGGTACACTTTGGTTCCCAAGTAAGCTTGATTTACTTTGATATTGTGTTCGAAATCGACAATTTGCAATGCGGAAGGTTTTGGTGATTTAGTGATGGCTGTGGATGACAAGATTTCATACAATAATGGAAACAACGGTATGTACACGCCAGTTTTGGATAATCTTAAAAGCGACCTTATCAAGTAGAATCGTAAGGGGAAGAATTGAGCAGTTGGGTTCAACCTGATCGCACCTAATGTTACCTGTACCAATGGGTAAATCAATTGTCTCAACGTTGAGTCTTCCTTGCAAAGCGACAAAACTCTTGACCAGAAATCAAGTGAGTGACAATACTGCCAGTTGTATATGGTCACAAACCCACCTTTCCCATTTACACTATTCCTCAAATGTATTGCTAGTTGTCTGACATACTCAAACCCAATCTGGTACCCAATGGTCTCATCGACACTGAACAACTCAGCCAAAGAATTTTTGCAAAAATTTATTCTTGAAATAGTGTGTGAGTTGGTTTTTCTACAATGTTGCAAAAAAGATGAGTAGGAAATCTTCAACACTGTTTCCAAAATTGATTTTGGGTACTCTCTTACAATATTGTTGATGAAGGCAAACGAAGCGATTTGGGTATCAGTTTCATTAGAGCTGGCCCATACATTTGCAACAGCAGTTATGATTTGCTTCAACAAACGACGATGCGACAAATAATAAGGCATAACTTCATAGAGTGAAGCTAAAATAATAGCTGCAGTCTCGGTATTGGTGATATCCTTGAGCAAAGTGATATACGAACTGGCGTGTGTTTTCAAAATTGAACCAATTTGACTAGCTTGAGCGTTTTGTGGAATAGTTCTAACTCCTTGCTTAGTCTTGTATTTTACAATCTTTTGCACGGCCATTGGAACTTTCTTTAAAACCATCAACATCAATTCAGTGAATGCTTTGGGGTCAACTACAGAGTATTTGTAGTCTTCTCCGTTGTTTATATTCACAGCAGCTTTAAAAGCAATAATGATGTTTCTAATGATTTTTGGTGTGGGTTTTTCCAACTGCTTGCTCCATTTGTCCACAAGTTGAGTAGTAATCTCCACCTTATTCGTTGGATCCTTTGTGGACGTAAGTGACTTGTTGCTTTTACTCTTGGTTTCATCCTCTTCATCTTCGTCTTGCTCCTCGTCTTCATCATCACCATCATCATCATCATCGCTCATGGCCTCCAATGGGTTAACTCCTTCAAAATCTAATAATTGATTATCATTTTCTTTCAAGTATTTGTAAAATTCAGGATCTTGTTCCTCCAAATTTTCAAGATTCTTTTTCATATTCTCCTCATCTTCTGAAGACTCATCTGACAGTGAGGCTTCATCATCCGATTCTTCCAACTTCTTCTTACTCTTTTCCATTCCTTCTGGCATTTCGAAACCTCCAGCAAAGAATTCATCAACCGACATGTCCCCTAAACTGGAGCCATTCTTTGATGGTTCTTCATATGGTTCCTCATTCCCTTTCGCTTTCCCCTTCCCCTTCCTCATAGATGCTTTCTTTTTGAAATCTTGAGCCTTCTTACGATGCTGTATCGTATGCTTCAAGTGCTTGTTTTGAAACTTTTTGGTCTGCTTAGATGTCTTCCCCATTATGACTTAATGTGGATTCCCTTTAGGCGATGTGGTTTTGGAGTTTTTCAATTTTTTTTTTTTAGTTGCAAGATGAGATGATGGAGCGCTACCCAGTTTCATCCAAGATCTGGTTAAAAAAATTGACTAAGGTATGTGAGTGGTGTAATTCGGACTCACTGTTAACGCGTTGTGAATATCCTCCCCCCTGCCCATATAATGATTTGAGACTAGACTTGTACTTTATATCTTGGTAAGGGCGAATTATAAAATAGATAAAAAAAAAGAAAGTTCCTACCCGGATTCGAACCAGGGACAAACAGATTTGCAATCTGGCATTCTAAACCACTGAATTATAGGAACTCAATTGAGCTACTGGCTCGATTTGTTGAAAAGTTTTGCTTCTCTAGAAATCAGTTGGTTTACATTCACGTGTCTTACACGTGAAATACGTATGACTAGTTATCAGGAGTGAAGTTTTGCATCAATAATTAAAGTTAACAATCTTGCATTCACTGCTGCTCTCTCTCAATCAGATAGCTCAGCTGGTGCTTGTCCAACTTTCGAGGATGATTTAAATGTATTGAGATGTTTCGTATCAGATAATTTTCGATGAGTGGTACTTTTTTTGCACCAACTTTGTGCAAACAGCCTATTGGTTGTTGATTGCTGGTGCGATTCTTCAGAAGGTTAACTGATATAAACTTCACAAAGTCAAAACGGAAGGGACTCTTTGGGTTTAAATATATACATAGTCTATTATTGACATATTAGGACTGCTTTTTTGGTAGTAGGCTGCAAAAAGCTACTAATTTTTGGCTCCTTTCAATTGCACCCTATACAAAGCGAACGAGAGATCGGCCTCAAATCCACGGGTTAGACTCTTACAGATGGGCTCTACAAGACATCGTCTGGCGGCCTAGTAAAAAAGCAAATCTATCGCACAGCACGGGTTGTTTACAAATGGTTCAGAGCATTAAATAGCTCAACGGACCACAGTTTTTACCCAAGAAGAGGATGTGCTGGCTTTTCATTCATAAATACTTGCTTTGGTACATTCCCGGTCATTTGTATAACTCAATTCTAATGCTCACTTGAGAGAGATTTTCACTTCTTGCAAAATGTGATCATCTAGTTTGAATACCCTGCTTCCGTGCAGCGATTCTCAAACATTGTCCACATAAACACTCAAAGCGTGAGCAGATGTGCCATTGTATCTTGTTTAATTTGTGTGTACAGTTGAGTCATTCATAACGCTTTAATTTTACTACCCCAGATTTTCTCCTGTCAGCTTTTACTGTGGGGATTGTCCTTGACCGATGACAAAGGAATACACCACCCCGCAAAGAGCCATGACAAGACAGAATGTTGTCAATCAAAGATAATTCATTCGCAGTATTCTCCCTATAATCTGTGGCCCACATAGTATGTACTTGATTCATACATTTATACCACATCATTTGTATGCGCGTGTATTCAACAGCCAATAGAAAAACAGGAATTTGTAACACTCTTACACTCACTTTTATTTTTTATTTTTTTTTGTATGACCCGGAACTTTACGCACACTAAAGTGCACACACTAATAAAGACAAACTAAAGAAGAAAAAAAATAGGAAAAAACGAAAACTTCAACCTACCTTTTGAAAACTTCAAGGACCTACTTGTTCCCATAGTCATACTATTATTTATTCACCCGTCATATCATGTTCAGATCCTGTCTTCGTAGATCAGTTAGAGGTTTAGCCACCGTTGCTGAGGAAAAAACCCCAAGACTCAAGAAATTTCAAATTTATAGATGGAACCCCGATACTCCAGAAGTACAACCCAAGATGAAGGAGTACGAAGTTGATTTGAACAAGTGTGGTCCCATGGTTTTGGATGCTCTTTTGAAAATCAAAAACGAAGAGGATGCCACCCTTACTTTTAGAAGATCTTGCCGTGAAGGTATTTGTGGGTCATGTGCCATGAACATTGGTGGTAGAAATACTTTAGCTTGCTTGTGTCGTATAGATACAGATACTTCAAAAGATACCAAGATTTATCCCTTGCCTCACATGTTTGTTGTCAGAGACTTGGTACCAGATTTAACACATTTCTACAAACAATACAAGTCTATTGAGCCATACTTGCAAAGAGAGGACCAACCAGCTGATGGTAGGGAGAACTTGCAAAGCATTGCTGATAGAGCCAAGTTGGATGGTTTATACGAATGTATTTTGTGTGCTTGTTGTTCAACTTCGTGTCCTTCATACTGGTGGAACCAACAACAATACCTTGGCCCAGCCGTGTTGATGCAAGCTTACAGATGGTTAATTGATTCCAGAGATCAAGCTGGTGCCAAGAGAAAGGCAATGTTGCAAAATTCCATGTCGTTGTATAGATGTCACACTATTATGAACTGTGCTAGAACCTGTCCTAAAGGGTTGAACCCAGGTAGGGCAATTGCTGAAATCAAAAAGCAAATGGCATTCGATTAAATAGAGTCAAATATCAAATATTATTTCGTATATTCAAAGGTTGTATCCGTTTATAATCCTCTACTACTTTTGGACTTCCCTCTATTGTGTGCAGGAAATGAAAGTTCGGTCGCGAGGCTCGCAATTTTCCATATTTCTCATTGTTTCGCTGTTAAGCGGAAATCATTTATTAGTGTGGCCACAATCCATAGTACAGCATAGAGCTCTTCATTCTGCTATGCATAATCTCCTAGACTTACTCCAGGAGGCGATTGGTAAAAAGTTACCTCAAAAATCTTTTATACTACTACTGACATTATGTACGCCAAACACAGATGACGACATCCAACAGATATTTCACTCATCGTTGACTGATGAACAAATACATCTTTTCGTGGATTGGGCTGTAAGCTCACAATCCAATTGCCACATGTTTTGGTCCAATTTGAGCAAAGCTGAAGAGGGTATCCAGGTGAGATTTTTGCAGGAGGTCAGACGGGAATTTAACCATCGGGATTATGTGTATCACGAGTTTACGAAATACGTGTTTGAATACTTGAACAATCACACGTCTTCAACAGATATTGTCAATGAAATGATTCATTTGCTCGGTCTTATGAAGGAAACAGACTCTGCTGATTTTGTTGAATTATTTAAATTGATTAAAAAAACTGGATACAACTTGCAACAAACAACGAGAGGTGTACTAACACCAGAACAATTGAATCATTTGGCAGAATTAAACTTGATAGAATCCGAGAGCTTTGAAAGCACACCAGAGGTTGGCGTGTCACTTGATGTGACTAACAAACTCGATACTTATCTCGAAATCAAGCGAAAACTTTGGATTTACCAGATAACTCGTGACTTTAACAAATTACAACTTTACAACGATACCAGCAAGTTCATACGCCACTTCAAAACTTGTGTTGTAAACCAAGCGAACGAGCATATTGCCCAGGTGTTAATGCAACTGTTTCCTTTTGATGTCGAGGGGTTTCATTTGTTTAATGTGAAAAATTTTATTCTGACAAAAGTACCACAAATATTGGCGGAGTTACACGTGGGAAGTGACCAATTGGCCGTACCTGATCAAATAAAACAGTTGTTAGTACCCAAGCCAGAACCTGATCTAAAGAGATTACGTGATTTGTTAAATACAGACCCTGAGTTGACTTCATTTGATGAAAGTGGACTAGTCGATTACATTGCCGAGTTGTCAAAAAGGGGCTCACAAGAGAAGGTGACCGAAACTGTATTGGATAGTATGAGGGAATTTATACGGACAAAGCAATTGGAGAAATTGAATCGAATATTGCTTGCTCTCATGAGTAACATCGAGATGATCAACATCATATTGTTTCATACAAATATGTCCCTATTACATATTTTGATAGACTATGTTGATTTTGAGACATTCACCACTGGACTGGATGATGACTTCCAGGACGTTTACTCATATTGCAGTGTTTGTGTGCTTAGTATACTTTTGATTATTGAAGTTTTCCAAATCGACTTGTCCAAAATAGAAATCAATTCTTATTCCGTGGGGTTTGTGAATAATTTTTTCTACCGTTTGGGTGACAATCTCACCAATAATACACCTTTGGAGAAGGATGAAGATGATTTGACAATTATTGGAAACTACAACAATTTGGTCACTGAATGGATTAATGCTCTTTTTGACGATTCAAATGATGGACTTTCAGACGAATTAATGAAAAGCTTGAGTATCAAGCAGATTTATAAATTGATGCCAGTTATTTACAAACAAGCAATTGTGGCAAGAAAGTTGGGCAAGATCAACAATGCGATTTTGAGTAATGGACTTGATTATTTGTCTCAACCATTCCTCTTTCCCGTTATTTCTTGTCTTGTGAAATGGATGGCAAGGGATAGCACGGACACAGAATTGTACAAGGAAGTGATGTTGGAGTTAGTAAAGCCCAACATTGGCCAATCCACGAACCCCATGTCCTACGCTATATTGAATATCTGTGGCAATGATGTATTAAAATTGGTCGATGATTACAGAATCAGAAAGGTGATTCATTATCGTGGAAAGGGGGTTGAGGATGTTTCTAATGTCTGGGAAAAGGTCAAATATTCTTCCAATTTCGACCAATTTGACTTACTTTTGCACAACAAGCGAGACACAATACACTATTTGATCCGGGAACTGTACACTTTCCAAGAAACAAAAGATGAGAATAGTAAGCTTTTCATCAATTTGCTAGTATCAATGCTGATCTTAGATTCAATAGAAACGAAAGATGATGTAGAGTATTGGAAGCAAGAATTGAACAAAACATCACAAACACAGACTGAAGGTGGTAATGGTAATGGTAATGGTAATGGCGAAGAATATTTTTCGTGTACATTAGATTACCATTTCTCGTCGATATTCAACGACGATGTTGACAAGGATAACGATTCGGATGAGCTTTTGAATAGTAACAATGACAACGACAACGACCAAGTCGACATCGAGATGAAAGCACCATCGAGCGAGGAAATGAGGACGGCACAGCGTCAATTGGTTCTACGCGATAGTTTGCTTTCACATTTTCGAGCCATAAAGGACAAGACTAATCATACAAACTTGTTTTACAAAACAGTGAAAATTTTAACAGATAAAATATTGGAAGAATTGGACAATTGGAATTAAATATTCAAAGTACATACAGTGCTAAATAAACAACTCACCACTAATCACTCTAGGCTTTACTTTGATTTCCTTTGGTTTCAGCTTGATAGGAGGTGGTTTCTTAACTACTGGCGTAGAACGATCCTCTTCGGGTTCGGATTGTCTCTTCTCTTGTTCTGCTGAGTCTTTTTCCTTGCTTGTGAGCTCATTCCCACCTTTAACACCACTAGGAATCTGCAAGTTTTTAGGTAACTTACGTCTTGGACCTTTGGGTCTACTCTTTGTAGCATGTGTCAAAGTCTCACCACTAGACTCCTGGACTTTACTCTTTGGCGTTAACGATTTAGGTTGAGGAAATGTCAGCGCTTTAGTCAATGTAGGTCCTTGGGATAATAGTGCACCCAATTTATGTTCAAAAGATAAATCTTCTGGACTACGCATAGTTGTAGAAACTGTTTCATCTTTGGATAATTCAGTAACACTGGGTTTGAGCTCTTCAGTTGCCGCTCTCTTTAATGGTTTCTTTGGAGGCTTCTTCTTGGTCATCTTCTCCAATTGCATTCGCAACTCTTCGCTATCCTTTTGCTCATATGTAGAGGATTTGAATTTTGGCTTTTCTGGTTTAACAGGCGTCATTTTCTTCAACTTTGATCTGAGTTCGAGTGAATCTTTTTCTTCGTAGTTTATTGTCTTTGCTGTTGGTTTAATTGGTGACGGCTTAGTGATGGAATTAAATTTTGCTTGAAATTCAGCTGGTGGCTCATTCATGGACCTCATCATAGGTTTGGGTTTAACCACAGGGGGAGTTTTCCGAATCTCATCATTAGATGGTTGCTTCTTCTCCTTCTTTAACTTCTGAAATTGGGTCATAAATTCCGGTTCGGGTTCATTAGGTTTCAGCTCTTGGTGTAGCTCCAAATGCTTTGGTTTAGTTGGCTTCACAAGGGGGATATTTGTCTTTGGTTTTGATTCAGGTGATTTGCTGACGGCGCTATCTATCCAGCTAGTTGGCTTTGGCTTAGCGGGTGTGACGTCTGACGAGGAAGGTGCTTGTTTTGTGTTGGATACTGGTTTCACTGACGAGGAGAGCCATGCAGGCTTGGTGGGTTTTGGTTTGGGATCTGGCAACTCAGCTGATGCACTCTCTAAAGTTTTTGTACTAGCCTTTCCCGACCTGATCAAACTTTCTATATCTCGAAATGATCTATGTCCACTTGGCTCAACATCATTTGACGAGGGGAGCTGCCGCTTATCATATTTAGTAGTGACTGGCTTTGGCTTCATCGGCTTCGCTGGTGCTTCCTTTCTCGCCACTGGCTGTAATAATCCAATGGAGTCTTGGTGCTTTCGAGTTGGTAATCTTGGTGCTGTTTCTTCTTCTTCTACTCTTGCCCTTCGAGGTAAAGCAGGTGGTTCATCCTCCTCTTGTACATCTCGCCTTCTCGGCAAGGGAGGTGCAAAATCGTCTTCCTGTGAAAGCCTTGACCTATTGAATTTAAGATCGGGTACCGAAATTTGATACAGAGATCTGTTGCTAGACGACATGTAGTTGCTCTCGCCCTTTATTGGCGAGGAGCTATGCAGGCGGGATCTTAATTCGTCAATATCATGCTGCAAATTTCTCTGTCTTTGACGATCCTCCTTAATTCTTTCCTGAGATAAAAGCGATAGACTAGATAGAAAATCGTCTACTTTCTTGGACGATGGTGAAACATCAGTCATTAGCGTCTGCTGTTGTTGCTGCTTTGGAAGTTGAAAATCAAGTTCTAGGCGCGGCTTTCAAAAACAAAAAAGAAAAAAAAAAGTTTCATTTTCACTTGTCTACTGGCTTCTTATATACAATTTCAAAGTGGGAGATGTTGAATAATGACGAATTATCGTCAACCCACTCTTGCCATTTTGCAATTGCCTCGTTGCACATTTCCTCATTTTTCTTAGCATCTTTCGTGAACAAGATTTCCCCACCAGTCTTGATTCTATTTATAGCTAGTTCTGCCCACTGTTTTTTACTCAGATGATCGTCAGCTAACAACCAATAAGATTGGGTAGTGGTGATATTCTCTGGTTCATATCCTGCTTTGATAGCCTTTTCTCTCAATGTCCTACCAGCTTTTGTATCTGTAGAGATTGCATTCTTGGCTTTTTGAACATAGTAATCCTTCAAGATTGAGTACTTCTCTGGAGATACGATAATTGCATCCAAATCGGCATCTTTCACGGCAACATAGCCTCCCGGTTTTGTTACCCTAGCTAGTTCCTTTAATCCTTTCACTGGATCCTGTAAATGGATAACCACTTGATGCGAATGTACTAAATCAAAAGTATTGTCCTCAAATGGTAACTCGTAAATAGATCCAATTTGGAATTCGACATTGTTTAGTTGAGGCTCTGTTGAATCTTTCAAATTGTTTGCTGTATCAATCAACTCCTGTGTTGGCTCCACTCCAATAACTGAGCCACCAGCGGTGAGATAATTCTTGGCCAAATCAATGGTGATAGATCCGGGACCACTGCCTACATCTAACACTTTGAAATTGGGTTCAAGTACTGATGTGATGAATTTGGAGGAATTATCAACTGTTCTCCATGAGTGGGTATCAGCTATTGACTTCTTGAAGCCTCTACCGTAGTACGCTTGTTCGTTACTCATTGAATTAGAAGTGTTGTAGAAGAAAAAGAGATAGATTACGTTGGTTTTGATTCTATTTTTAGGCCGAAATTTTCCCACCATCCCTGCAATAAAAGTAACGTGATCAGTGTGACGTTGCTTATAACATTCAAACTGATACAAAACAATTTTAACATTACGACGCTATTCACTTAAGTACATCTTTGACTCCATCAACTGCCAAAACATTCTCATACCATTTCACAACTTTTGGATACTTTTTATCAAAATCACTGATTTCATAATCAGTACCTGCGAACACTTCAATACGTCTATGATTACCAGTTGCAAAAGCAATATCGACGATGGTAAACTTGTCGCCAATCAACCAACCGGACTCATTTTTGGCCAATTGATCTTCCATGACGTCATACAACTTAGAGAAGTTGTGCAACACATTCTCCTTAGTAAATTCGTCATTGGGGTTCATTTGATTATAGTAAATACCTCTGGACAAAGTATGAGCTGCAAATTGAGATGCTTGGAAGTATAGCCATTCTTTTTGGTGCCAGTACAATTTAAGGTCTTCATGCTCTTTGTAACTGAATTTACCTTCTTTATCATATTTTGCAGCAATGTATTCCAAAATGGCATTACTTTCAAAAATGCTTCCCACTTCTCCATCGACAAAAGTTGGCACCAATCCATTGGGATTCAACTTCAAATACTGTTCACTTTTGATTTCCTTTGATGGCCACTCGAAAAGATGGATTTTGATGGGTGCATTAAGTAGCTTAACCAAAATCAATGGTTTTCTTCCATTACCTGTTTCTGCTGTGTATAATGTTGCCATTATGGTTGTGTTTCTTTCGTTTGAGGAAGAGTAGTTTGCAAAGGAATTAACGAATTTTTGCAAGGGGATTTTTAATTGACGAAATTGCCAATTGCGGAGATCCACGTTTCTCGGTTTTTGTGTCACTTCGAGTTCATTGCAAAAGGAGGCATGTGAGTTGAAGTAAAGACAGTGTTCGTGATGAACGATGAATAATCAAGGGTCAAGAGAAATCCATTGATGAGTGGTACTAACTAATCCATTTTGAAAGAGGTACATAAGCTGAGGGAGAGGGTTATCTTTTCACAATTAGATATAAACGGTGAAAGAGTTCTCTCTTCCAACTCAGCTGCACTTATACATCAACGACGCTGGTTTGACTACAGATGGTCTACTTCCTCCTTGGGTGTAGTACACATCACATCCCTGGATACGAAACAAATACAGTAGCATACGAAAATTTTCAGTGTCTTGTGGAGTATTCGTTTCGAAATTATTGTACTGAGTTTATTATGCGCATGATGCATACGCCATGCTTGATCAATACACCCCAATTTGCAATGTTCACCATTGTTGAATTTTCAACAGTTGAGCATATAAGTTGTGAACAATATGATCCTGCTTTGTTTAAGGTCCCTGTATCTTCATAAATATATCGGGTTCGGCGGCTTTCCTTTCCGCGGCTTCGGTAAACATTTGACCCCGACGCAATGTTTTCGACATCACCTAGTGATCTAAGGCGGGCATATCCTGTCTTTTTTTCGAGTTTGTTGCACAAAAAGAAGTAACATGTGTAACTTAAACAATGAAAATTTTTCCTTTTCAAAAAAGCACGACCTCTCCTCTTCATGTAACAAACACGACCTCTTCATACAAGAGACACACTTCTTATTTGGCCGTTTTCGAGCCAGATTGTCAGGTTTTCAATACACCCACGTGTTAAAGTTACAGATCATCCACAATTGTGGAGCTCTTCTGACTTTGCTTGGCATGGGGGTTTTCCTTAAGGATTTGTGAACAACTTACACGACGATTTCGTAAATCAGAAGAGGTAAACGTCGATCCCGCCTCAATAGAGCAAATCTCAAAAAGTGAAGAGCACACAAAGAAAAAAGTGGATACAAACAGACTAGCTCTTCTATGCGTTGCGCTTAAATGGCATCGACTTGGAATTCTAACTTTGTGACAAGTATTAATAAAAAGGACGGAGTTAAACTTTCATATACCGATGGCAGCTGCCAGGGTGAAGAAGAAAATAACTAATTATTTACTATTATGGCAGTCCCTTTTATATTATCTAGCGTATGAAAAGCTTATAATAAATGCGTGAAACTTCTATAAAATTAAAACCCTCCTATATTATATCCCTCCCCCTTCGTAAAATAAAGTCATCAAATAAATAATAATACTCTGGAAATCATCAAAATGTCATGAAATGAAACGTAAAAATAAACAATATGCAACAATTGAAGTAATGAAAAAAGCTGAATGTAAAATGGAAAGAATCGAAAGTTGGATCATCTTGATCAGATGCAATCAAAGATGTCTTGAATAGCAAAGCAACAATCATCAATCAAACTAATCGACTAATAGTCCATGAGTGACCTCTTTCTTAGATTCGAAAAGGGTATAAGAGTCAGTAGATGAAATGGAACTAACTGAATGTACAGCAGTTAAATCCATAAAATCAACCGTTGTTGTTGCTGTGGTTGCAGTTGTAGCAGTAGATACAGTTGCTGCAGTTGAGCACGTAGCTTTAGATGAAGTAGATAGATTCCTACTTTGTGGATTGGTGTGATTTTTCCTCAGCATCATGATTCCATCAATTGTCTCTGCCATAAAGTCCAATTTATAGTTTAAAGGCTTGCCAAAAGTATAATCAATACCAACTTGTTTAAACAATTGTAAATCTTGAGGAGTATTTCTTGTTGTCACTGCAATTAAACTAGTGGTATCAAATTGTGGGTCCTTGCGTACAAATTGTGCAATATCTATTCCTGACACATGTGGCATTTCAATGTCAATAAAGATGGAATCAAATGATTGTTCAGAAACAATCTGTTCAACTTTCGTTGAATCCAGTATCTGAATTATGGCAGCTTTAGGATATAGTTTGAGTAAAATACGGTTAAGTATTTTGAGATTGATTATGTTGTCGTCAACTATAAGAAACTTGTATGGATTTAAATTTGGCATCGACAAGTGGAACTTTGACGATGCTGATTCAGATTTTATGGTTAATTGTGTTTGTTCTTTTGCTTCAATGGATTCAATTATTGACTCCACTTGTTGTATATCCCGAGCACTGGGGCGTAAGATCGAGCTCTTTCTTATTAGGGAGTTTGACTTGGACGGTATGGCTGAGCTATCAAATGGCGTTATAGGACTATAGTACACGTCGTCTTCACCTTGTATTGAAATATTATCAAAAGTTTCCATCACGTCACTCACGTCAACGCTTTCCGCATCGTCATCATCATCATCATTATCTGCTTCTTGTTCTGAGTCAGCTTCGTGGCCATTATGGCTGCCACGATTGCTTTTGTTTGACAGTAGATCTTGTAAAGTATTGATCTCTAGTGATAATTGGGGCTTGATTGAAAAGTAGTCTGATGTGCTGTGCCAACTGTTTGCCAAGGATTTGGATGGAGTATTTGGTAATGATATCAGCAGTGGTGAAGAAGAAGAAGAACCGACAGGATTCATATTGTGGATGCAAGATGTTAAATGAAGCTGTTATTAGACACGATTGTTAAAGGAAAGCACAAGGCGGAGCAATATTTGTTTGGGCAATTCTTACTCCTGTTTGATGGATATGCTAATGGTAAGATATTTGTCTGTTTTAGTGAATGTTAAAACCTCATATGATTGAAGTCGGTGAATCAAACAAACATTCATATAAAAGATAAAGGAAATGAAATTTTTAATTTAACGAATAATGCTTTCGTTTTATACAAAAAACACAATTCCACTTACTTCATCTTCTTCTTCCAACATTAAACTTTCGTTTATTGTTGGAAGTGGTTTTGTGAATTGTTAAAGCATGTGTGCCTTATTAAAATAGACTATGGAAAAGACTATAAACTTTTTAGAATTAGTGTGTACTGCATATATATTCATTTCTTTCCATTAGGAGCACAAAAAAGGGTCTTTATTGTAACTTTTTGATGACGCCCCGCCTTGGAGTGAAGTTACCCTCTGCATATTAATAATCTTTTACTGACGGTAACTTATGTAAAGCATTGCAGTAGGAATTACTTGAAACCTATTGTGCTTAGATAGTTCCAAAGCAGATCACACTAGTGTGGATTGAGGAGGTAAAAACTACAGAGAAAACTTGTTCTCGCTGCATTCCAAATGTAAAGCACAACTTTCACGGATTTCCGGGTCCCAAAATGCTGTCCTCTCCACTCGAATTTGACTTGGGTTTTTGCTAGCTTATCCGCCTTCTAGTAGCTTGCACCTATTCCAGCCACGAACACTTTCATAAAGGCGGCAGGTGCTGGTTTGTGTAACCGTGGCAAAGTAACCATCGAAAACCAAATAACATGTACTAGAAACCATCTAAACAATGCAAAAAGTACAATTGCTTCTTTCCTTCCATTTCTAGAAAAAACAAAAAAACAAAAAAGAAAAACAAAATGCCATCTGCAAAATATTTTTGTAATTTTCCACAACGAATACAAAAACGAAAAAGAAAAAATTTGACAAGAACAATAGAAAAAGACTCTCCAACAAAACATATTTTGTTGAGAAAAATTCTATAATAACTCGGCTCATTTTTGCATTGTTTGTGTAATAATATTTCCCTTCAATTCATGGGAAGCAGAGGGAAAAGAACACAAGTTGCTTTTTCCAAACCCCAAAATCCCCACTCCACGGTTTCACCAATGTGTATAAAAAGTGGCTCGGATGTGGCTTATGAGACAATTCACATTCTAAAATCTACTGGAGGTAGAGAATATACTGCCCACTTATGCCAAGGAATGCACTGAGTTCCGATGCGTGGATCTAGACGCTGCAGTTGTTGCTTCCAATGCATGGATAATAAAAACCCCATTTGAACATTTAAAACCTTTTTTTTTTTTTTTTTAATACGCCACAAAGTATCGTAAAATGAAATAAAATTACGATTGGAAAACGGAAATTAGAGTCTGGAACTCCGTGATAATATCAATAGTAGAAATTGCGGCTCTATATTGCTAAATTGCTATTGTTTGTAAGTTCCTGTTATGTGACCCATTCTACTTTACCAATACACAGTGGACGCTTGCTACGTAAAAGCACAACTTTTGGGTTGGTGTCGACTTTTTGCAATATCATCACCTTACAACAACTTTAAAACAACGTCAGTTGTGTATGCTTTGCCAAAGGCTATACAATATCACACATCGACTATAACTCGGCTCTAGGTTTTGTTTTCGTTTGTTAAGTTTTGACATATTATGCAATATGGGTTAAAATGTTCTTTCGCTTAAATTGGGGCGGGTGCACTATATTAAATTGTGGCTTATGATTGATTAAACTTGACTACAAAAATGAATTCTTGGTAATATTGCGGTGGACAAACTTACACATCGATTCATTAGCCTTAAACCTATCGTCATGGTCGTCTATTTACATTGTTATATTTTGGTCACTTTTTGCGAGCAACTTCGCTCATCAACTCCAAACATCGATCAATGTTTTCTCCTCTAGGAGCACAAACTGGAGCAATTTTCCATGACTTGTGCTCCGCTTCAATAAATTGTTTCAATGCTTGATAGTTTTCTCCTTTGTTACTCAAATCTGCTTTTGTTGCTACCACCAATACTTTTTTGTCCTTCATCCGTTTGACACCCACTTCATTAGTCAATGTTTGCAAATCTTTAACTGGATCAGTAGATTCCAACGAAACAACGAAAGCCAATCCGCCTGAGCGTTCAATATGACGAAGGAAATCTAGTCCCATACCTTTATTTTCTGATGCACCTTTGATTATTCCTGGAATATCAGCAACCGTGAATGGGTCCGAATCAATGCGATGCTGAATAGTACCTATTGTTGGTTGTAATGTTGTGAATTCCCAATGTCCAACTCTAGGCTTGGCTCGAGATATAGCGCGTAGTAAACTTGATTTCCCAGCATTGGGCAATCCAACTAACCCTAAATCAGCAATGAGCTTCAATTCAAGTAAGAAATGAGCCGTGATTCCCGGTCGTCCAATTTTACAAAACCGCGGATTACGTACACTTGATGTTAGGAAATGCATGTTTCCCAATCCTCCTTTACCTCCGTGTAAAAGAAGTAAAGGCTTTGTGGTAACCTTATCACAATCCATTCCGAGAATGGGGAACTGATCTTGTTGGTGCTCTTCAAATTCAACTTCTTCATCATACTTTGTGACTTTATCATTCAATTCTTGAAAAAAGTCTCGCAGTTGGTAATACTCTTCGTCGTGTTCTTTGAAAATCCACCCTTGACCTGGATTATATCCATAACGTTTCAATTGAACATTGTTTTTATTATAACCAATATCCAAATCAAGTTCCATATACACATTTCTTAAAGAATCTCCCTCCTTTCTGGATATGTGTTTTTTGAATATCGTTGGATCAGGTATCCATCGAATTACGGTTCCCAATGGAATATCAATAATCACATCGTCACCGTTTTTACCGTCCAATTGGCCGCCTTTACCCGGAGAACCCAGTTTAGCAACATATCTTTTTTGCAAATAGTGCAATGAGTTTAAGTTTCGGTCAACAACGTTTATATATATATTTCCACCACTTCCACCATCACCACCATCAGGAGGACCAGCAGTTGTTAGGTTATCACGGAAAAATGAAACTGCCCCATTACCTCCAGACCCACTAGTTAGTTTTATAATTTTCAAATCAATGAATTTCTTATTTTCCACTTTTGCTGCTTTTTTGGTCTTTGCATGTATTAGGTTTGAGTAAAATACGTGGTGTAAATGATGAGAATTGCCCGAAAAGTAGTCTGCTATACTGACGATATTTCTTGGTTTGGGTGCGTTGCGTTTCGTTGTTGAAGTTGTCTGGTGGTCAAGTATTTGGGATATTTTGATCACCTGTGTTTCATCAGCTGGATTGACTATAGTCTGTGAAACCACATCTTTACCTGAAGTGTCAGGAAACGTGTCGTGAAATGCATAGTTGGGTGCAAATGATGAAACTGGTGATTGAAAAGTATTTCGTATATTTGAGGATGTGAAGATCGATCGACGCGACAGCCTGACCAACATTGTGTGTAACGACAGGTTCATATTTGTATCTCCGCTAGCAAGTCAACAACTCAATCACTGACAATACTATGCTCTATTAATAGTTGGGTGCTGATGAAAGCCCTATGGATCCATTTTTCGCAAAAGCCTGATTTTCTAAAACAAACTTTTCGTTTGTTCTTTTTTTTTGCGTATCTTTTTCATATGCGATGATCATCTCTAACCACAGCATCATACCCCATGTCATCACAACCGTTTCAAGATCTCGGAGTCGCAAGATGGCTCAGTGAATCACTAGTAGCAATGAAAATCCACAAACCTACATCGATTCAAGCCGCATGTATACCGGCTATACTCAAAGGTCAAGATTGTATTGGAGGAGCCAAGACTGGTTCCGGTAAAACTATTGCGTTTGCAGCACCTATGTTAACACAATGGTCAGAAGATCCCTACGGCATATTTGGACTAGTGCTCACCCCAACTAGGGAATTGGCGTTGCAAATCGCAGAGCAGTATACCGCTTTAGGAGCACAAATGAATATAAAAGTTTGTGTTGTGGTTGGAGGTGAGGATTTTGTCAAGCAGGCTTTGGAATTGCAAAAGAAACCACATTTCGTTATCGCCACGCCAGGGAGATTGGCTGATCATATTTTGAACAGCGGTGAAGAGACTATTAGTGGATTAAGAAGAGTGCGATACTTGGTTTTGGATGAAGCAGATCGCTTATTGAGCAATAGTTTTAGTAGTGATTTGGAAAGGTGTTTTTCAGTATTACCCAGTAGTGACAGAAGACAGACGTTGCTATTCACAGCCACTATAACCGATTCAGTTAAAGCATTGAAGGAAAAGCCTCGTTCAGCGGGGAAACTCCCAGTATTTATGCATGAAGTGGACACAGTTGACAAGGTTGCCATTCCGTCGACTTTACTGATTGAGTACGTGTTTGTGCCCTCATACGTGAAAGAGGCCTATCTACATAGCATTTTACTTTTACCCAAATACAAAGAATCCACCGCGGTTGTATTTGTCAACAGGACAATCACTGCTGAAGTTTTGAGACGAGCATTGAGAAAATTGGATTTTAGAGTGGCATCATTACATTCGGAAATGCCTCAATCCGAGAGAACAAACTCGCTACATAGATTCAAAGCTGGTGCCGCAAGGATTCTAATTGCCACTGATGTCGCTTCAAGAGGTTTAGACATCCCCACTGTGGAACTTGTGGTGAACTTCGATATACCAGCCGATCCTGATGATTTCATTCACAGGGTTGGTAGAACAGCAAGAGCTGGTAGAAAAGGTGACGCGATAAGCATCATTAGCGAGAAAGATATAGAGCGGATTCAGAGCATCGAGGAGAGAATTAACAAGAAAATGGAATTGTTGGAAGAGATCAATGATGACAAGGTTATCAAAGATTCATTGGGTGCAATGACAACCGCCAAGAGAGAATCAATGCTGGAAATGGACAAAGAAGGGTTTGGAGAAAGGAGAAAGATCAACAAACGGAAACATTCAAAAGAAGAGCCTAGTCAGTCCAAGAAACTGAAAAAGTCCAAATTTAATAAATAAACAGGCATCTATTTCGTTTCTAAAAATCCTTCAACAATTAGCGTCACATTAATCACAATCAATGTGATAATTACACCAGTGATGCACGCAGCTGTAGGTAGATTATTGAAGTTATAAGTAGCAATCTTGTGTTGTGCATATCGATTGATTGTAATGTAATAACTCGATCCACTGACTACTAACACAAATAGCGACAACACCAACAAAATATACGAAACAGCCACTGAAAACTTTGTATGATTAAAATTGTGTTTTTGATCCTCTTCATCTGGCGATTTAGCAGCGTCATCGCCAGAAGTATCAAACTTGAAATTCAAGATTATCCCTAAAGCCGTGAAGAACAATGCTGTTGCAAACCGAGTGAACGTAAGAAAAGTCCTCTCTGATTGTAGAACATCTCTAGGTTCTGAACTGACTACTTTCATAACAAGTGGGTATGGGAAATGTGGCAGAACACGAGCATTTTCCTCGTCGTCAATTGTGGTGGCACGCGTGAGCAGCCTACGTGAGGTAGGTTGAGATGAGTCCAAGCCAACCCTTTGAGAGCCGCTCGACGTACCAGTATCTACCTGGCTATAGGGCCTTACTTCAATCTCACTCGTATCATCGGATGTGCTATCTGCTATGTTTTCACCTGCCATTGCTGATGTCGTTTATAACACAAACACCCCCAAGGAAGCTTTTGCACTAATTTTTTTCTTTCTTCTTCTTGGTGAAGGAGATTCCTTTCTTAAACCATAAACAAATCGTTATACCCCAATAAATACTAAGTTTTTGACCAGGCATAGCTATTGTCTTTCGAAATGAGTGTGAGGGTGCAAAAACAACAAAAATGTGTCAACTGTGGACACACACAGTTTGACGTTAATAGATACACAGCAGCAGGCGATGTGTCATGTCTTCGATGTGGTACTGTTCTCGAAGAGAACCCTATTGTTTCTGAGGTCCAGTTTGGTGAATCTTCTAGTGGTGCAGCCATGGTCCAGGGTGCTATGGTTGGAGCGGATCAGGCAAGGGCAACTTTTGCAGGTGGAAGACAGAATGCAATGGAAAGTAGAGAACAAACAATAACCAATGGGAAACGAAAGATTAGGAGAATAGCAGCGGCTTTAAGGATTCCAGACTTCATTGCCGAAGCTGCCGGGGAATGGTTTAAACTTGCGTTGACTATGAACTTTGTCCAAGGAAGACGTTCAAATAACGTCTTAGCCACATGCCTTTATGTAGCGTGTCGTAAGGAAAAGACACCGCATATGTTGATCGATTTCAGTTCGAGATTGCAGATCTCGGTGTACTCTTTGGGTGCCACATTTTTGAAAATGGTGAAAGCTTTACACATAACCTCGTTGCCATTGGCAGACCCTTCTTTATTTATACAACATTTTGTCGAAAAGTTGGATTTCAAGGAGAAAGCGACAAAAGTTGCTAGAGATGCAACAAAACTTGCTCAAAGAATGTCAGCAGACTGGATCCATGAAGGAAGGCGGCCAGCAGGTGTTGCAGGTGCATGTGTTTTGCTTGCTGCGAGAATGAATAATTTTAGAAGAAGTCATTCAGAAATTGTGGCAATATCACATGTCGGACAAGAAACATTACAAAGAAGGTTGAACGAATTCAAAAAAACCAAGGCCGCGCAGTTGTCGGTGAAAAGTTTCCGTGATGATGAAGAGGTTGAAAGTGCCAATCCACCTTCATTTGAAAAAAATCGGAAAAACGAATTGAGAATAGCACGCACTTTACAAAGGCGGCAACAGGAAACTTTCAATGACTTGGAAAGTATGACAGAGGATGAAAAAATTCAATATCTAGGTGATCTTTCCAAAGATGAACAGCAAAAGCAAATACTCATGAATACGATAATGAGTGACATTACAATCAACAAAGAGTTGATCAATGAACAAATAGAGAGAATTTTAAAGTCCAAGCGAAACAAATTAGAACAATCGCTATACAAAACCCCACACGAGTTAGCCAAGGAGAAAATCGAGGAGGATGATTTAGATCGAATTTGGAACATGAACTGGCCAAGAAACTTGGTTAAGAACTTACCAACCACTGAGGATGTGCTTAAGCTTGTTTCGTCTGAAACCGAATTGAACTCAGACGATGATGATGCAGTCGTAGAGGAGAGTCAAATGACACCTGAAGAAGTGGCCATGAAGGAAAGAATTTGGACAGGTCTCAACCATGACTACATGGTAGAACAAGAACGCAAGCGGTTGAAACAAGAAGCTGACGAGCTTACGGGAAACACCTCTGCAACCTCTGGTGCCAATCGTCGAAAAAGACAACGGTCGTCGGTGCCACCTGAGATTCAAAAAGAGATTGGAGATATAATTTTGGATGAAGATGGAGCACCCAAAAGTGCCGGTGATAGTGCAAAAATGTATTTCTCAAAAACATCGGTGTCGAGGAAAATCAATTACGAGTCTTTGCAAGGGCTATTTGGTGAAAAGTTTTGAGGTAGATATATTGTTATAGAATTATGAATTGGAAAGTGTATGCCGTGCTTTTGTGTCAACCCATTTTATTTTTTAATCTCTTTTCAAAATTTCCCTCATCGCACAAATTTGAGAAAAACCTTTGCAATCGTTCTTCTTTACACAGCAGCATCATTATCATCATGGGGAAACAAAGAAGAGCGGCTATACTTCCAACCAACATTATATTATTGCAGAATGTTGTCAGAAGAGATCCTGAATCATACCATGAGGAGTTTCTACAACAGTTATCGCATTATGAATCCTTGAGAGACTTGTACTTGGAGAATCCCACAGGAGCTGATTCAAACTCAACCACCGAGTTTATTGAACTTGTCGGATTCTTATCGGCAGTTTGTAACTGCTACCCTAAAGAAACAAAGAATTTCCCCAAAGAATTGAAAACTATCTTGCTTGATAACCATCGCGATTTGGCACCGGAGTTGAGAGAAAAGATTATACAATGTTTAACAATGTTGAGAAATAAGGATATTATCACTGCGGAAAGTTTGATACAGACTATTTTTCCATTGTTGACAGCATACGCATCTGGCCAGGTCCAAGCTGGCCAACATGTAAAGCAAATGAGACGTCAGATTTATTCTACATTGATTTCACTATTGAAGTCTGTCAATACAGGAGCCAAAAACCAACGACTAAACAGATCTACACAAGCTTTGCTCTTCAATTTGCTTGAACAAAAGGATGCTCAAGGTTTATGGGCCACTAAATTGACGAGAGAATTGTGGAGAAGAGGTATTTGGGATGATTCAAGAGCAGTTGAGATCATGACACAAGCAGCGTTGCATCCCGATGTTAAAGTCGCCATTGCTGGGGCAAGGTTCTTTCTTGGTGCCGATAAAGAAAGAGAGGAGAACTTTGAGGACTCAAGCGATGAAGAAGGGTTTGATATGGGTGCATTAAAGCACAAGATGGAGGTGAACAAGAAATCATCGAAAAGAGGGAAAAAATTGGAACAGGCGGTGAAACAAATAAAAAAGAAAAATAGCACCAAGCATTCGGCCACCTATTTAAACTTTTCAGCAATACATCTTTTACGTGATCCTCAAGGTTTTGCTGAGCAATTGTTTGATAATCATTTGAGTTCAAAAAACTCAAACAAGTTTGACTTGGATCAAAAGATTTTGTTTATGAACTTGGTATCAAGATTGATTGGTACTCACAAGTTGATTGTGTTGGGTATCTACTCATTCTTTTTAAAGTATCTCACCCCAAAGCAAAGAAACGTGACCCAAATTATGGCAGCATCGGCTCAAGCTTCACATGATTTGGTTCCTCCAGAAAATATCGAACTAGTGGTGCGTAAAATTGCCGACGAATTTGTCAGTGATGGTGTTGCTGCTGAAGTTGCATCGGCGGGAATCAATACAATCAGAGAAATACTATCCCGTGCTCCTTTGGCAATTGAAGCTCCATTGTTGCAAGATTTGGTCGAGTATAAGGGATCGAAATCAAAAGCGGTGATGATGGCTGCAAGATCATTGATTTCATTGTATAGAGAAGTGGCACCGGAAATGTTGGCCAGGAAGGATAGGGGTAAAGTTGCAAGCATGGAATTGCAAAAAGGAGACAAGGGCAAATCGAAACCACAATATGGTGTGGAGAATAACGTCACGTCTATTCCAGGATTGGAGTTATTGGCCAAATGGAAACAAGAGCAAGGACAAACAAATGCTGATAACGAAGAGGAGGATGCTAATTGGGAAGTTGACGAGGAGGAAGATGGAAGTGATGTTGAAGGGGAATGGATCCTGGTTGAATCTGATAAGGAGATCGATATTTCTGATAGTGAAGATGAGGCTAGTAAAGGAAAAGAAGATGATGTTTCAGATTTAGAATTGTCGTCCGACGAGGAGAAAGAAGAAGTAGACGAAGATTCTACTGAAGGCGGTGATGATGATGAGAGGCCGACCAAGAGGGCCAAACTCGAGGACAGCTCTGCTGGCGCATCCACAAACAATGCTTCTGCCATGAATGAAATCCTTTCGAGTCGAATTCTTACCCCTGCTGATTTTGCCAAGTTGGAGGAGTTGAGAACCGAAGCTGGTGTGGCCAAATTGATGGGCATTACCAATGAAGACGCGGTAGACTCCACTTCATTAGTGGGCAAAGTCAAATACAAGCAATTGAGAGAAGAGAGGATTGCCCAAGCCAAGGAAGGGAAAGAGGATCGTGGCAAGTTTGGATCTAGAAAGGGTAAGCGTGATGCACCTCATTCCACTACAAATAAAGAAAAAGCTAGAAAGAAGAATTTTGTCATGATGATTCATAAAAAGGCAGTTCAAGGGAAACAAAAGTTATCTCTTCGTGATAGACAAAAGGTATTGAGAGCTCATATTGATAAGCAAAAGATGAAGAAAAAGTGAAAAAAAGGTTTGTAACAACTTGCTTTGCTTATTATTATTATTATTACATTGAAATATAGACGACTAATACATAAAGGAAGAAAAAAAGGGGGGGAAAATACTGAAAAATACTGAAACATACTTGATTGTTCTTTGGGTTCTCTCATGGGGAGCTAGCTGCCAACTTCTTCTTCTTCTCTTTCTTTTCTTGTTTTCTTTTCTTCTTTTTCAACTCTTCTTGAGATAAGGTTGGTGCTGGAACATCCGCCTCTTCCTCTTCAACAACTTCTTCAATCACGGGCGTTTCAGTCTCTTCATATCCACTAGCGTATGGATGTTCTGGACGCTTGTAGTTTGTCCCATCCTTCAAGCTTTGTTCATATTTGGCCTTTTCGACATTGTAAAGTTTCATTTCCTCTTCGTATTTGTGCTTCCATTTGGCTTTCTCCTCATCGGAGATATTGTCCCAACGGTCCTTGACCAATTGGTTCAAATCAATTGCACCGAGGTTGGGCAATCCTTTCTTCTTTCTCTCCTCGGCAATCATCTTGCGCAAATGGAAACTGAAAGCGAAAAACATCGTCAATGGCTTCTTTGGTGCATTTGGATCCCTTTCCACTTTTCTCTTTTTCTTATCGCCATTGGCCGCACCATCCAAGTTGTGCTTGACACCATGAGTAGTATCAACGGCAAGCTTCATTGCCTCTTGGATGCCTTGTAATTGTTCTGATGTGATATCCTCGTTGCCTCCAGTAGCAACTTTATAAAAGTCAACAGCGCTATTAGCAGCCTCTTGAGCAGCTTTTGACAATTCGAAAAGGGATGCAATCAACGCGTCCTTACTAGCTTTCAACTCAGACATTGCTTGTTTGTAGTAATTGCTTTCAATGTAAATATTTCTTGACAATTGGTTGTTTGACAATCGGTTGCTTTGGTCCTTTGATCCTTTGGTTGTGTACTAATTGTATGTATGTCTCTTCGACCTATTGGTAGTACCGTGTTAGTGGGAGAAACGAGGGGGGGTAGTAGAAAAGAGAGGGCGAGAGACTTTTTTTTTCCTCCCCGTTTCGTCGAAAGGAGGAAATTGACGAGGTTTTAAAGATATTTTTCTCGCTCCAAAGACGAAAGCAAAAAAAAATCTAAACGACTCCCTGCGTGTAATGCGAGAAAACAATAATTTTCGTTTACTTGCTCGTGGCGTGACTACGTGTCCAGCGCGACAAACTATTTGAAATTTAGGGCAGAGCAAAAGCAAAGGAGACGCACACACGCACTTATTCACACACACACACACACACACACACACACGCACACCAATGATTATATTTGATGTGGAGAGAGAAACAAAGGAAACGAAAATAAACGTAAACAACAACAACGAAAACGCGAAAAAAATAATTAAGCTTTTATAGTGATCGCGTCTCTCTTTCTCTCTCTCTCTCCCCCTCTCACAGTTAAAAAGTATTTGGAAAAGTTTCGGGTAGCAAGTGATGCTCCCGTTCTTTTCCTTCATTCCGAGTATACCCAAATCCACGTCACGTCCCAATGTATTGTATAGGGCCGTGAAATTACATTGTGTTTTTGGGGCACGACAAGCAAACTGAGCAAACTGAGTAAACTGAGTAAACTGAGTAAACTGAGTACAGTGTATACTATTATTGAGCATTGGGGGCGGTACTACAACCCCTCCACTGATTCTGCTTCTCTTTTTTTGGAGCTCCAAACGCTTTCGTTTACCTAATGTCGAATGAGTTTGTAAAATGTGTATTGAGATGTGCTTTTCGCGCAAAAGGCTCACTGGCCAGAAAATTGTAGCCACCCGAAAGATTCAAATCCCTGCTGCTTAATCATGAACCAACAGTTGTTGAACAATATCAAAAAGTATGCTATCACATGTCCCGGCCAAGGTATAATACGAAATGGGTTGCTTGAGGAAAATAAAAGGTATCGTCACTTATTCCAGCCGTACTTGGAGGAAGTTGACTTTGCATTGGGTTACAACTTCTCCCAACATCTATTTCAAAGAAATGTGAGTGAAGAAGAAACACGTAATTGGCTACAGCGGACATCGAATGCTCAACCGGCGATCCTTGCTTCCACTTACGTTACCCTCAAAGCTTTTGAAAAGGTTTACGATGTCGATTTGTTGAAGAATACACAGTTTCTCCTTGGACACTCGCTTGGAGAGTACACAGCATTGACATTAAGCGGTGTTTTTGATCTACTGACGGCAGTGAAGATAGTCAGGGAAAGAGGTAGATTGATGGAAGAGATGGTTCGTAAGTCACACAAGCAGTTTGGAATGATTGCGTTGATAATAAGACCCGAACATGTGAATGAGGTAATTGATCTTGCAACTGAGCACAACGTTTTAGGAAATGTAAACTCAAAATACCAAGTGGTGATCTCAGGTGAACTCGATAAGCTTGATATATTTGTTGGAGTTTTGAGAAAGCAAGACAAAAGGATGTTGTTGAAAGCAGAAAAGTTACCAGTATCCATCCCTTTCCATAATACGATGTTAAAGGAAATCGTTCCAGAGTTGAAATCAACAGTGAAGGGCAAAATCAGACCTCAAAAGATACCAATCATTTCCAACCTCGATGGAGAAGTTTCGACTGACGCAATGTCAACAGTTGAGAAAACATTGAATGCCAATTACGAGCCAGTTCAATGGATTAAATCAATGAACAAGTTGTCAGCATCTGGCGTGAACACTGTACTCAATTTGGGACCTGGAACGATTCTCAATGCCATAAACAAGCGATACCCAGTGAAGTGCATACCTATAGAATGTATTGAACAATTTAGTGTGGATTGATTGAGTGTGTCTTGCCCCCCTCCCCCCTCCCCACGGTTTACTTCTGTATAAACAACCTTAGACTAGATGTGTCCTGTTTCGGTCACCTCCTTTCCATCACTCTAATTAACCGGGCCCAACTTTAAGCTCTATGCATTATGCGAGCCAAATCGGAGTCAAAAACCACCGATCAAATTTCCACAATAAGAAAAAACTACAATAAAAGTAATTTTTTCTTTCCATTTTTGTGCGAATTATTTCGTCTTTAATGGTTAACGATAGGCGCGCAAACGGCTCCATGGGTTTTTTCAGAATGAAAATTTTAATAAGACAATAATTTCAAACAGAGTTCATCTTTGATCATTTGTTTATTCTTTTCCAACATTTCTCTCATTTTCCAACAAACGTTGCCATGGTTGCTCAGATTTTAGACGGCAAGTCCATTGCTTTAGATCTTCGTACAAAGATACACGATGAAGTTGCTCAATTCCAGTTGAAACATCCCGACTTCAAACCCAACTTGTCTATAATTCAAGTTGGAGACAGACCTGATTCATCAACCTACGTCAAAATGAAATTAAAGGCTGCCGAAGAAGCAAACATTGGCTGCGAAATCATAAAATTGCCAGAGAGCATCACTGAGTTTGAATTGTTGAATGAAGTTGCGAAATTGAATAATTCCTTGGAAGTGGATGGAATTTTGGTTCAATTACCATTACCCGATCACATCGATGAGTCAAAAGTTACTGACGCGGTTTTATCAGACAAGGATGTTGATGGTTTTGGTCCTTTCAATGTTGGAGAATTATCCAAAAAAGGTGGAGAGCCCAAATTTTTGCCTTGCACACCAAAGGGAATAATGCATTTGTTGGAAGTGTCTGGTGTTGATGTTGAAGGCAAAACTGCTGTTGTATTGGGAAGGTCCGACATTGTTGGTAAACCAGTTGCCAATTTACTCACTAAAGCCAATGCTAGTGTCACTGTCGTTCACTCAAGAACTCCTATCGAACAAGTGAAGAATTTTTTGGGCGAAGCAGACATTGTTGTAGCTGCAATTGGCCAACCACAATATGTCAAGGGCGAATGGTTGAAACCAAATTCAGTTGTCATTGACGTAGGCACAAATTTCATCCCCGACAGTACTAAAAAAAGTGGTCAAAGAATGGTTGGTGACGTTGAATATGAAACTGCCAAAGAGAAAGTTCAATTGATTACACCAGTACCTGGAGGAGTTGGTCCAATGACTGTTGCCTGTTTGTTAGATAACGTGGTTATTGCAGCCAAGAGACATTACAAGGCCAATAACGAGACTCCAAAATTCACCAACCCTTTAAAGTTGGATTTGAAAAAACCAGTCCCTTCAGACTTTGAAATCTCTCGTGCTCAACAGCCAAAGCGTATAACACAAGTTGCAGAAGAAGCCGGTATTTTGGATGCTGAATTGGAACCGTTTGGATTTACCAAAGCAAAAGTTTCTTTGGATATATTGAAAAGATTGCAAAATAAAAAGAATGGTAAATACGTTCTTGTTACTGGGATTACACCAACCCCATTGGGTGAAGGTAAATCAACCACAACAGTAGGTTTAGCACAAGCTTTGGGTGCGCATTTGAACAAAAACGTATTTGCTAATGTCAGACAACCATCAATGGGTCCCACATTTGGTATTAAAGGAGGTGCTGCTGGTGGAGGTTATTCACAGGTTATTCCCATGGATGAATTCAATATGCATGTCACTGGTGATATTCACGCCATTACCATGGCAAACAACTTGTTGGCAGCTGCTATAGATACGAGAATGTTTCACGAAGCTACTCAAAAAGATGGTCCATTGTATAGAAGGTTGGTTCCAGAAAAGAAAGGCAAGAGAACATTTACTAAATCCATGTTGAGAAGGTTGGAGAAATTGGGGATCAACAAGACCGATCCAAATGACTTGAATCCAGAAGAAATAACTGCATTTGCCAGATTGGACATTGATCCAGAGTCGATCACCTGGAAGAGGGTTGTTGATTGTAATGATAGGTTCTTGAGAGGTATTACAGTAGGTCAAGCACCAACAGAGAAAGGATTCACCAGAGCTACTGGTTTTGACATTACCGTTGCTTCTGAATGTATGGCTATATTGGCATTGGCTAACTCTTTAGAAGATATGAGGGAAAGATTAGGAAAAATGGTTATTGGTACTTCAAAACAAGGAATTCCGGTAACATGCGAGGACATTGGATGTGCCGGTGCCTTGACTGCATTATTGAAAGATGCTATCAAGCCAAATATCATGCAAACATTGGAAGGTACTCCTGTTTTCGTTCATGCTGGTCCATTCGCCAATATATCCATTGGTGCTTCATCCATTTTAGCAGATAAAATGGCATTGAAATTGGCTGGTACCTCAAGCGATTTGACTCCAGAAGAGAAAAAGGAACAGGAAGGATATGTTGTTACTGAAGCTGGTTTTGATTTCACAATGGGTGGAGAAAGATTTATCAACATCAAATGTAGATCAAGTGGCTTAGCTCCCGATGTCATTGTTATTGTTGCCACTGTCCGTGCATTGAAAGTCCATGGTGGTGGTCCGGAAGTTAAAGCAGGTGCACCATTGGCTCCAGAATACACCCAAGAAAATGTTGAGTTATTAAGAGCTGGTTGCTCAAACTTGGCTAAGCATATTGAGAATGCCAAGTCATATGGTTTACCAGTTGTTGTTGCTATCAACAAGATGTCATCCGATTCCGACAAGGAACATGAAGTGATCAAAGAGGAGGCTTTGAAAGCTGGTGCTGTTGATGCAATTGTCTCCAACCACTGGGAAGAAGGTGGAAAGGGTGCTGTTGATTTGGCCAAGGGAGTTATCGAAGCTGCCAATAGACAAGAGAAGAATTTCCATTTCCTTTACGGTACTGAACCATCGATTGAAGATAAAATATCAACCATTGCTAAAGAGATGTACGGAGCTGGTGAAGTGGAATTCTTGCCCGAGGCGCAAAAGAAGATTGATTTGTACACAAAGCAAGGATTTGGTAAATTGCCAATTTGTATTGCGAAAACTCAATACTCATTATCACATGATGCAAACTTGAAAGGTGTACCAACTGGATTCAAGTTTCCCATTAGAGATGTTAAAGCATCAATTGGAGCTGGTTACTTGTACGCTTTAGCGGCTGAAATTCAAACCATTCCTGGTTTACCAACCCACTGTGGTTTCATGAATGTTGAAGTCAATGAAGAAGGCGAGATTGATGGATTGTTTTAGTGCATTTAGTTGATCCCCATGTTTTTGGAGAATTTTTTTCAAAATTAAAACTTTTTCAACCTAGTTTTAACGAATGTTATGAATTGATGTTTTCTTTTTTTTTATTGATAGATGTTAGCCAAGTATAGTTCAACACGTATATCTATGTTTTCTTTGATTTGTAGAGTAAGAAAGTAGATCATATACAGAGTTGAAGTATTGGGCTGAGTAGAGAGTAGTAAAGCGTGAGTCAAGTAGAATGATATTGTGATCCTGAAAGACTCTCTCAGCTTCAAAGTGCGAGAAAAAAAACTTCAACCAACTGTGAAAGAAAATTGAATCATCAATTTTTATCATTCATCCAATAAACAAAGATAAACATTGCGATAAGTCATCAATCAAAAGTCAGGAAGAACACACTCCCTTGAAAACACCCATTAAAGTATTTGATCCCATTGCTGAATTGCCACCTAGTGACCCAACTTTAATTTTTCATCAGACTTGAATCCCTAAGGAATACCAAACATTATCATGTCCCTCACAAGATTATCCAAACAATTTCACCCAATCGTCAGAAATGCTTTTGCAAAACAGTCAGCATCATTTGCATTGACCCAACCATTTCGTCACTTTACCGTGCCAACCATATTCAACACTACTAAGCCTGCCATATACAACTCCATCAAGACAAATGTCAGATCTTATAGCGTCTTGACAGAATCTCCAGAGGCCAAATTATACAAATACGATGACGTTAAAGACATTGCTGCTAATCCAAAAAAACACCCTGATTCAGTTTTGGTTGACGTTAGAGAACCAGTTGAATATGACGATGGCCATATCCCGGGAGCAATCAATCTTCCATTCAAGAGTAGTCCAGGTGCTTTGGACTTGTCTGAAGATGATTTCCTTGATAACTTTGGGTTTGATAAACCAGACAAGAACAAAGAGTTGGTATTTTATTGTCTTGGAGGTGTTAGATCTACTGCAGCTGAAGAATTGGCCAATACATTTGGATACAAAAAGAGAGGAAACTACGTTGGTAGTTATGAGGATTGGCTTGCCCACGAGAACAAGAAGAAATCAGTAGATTAATGCAAAAATTTGTATTGAATTTTTCAAAGTGCTGTCAATAATTGCACTCGATTAATCACTTGTCAATAGTTTTCTTCAAATGTTTTAATTTTGGTTTTCAACAAACTTTCAAAGTCAATCTTTGCCTTATAGATTTTATATGTTTTCTTTACCACACCCGACAATAAAAACAGTTCTTAAGCTATACAATCCCTATACATTACGAGATCTGAACTCCAATTGCCTGAACTCCTTTCCTAATCTCTTCTTTCTCTTTCTTTCCATGGCCTTCTCTCTTTGTTTAGGTTTCATGCTATCGTATTTGGCTTTCTGTAGAATCTTTCTCTTGTCACCACGCTTTAAAAAGTATGGCTGGCTCGATTTGCCCTCTTTGACATCTAGATATTGCTTCTTCTTGTATTCTTTTAAAATTTGTGTTTCCAAGTCATGATTCTTTAACGTGTCCATTCTTGATTTCAACGATTGAAGCTTTAGTTTGATTTCCTCCTTTTGGTCCTCATCCAACTTTGATTTCTTGTCTTTTAAAATTTGTTCCATATTTTGAATCTCTTGCTTTCGATACTCATCTAAAAAGGCATAGTTCTTTCTAGTTTGGGTTATGTCTGCTTTTCCATAAGCGGCATCAAATCGTATATCAGTATGTAAAGTTTGCAGTTTTCTTGAAGGTAGACCCTGAATGTCTCTGATTCTGGACACTGGTTTCTTACTTGATGCTTCGGCTGGGGCATGTTTGCTTCTCTTTTTATGAGAGTTTGTGTTGGTTTCTTCTGGGCCAGAATCTGAATCCGATTCCTCAAAAAACCCGTCGGAATCGATTTCATTCTTTCGACTAACCTTTTCATTCTGTAATTTTGATTGGGCATCACGTAATGTACCAAAAGAGATGGTGGCCAACTCATCATCCTCTTGATGAAGATCCTTGTGTTTTCTTGAGCGGTTTGGAACACTCAGCTGTTGATAGTATGCTTCATCCTCAGACGAGTCCAGGTCATATACTGGCTTTATTCTTGAATGTTTCGGCATATGCATTCGTGGGGTCTGGTCGCAATGGTTCTAAGGGGAAGGGTCAATGTTTTTCAAAAACCAGGCACAATTTTTCGTCTGATGAGTTTGGTGTATATGCAGGATTCATGCACTTTTGGCATGCTTGCAGACATGAAAACATTTGGTGGCTTCTCACTTGCAGTTAATACTGAGTTGCTGCAGATGAGTCTTGATGTACCTGTTGCAGATGTGCCTGTTGCAGATCCGATGATTCAAAGTGTGACTCTCTTTCTTGGAGGAATCATGTCAATTCATTCGCACGTATTGCTTTTACCACTCGCTGAGCACAAGAAATTGAGCGGGTTTTAGTTTAGTCAGATTACAACTATAGAGCTCTCAAGGTGTCAATCTATTATCCATCCTTCGTGATTTGATTAGTTGGGTTAGGTGTCTCTTGCTCAAGATTGAAATCAACAAAAGAGGGGCAACACAAAAATAGAGACAGACAGAAAATAGAAAACGCTCCCAACAACCAATTTCAGCCAGAATTTTGTTCTTTCTCGGAAATTGAAGAAAGAAAAAAAAACAAAAAAAATTGTTGAACGTCTTTTAAACAAGTTTTGTCTTTTCATCAAAAACTGATCATATATATATATATATCTATTCTATAAGTCAGGATTACCAATCATTCACAATGTTGTCAAGATCTATTGCTCGTTTTTCAAGGGTATGTTATCACCAATTGAGTCTACTTGTTCAGCTACGGTTGAAGATAAATCAGTCCAATTGCATTTGCTATCAAAGTTGAATCGGGAAGAGGGGTATACAAAGTGGAAGGGGGGTCTTTTTTTACATCATGATTGCAACTACAATTTCCCATTAGATGTTAATTCCATGCCCCTTACAAGAACGGAGCTTCTTTGAGAGTATCAATAGCTTCTTGCTTGTCCACGTTGACCCTTTTAATGCCGAGCTTTCAAATATTGGCGAATTTTTTTTTTTTTTTTTCGTCCTTCTTCCAACCGATATGCGATATGTTCCGGGATTTCATAAAATACTAACAAAATGCTTTTTCTTTTTAGTCAATTGCCCAACAAAAAAGATTCTTGTCGTTACATGAATACCGTTCTGCTGCTTTATTGAGCGAATACGGTGTTCCAATTCCAAGAGGTTATCCTGCAACAACTGCCGAGGGTGCATTTGATGCTGCCAAAAAATTGGGAACTGATGAATTGGTCATCAAGGCACAAGCATTGACCGGAGGTCGTGGTAAAGGCCACTTTGACTCTGGTTTACAAGGTGGTGTCAAGTTGATCTCATCACCAGAAGAAGCTAAAGATTTGGCTAGTCAAATGTTGGGTCACAAATTGATCACTAAGCAAACCGGTGCCAAAGGTAAAGAAGTCACTGCTGTCTATATTGTTGAGAGAAGAGACGCTCAATCTGAAGCATACGTTGCTATTTTGATGGACAGAGCTAAGCAAACCCCAGTTATTGTTGCTTCTTCTCAAGGTGGTATGGACATTGAAGGTGTTGCCGCTAAGGATCCATCCGCAATCAAGACCTTCCCAGTTCCATTGGAAGAAGGTGTTTCCGATAAATTGGCTACCGAAATTGCATCCCTGTTGGGATTCACAAAGGATGCCATTCCAGAAGCTGCCAAGACTATCCAAGGATTGTACAAGTGTTTTATTGACCGTGACTGTACCCAAGTTGAAATCAACCCATTGTCAGAAACCCCAGACCACAAAGTTTTGGCTATGGATGCCAAATTGGGTTTCGACGATAATGCCGCTTTCCGTCAACAAGAAGTCTTTTCATGGAGAGACCCAACTCAAGAAGACCCACAAGAAGCCGAAGCAAGTAAATATGGTTTGAACTTTATCAAATTGGACGGTAACATTGCCAACATTGTCAACGGTGCTGGTTTGGCTATGGCTACTATGGATATCATCAAGTTGTACGGTGGTGAACCAGCCAATTTCTTGGACTGTGGTGGTACTGCTACTCCAGAAACCATCGAGAAAGCTTTTGAATTGATTTTGTCTGACAAAAACGTCAATGGTATTCTTGTAAATATCTTTGGTGGTATTGTTAGATGTGACTACGTTGCCAAGGGTTTGATTGCCGCAACGAAGAACTTCAACTTGGATATCCCAGTTGTTGTTAGATTACAAGGTACCAACATGGCTGAAGCTAAGGAATTGATTGAAAATTCTGGTTTGAAATTGTATGCCTTTGAAGACTTGGATCCAGCTGCTGAAAAGATTGTAGAATTGGTCCCAAAGAAGGCTTAGAGTGAAGGAGAGATGTGTCCATATATAGAGAATGAATAAAACAAGAAACAGAAGGAATAATTTTTGATTATGTCGTAGCTTTGGAATCGGTTCTGTTGGTAGTGTGTAGCGTGAAAAAAAGAGACATAAAAAATTCAAAGCGAATTATCGCCACCAACACAATTGAGTAGTTACCATCCATTTCCATAAACCAATTGCCAACAAAAAACAATTACATCCCTTACCCAAAGACATGTTCTTAACTCGAAGTGAATACGATAGAGGTGTATCCACCTTTTCACCAGAAGGAAGACTTTTCCAAGTTGAATATTCTCTCGAGGCCATTAAATTAGGATCAACTGCAATTGGTATCCAGACCAGTGAAGGTGTCATATTAGGAGTTGAAAAACGTGTCACCTCATCTCTACTTGAATCTTCGTCTATTGAAAAGATTGTCGAAATAGATCATCATATAGGATGTGCCATGAGTGGATTGACTGCAGATGCTAGATCGTTGATTGATCACGCTCGTGTATCCAGTTTGACACACAATTTGTATTATGATGAAAACATTGGTGTTGAAAGCTTAACCCAAAGTGTTTGCGATTTGTCATTGAGGTTTGGGGAAGGTGCCGATGGTGAAAAGAGATTGATGTCGAGACCGTTTGGTGTTGCTTTATTGATTGCAGGATTTGATAAGGAAAAAGGTCCTCAATTATACCATGCCGAGCCATCGGGAACCTTTTACAGATACGATGCCAAGGCAATCGGCTCTGGAAGTGAAGGTGCTCAAGCTGAGTTGAACAATGAATACCACAAGAGTTTGAGTTTGAAAGATGCAGAGTTGTTGGCGTTGAAGATTTTGAAACAAGTTATGGAAGAAAAATTGGATTGCAAAAATGCACAATTGGCCAGTGTTACAGAATCAGAAGGGTTTAAAATATACAGTGACGAGAAAACGGACGCAATTATAAAGGTTTTGAATGAACAAGCTACGGATGAAGATACCTTGATGAGCTAAGATATATATCATTTAGAATTTTCAATGCACTCAATCATTCAGGGAAACACAGCTCCAATCTATCACTCAACTCGAGCAATTTTCTATTCTCCTTCTCGCCAACTCGTTTAATCGTAGAAAGAAAGTATGCAAGTAGCTCCCCGAATTTTTGATAACGAAGGAGAAAACTTTCATCCATGTAGTCAAGCCGTTTTTGCACCAGCTCACCATCCATCGGTTTATTGAACTTTCCCGGAAACTCTTTCGAAAATGTTTCAAACAACTCAGGATGAACAAGTACCAACATTTTCTTCATTTGGATAGTGTAAGATTGAAACAGGATAATAAAATAAAACATTTCCTTGACACACAGTAACGTCTCGGGACGAGTTAGCAAGGAGTCGCTAAGTGCAACAGTTGTATATGTCTCTAACTTTACTTTCAAATCATTGACTGATAAACTTGCATCAGTTGTTGTTGTCTTGCGTGAATTGATCCTTTTATCAAATATGGAATTCATTCCATAGTTGCTCAGTAGTTTATTGTTGAGTGCTTGCTCCTCTTTACTAGTAACATCCGAGCCCATGTTTGCACTAGATAACTGGTCCATGTACTCATTCAACATATGATGAATCTGGTCGTAGTTACTCTCAATCACATCGTACATTACATAGGATTGTACATGAGTCACAAATGTTAAGATCCGTGATTGCAACATCCTGCATCTCAAGATCCATTTCTGTATTCTTTGAGGAAACGACATTTCTGTCCATATTCTGGACGTATTGATATCTTGCCAATTGTTTTCGATCTGTTTGGTTACAAATTTTAGCATAAATAAAAACTTGAACAAGGTTTCATATTGGTATGATATTTGTCTATTCAAGACAAAATTTAGTGGGAATTGTAGTGGAACAGTCAAATCCACACTCAAAAACGTGATATCCTCAACGCTATCACTCAGCCTCTTTTCGAGACCCTCCTCATCCTCGTTCCTTAGTTCCCCAGTACTATTGTGCTCTTTAAGCAATTCTCGAAGATCATAATGTGTTAGATCTGACTCCTTTCTTGCCATCAATTCCTCTGTGGCTTTAAAGAAATTTTCAATCGTGATTGTAAATCGCTGGCTAAGTTCTACCACACTGACAGCAAATGGGTTGCTCTTTCTTTCTGAATCCAACGATGATGTTACATGCTCGTCATATTGTCTCAGAATTTTCAGTGTTGATATTCTATACTTGTTTCGTTTCAAATCTTGAAATGCGTCATCAATAAATGAATCTATAGTGAAAGATTTATCAAACAAGAAAAGTGTTTGAAACGCTTCCACCAACCTGGGGAACCGGTAACCTTCAAACAATAGTTTCAATAGCATCTTGTTTGCTCGAGCAAAGAATAAATCAATCTTGAGCTCCAAATCTGGAGCATTGAGACTTTTTACACACTCCAAAGTTTCACCCAAATATTGAAAATCATGCAAGTTAGTACACGTTTTAAACATGCTCAAAAATTTTCCCGTGTTTATAATCTTGTTTTGAATTTTTGTGTCAAGGAATTGATCAAGTAACCCATCCTCTTTAAACAAAAATAGCTCATTCCAATAAAAATCACTTCTCGTTTGGAAAAAGGACTGTAGTCCCTTGGGTATTTTGGCAACCTGGATCATAAACTCGTCGAATGGATCCTCAATGGATCCTTCAGCAAGCCAGTGGTTCAACATCTGTACATAGTCAACACTCACTTCATCATAAAGTGCAGACAAGAAGCTGTATGATATAGCATCGCCTTTGAAAGCGGAGATTCTTTCTTGAATAATCTTTAAAACAAGCCCACCTTTACAAACTCTCATTTTCTCTGTATACATGTCTGTTTCTAGACGATGTAGTTTTGTGGTGGTCGACTCCTCTTTCGGTAGGCTGCATCTCTCTTCATTCAATTGATGTATCTCTATGGCAATGGAGTACATGTGGGACATCTTGTTGGCTATTTCTTGGTAGAGAACTTGCTCGAGTGCATTTATGTTGAATGTGGAATTGTATTGAAATTCACGCTCTAAAGAAACGAGCACGTCGATGTACAGCTTAAAGAATTCAGCTATGCTGTGACAAAAGGCTTGCACTAATTTCCCATAAGCCGCATCATTATAGTATTCAATGAATGAATTTAATCCACTAAAATGCTTACCAATTCGTATTATCCTTTTGGTGACTGTTTTCAAACTGACATCCAAATTTTTTGCAATTTTGAAGTCAATTCCTCGAATTTTGGCACTTTTCGAAGACTTATTATATGTTTTGCCATATTGAATGTAGTGACCTTCGTATCCTAAGAGAGCGAATAATATATCTTTAATTATCAATGCCTGTTGTATATTTATATCATCGATTTCCAGAAGCAAAGGAGCCGGTAACTTTTGCACCAATGGAAGTTCAGACACAATACATGACATTTGAGTACCACACGGATCAGCGTTATCCAAATCAAACTCCATTAATTGTACAGCATCATAAGTTGGTTGAGGACTGGATGATTTTTCTTGTTGTTTATACATTGTGAAGTCCTGACTTGAATGAGGGTCAAGTGATGAAAAAGAAACTCCTTCTTGATTTTTTTGATTCCTTTGATTAAATTCAAAAATTCTTGGACCCTCTTGTAGTCGGTTAATTTGTGAAGGAGTATACTGATTCATACGGTTGTTGGTATGAAGGAATCTCTCTTTACTTTGTTTACAGTTGTTTGAATGTTTTGATTTTTCTAATTTTGTTCTTCTCGCGTACAATACACAGTTTACTCATTACACAAAATCAAACGCTATTCAATCCATTCCAGATCTTCATCATCTTCAACATCCAGAATATTCATAGCTGCAATCGCCAACTCTGCTTCTTCTTGCACCTTTTTCAACCCACAAAGCTCCTCCAAGTATCCTTGCTCATTGAGGCACCTCTTTACAAATTCCCATTTGTGGTCATTGTACTCGGTTACAACTTTTTCGGAACAAGCAGAACAATGTACATATCCAGGTGCATACAAACTAGCTTGTGAAAAGTTGTGTAAAAACCCCCGTATCTGATGCGGTATAGCCCCAAAAGTTGTGACATCGCCATGTCTTGCTCTATGTTTTTCAGGTTGTTGCAAAATTGACACTAACAACTCTACTGCCAAGGAGGACGCCATCAATGCTCCGCCAGGTCGTGTTACGGTACACATTTGATCTAAGGTACGATCACTTAGACTGTCATCTGGTGCGACAACATCATTGCAAAAGTAGCAGCCTAGACGATCTGCTTTCAGTTGCGAGGGACTACCGTGTCTCATGACCAAGTAACTATCAAACCCTAATGCTGCATTAATCACAATCTTGTCTTTGGCAGCTCCAATAACAGTGGGAAGCCACCTTGACTCTCTGGAATCCATCAATAAAAAGATCACATCATTCTGTGAGATCAAAGTGTCCAAAAGCTCATAGGAGGCCCTCTGCTTTTCTTCATCAGTAACAGGATGCCCAATCATGGGCACTTCCAAACGTACACCCTTTGCGGAAACGCCTGGGTATACGGTTTTTAGGTTATCGGCAGCTTTTTGAGCTTTTAATTCTCCTTGACCATTGTCGCTGAAGCAATCTTTGAAATTGAAAAGCAGCTGTCGTACAGGATTTGAGTAGGAAACACGTCCATTGTCAACAAATGTTATGTCTTTGAACCCCCAACCTAGCAACGTCCTCCCCACGTAACTCCCCAATGTTCCAGCTCCTAAGAGTAGGATTTTTTGCTTTTTTATGATATCAAGATCTAGCTGCGGTGCAATCCTCCATTTCATCAACTTTAGATTCAATTCAACTGCTTGGTTTGCAAGTTCCAATGGATCAATCAACAAGCCCAAATCGGCTATTTTGGGACTCAATTTCCCCTGACTGGTACGTTCCCACCCAGTGACTTTGAGCGGGTCCGGAACTGTCGAAAGAGAAAGAGTCCACTTGAATGAACCTTCTTTTCTATACACCACCAAGTCAATCTTTCGAAAACCTTGTTGAGCTAGGTAGTATAGATAGTTCTTAACCTGAATCGAAGGTTTGTGCTCCAAGGTGACACAAGAATCGTAATATACAAACGTATGAGATTTCTCGACATCAGCTGTGTCAAAGAGTTTACCATTATCAAGTTGAAGGAATTGACCACTCGTGGATACGGCATTTTGTTTGAGCAATTCGTTTGTCTCTGGATTCACTTGTTCTTCTCCTTCGAGGGTCCATTCACTACCCAATATTGGGAATGCCATCCAATAATAAAACTTGTATTTTTTCAAATCCGAGTAGCTCCATACATAGAAATAGTTGAAGGTTTCAACATCAAATGTCTTTGCCTTTAATATTTTCTCCTTTAGTTGTTGCCCCCAATCCTTCAATAGCTCTTGTTTATTCTTTTCCTTGTACTCCTCAATGGTGTTGACATTAATCAATTCTCCTTTGATTGTTAAGCTGTCCTCTCTAGCTGGCACTTCACTGGCAAAACTGTCATCCTCTAAATGCACGATCGGAGTGTCATTAAATTTGTTTAAATGTTGAGCTTTCAATTGGAAGCCACATATTAGCTGACTTGATGAATCTAACTTGAACTTATCTAGCTTTAGCTCAGCTAATTTCGTAAAGAAGGAAGAGTCTACAAACGACTGAGTTGGTGAATATTTTGGATGTGGCATATGGACGTCACGGAAGGAAACGAAACCTTTAAGGGTAAATCTCTAATCAACATTAAATTGCGCGCTACAAAAAACCACACTATTTATTTACTCCACCTATTCATTCATCGGCGTATCTTGTAATGTCATTTCATCAAGTTCATCAAGCAACTCGTCAATGGCAATTCTTGGAGCATCGTCTTCATCTTCTTCATCAATGTCGTCATCGTTCTTTTGCGGTTGCCCTTCATCAGCTTTATACATATTGATTGTTTGTCTCAATTCTTCATCTTCTTCCAATTCTTGCAAGAACAATTCATAGTCTCTTTCGGCCTTTTCTTGTTCTTGTCTGGCTTGTCTTGAATCATCATTTGCGATAATATCGTTGTGTTCCTTAGCCATTCTCTTCAACTTCCACTTTCTATTCTTTGATTTCTTTGATTTTCTTGCATAGTGCTTCTTGACTATAACCACCTCTGGTGTATTATCAGTATCCAATGTATCCCAAAGCTCGGAATTCAAATTTGAGTTTGTTAAATAATATCCAAGACACGAATCTCCGGGATGCAAAATAGCGCCCAAATGCGACCTCACATAAAACGTTTGGTCATTAGACCCGAAGTCACTGGCTCGGCTAACTTCAATATCCGCCAAAACGTATTTTCCTTTGATGTCACCAGTGGGCTCAACATCCAAAACAATAAACTCGACTAGTTGGGTTGCATCTAATAAGGAAGGGAATGGTGATCTCCAATACACTTGAGACGATAGGTCGGCTGTTTGCAACGTACTGAAATCAACAAATTGCATGGCATTATTAACTTTGTTACATAATACCAACCGTGAAATATTTCCCATCGAGTGTGCCAATTTCTTTGGTAATACCACCAAATCGTCACGACAAATCGGGGCGATTTCAATGGAGAAGGAAAATTTGTAACTGGAAGAGCCCGAGTGTATATCAGTACTAACAAGCTCCTCGGATTTTTTCACTTTCACAGGTGCAACCGAAGTCAAAAAGTCAACCATTTTTGCTGCATGATTCTTTTGTGCGTAAAAGAAATCCAATCCATCCTTGGTCTCTTGAATTGAAACTGTGTCCATATGAGCATTGTGTTTTAAAATCAATTGCTCCAAGTACAAAAATGTCCTTTTATGAGGAACTTTTTGCCTTATTTGAACGGTCGCCCTCCATGTGTTTGTAGTGTATGACTTTGCACAGTCGGGACACTGCATTGCAATGACAACATATTCAACTTCAAATGTCTGCTGGACTATAGTATTGGCCATGGCTTCACCTTGAACAGTGAGTTTAACTCTAATTCTTCGTGAATGTGGTTCTGTCCAAATAAATGATGCATCCACCAATCTTACCTTGTTCAAACCTTTCAAACGTCTGAGACAGAGTGCAAGAAGCTCTCTTGATTCAAGTTGAGCTCTAATCCACTGCCCTGGAGGTTGTAAAAATCTCTCACAATTTCTGCAGAACGAAACATTTGCCTCCCTGGGGATACCTTCAGTTATATCAACGTTCAACTTTATACAATCATAACACATAACAAGCCCCTGTGAACCGTCCATAGGAACACCACAGTTGCAACAAAGGACAGTTGCAACAGGGCCAGAAGCTGTATCACTTGGAGTTAATTGGGTGTAATTTGACATGATTGATGAGAAGAATATATAGCTTATTGCTGAATAATGATTCCTTTTCTCTTCTTTTTTTTTTATGTCATCTCAAATGGGGAGCGCATTTTGCGTTAAGAGTGCATATAAACAAGTGTTTCTGTTTTTGATTTTTCGACAATTGTATATATCAACAATCAACTTTATTCAGACATGGTTGATAGAAAAAGAACTATAAAGGTGGAAGATGATGAGAGTGAAGATGACACACCATTGAATAAAAAGATAAAGCTAGAGTCAAAGGAGACGACACCTGTTGTGGATAAGAAAGTAGCCGAGACAGCGAAGAACGATGAAGTTAAAGTAGAGGATGCTAACGACAATGAACAGTCGAATGATGATGACGATGGCGCTGGTGAGGACAACGATGATGATGGCGACGGCGATGACGATGACGATGACGATGATGATGATGATGATGATGATGACGAGGCAGAAGAAGAGCGAAAACGAATAACGAACTTTAATTTTGATGGAGAAATCTACACATTCAAAGAGCGACCCTCAGTTATTGAGGAAAAAGAAGGCAAGATTGAGTTTAGAGTGGTGAACAACGACAATACAAAGGACAGTCTAATAGTTTTGACAGGTCTCAAAAACATTTTCCAAAAGCAGTTGCCAAAAATGCCACGTGAATATATTTCGCGATTAGTTTACGATCGTTCACACTTGTCCATGGCTGTTGTACGAAAGCCGCTCACAGTAGTCGGTGGTATAACATACAGACCTTTCAATAATAGAGAATTTGCTGAGATTGTGTTTTGTGCAATCTCCTCCACTGAGCAAGTTCGCGGTTATGGTGCCCATTTGATGAATCATTTAAAAGACTATGTTAGAGCAACATCACCGATCAAGTATTTTTTAACTTATGCTGACAATTATGCCATTGGTTACTTTAAAAAGCAAGGTTTCACGAAAGAGATCACGCTTGATAAGTCGGTGTGGATGGGCTACATTAAGGATTATGAAGGTGGAACTTTAATGCAATGTTCGATGCTCCCGTCGATCCTTAGATATCTTGACCTGGGAAAGATACTTCTTTTACAAAAAGCGGCAATTGAAAGGAAAATCAGGCTGCGGTCAAAGTCTAATATTGTGCGACCGGGGCTCCAAATATTCAAAACAAACAAAAATGTGACACTTGATTATAAGGATATACCCGGGTTGGCCGAAGCGGGATGGCTGGAGGAGATGGATAAGTTAGCGCAAAAGCCAAAAAGGGGCCCGCATTACAATTTCATGGTTACACTTTTTTCAGAAATGCAAAACCATCCTTCTGCTTGGCCATTTGCTGTTCCTGTCAACAAGGATGAAGTTCCAGACTATTATGATGTCATTAAAGAGCCCATGGATTTATCTACAATGGAACTGAAATTGGAAAACGATAAATATGAATCATTTGACCAATTTTTGTACGATGCAAGGTTGATTTTCAAAAACTGTCGATCTTATAACAGTGAGTCTACAACGTATTTCAAGAATGCCAACAAATTGGAAAAATTTATGAACAACAAGATAAAGGATAGTGCCGAGTATTCCCATTATTTAGACTAGAGGATTCAGTTTTTGTGTTAAAAAGCTGTCGGAGAAAAAAAAAGTTGTTGGTGATAAATAATCCGTCAAATGTAAAATTGCTTCTCTGTAAAATCGCATCTCTTTTAGAAACATACATTATCAAAATGACCGCCGAAGTTTATTCCTATGCCGAGCAGGCTGATCTTGCAAACGCCGTTGGAAAGTACATTGTTAAACATCAGAATGAAGCTATTAAAGCAAACGGATCATTTAAAATTGCAATTTCAGGAGGCTCCCTAGGTAAAGTTTTGAAAGAGGCATTGATTGATAATAAGGACATAGGTGCAGAAGTGCAATGGGACAAATGGGAGGTGTATTTCAGCGATGAAAGACTTGTTCCATTGAATCACGAGGACTCCAATTATGGCCTTTTCAATGAAATGGTTCTTTCGAATCTTGCTTCTTCAACAAAACCAAAAATATACACTATAGATGAATCGCTATTAACAGGTAACAACGGACAAATAGAAGGTGCCGATATTGAAAAGGATAAAGAAATTGCCAAGAGATATGCTGCTCATTTACCTCACAAGTTGGATGTCATATTGTTGGGATGTGGTCCGGATGGACACACTTGTTCGTTATTCCCAGGGCATAAACTTCTCCACGAAAGGGCCCAGTTAGTTTCCTATATAAATGACTCACCAAAACCACCTCCAAGAAGAATCACAATTACATTCCCAGTCTTGGAGAGTGCAACTGCAATCGCATTTGTAGCTCAAGGGTCAGGAAAAGCACCTATTTTGAAAGAAATCTTTAACGATTCTGAAAGTAAGTTACCTTCCAAGTTGGTTACCGACATCACATCTGGAACCGAAATTAGTTGGTTTGTTGATTCTGCTGCAATTGAGGGTGCCGACGTATTAAGTAGCAAATATTAGATTTTGATTTAGAATAACAATAATTCCTTTTTTTTATAGAGACTAAATTTAGGTTGCATTAAAATTTTGTGTCGAATAAAGTCCAGACCTCTCTGAAGGATCAAGTCGCCATGGGTATGTGTACCACTAACACTCGATGTAACCTGAGACCTCTGCTAACTAACACTTCAAGGATTAGGTGTTGCATTATGGTTTTGTCCGAGACAAAACTCTCAAATCCATGATAAATTGACAACATTGAGTAGTTCCATAAACACATTGTTTCCTGGACTGCCACCCAAGTTTGAACCACATATAACCATTACCACCAATGTCAGCATCAATCTCGATGATCCGTCGAAAACAAAGGATGACGTTGATAAAGTTTTGTCAGCTTGTGCTGTGGCTTTGCAATCGTTACCCAAAAATCATGCCAAGCTTGTGACTATAGGAAATGTTAACAGTCAAAGGAAGTACTTTCAAAAGCTATATTTTGAAGTGGTTAAGGATCCCAATTTGATTCTGTTTGCGCAAATTATGAGAGAATTATTTGTCATAGCGCCAGCTGACATTGAAGCAGAGAATCAAAAGCAGAACCCACAATTGTACACCACTGATAATCATGGAAATACAGTACGGCGAAGACCTCTGAGAAAGCATAGCAGGGAATTGTCACAAACTACAATTAAGGAATTTGATACCACTGAAATTCAAAGACGGGCCAGGTACAAGGCGGTCGAATGGGCAGAGAAAGAGTACGAGCCACATATATCCCTAGTATATAGCAATATTTGGCCCATTGACAATGCATTGTGGCTAACAATCAAAACGAGAATCAGCGACTATCTTGGCATTGAAGATGTTGATGCCGGAAACCTACACAACCATGGCCTTGGATGGGATAGTGGGGTTTTCAAGTTGGTTTTATGTGAAGGCGAAGTTCAAGACTGGATTGTTTTGGGAAGTGTTGACGTCTAGTGTGCGTTGTGGAAAATAATTTTGGTAAATGTCGAAAGTTCCAGAGGCACTTGTTGCAAGGGCATACTTCAGGCTTGAAATATTGCAGTGATGACCCTGTCTCAGCCAAACACTACAGATATAGTAACTATTTATCCAGCATATAGAGCGTATAATGGTTTGTATCTACGAAGCTAGCTTTTGTAAAGGGCGCTCGATTGAAGCCGTAGTGGGTAAAATCGCCGCCTTTGTGTAATTTGTGCCTTCTTGAAATGCTTTTTTGTTTGCAATATCTCAGTGAAAAATTTAGAGTAAACCACCAACATCTTCAGAGTAACCCTCATCTTAAATGCAAATAAATCCAATTAGTGAATACTTTTGCGAGACATGTTCGGGGGCGTTTGAAAATCCAAACGATGCACAGAAACATTTGTCAACCACAAGACACAAGTCAGTAAAGCTTTTGCCTCTAGATGAGATTTTGGAATGTGAAGAGTGTGCAGATTCTAATATTCACCAACTAGCCATCTTGCGTTACGGGCTCAATGATATGGCCTTGATGTGTCAGCAGTGCTTGGACAGCACGACCAAGGATAGTGGTGAAGAGCCGACAGCAAAGTATACGTTATCAAATGGTGCCTTATTCGGAAAATTAGCCCAGTACATCAAGTTTAGAGATATCCTGTGTGCGTCATGCGGAGCAGATGATGATCTATACGTTGCAAATACCCCCAATGGGCAGATAGTAAGCTGTAAACAGTGTTTGCCAAAGTATGAATCTCCAAACATTACCTTTGTCAGTGAAAATGATGACAAATTCTTGACTGAGCTTTTAGGATTAAAGGAGGTGCTTGTTAAAAGTAAGTCTTTTGGAAAAAAGGACGGGAGAAGAGGTGGGAGTAGAGGCGGGAGAAAAGGTGGTCGTGGAAGGTCCGTTGGGAGATCCAGAAGAGTTAAAAAGGAGGATCCAGAAGCCGAATCAAGACGACAACATTATCAAGAGTCAAAAAAGTTTGCCAGTGATGTAAAGTCGGGATCGACAGTCAAAGCTATTGGAGCTGGTAGTATTGGTGATAGCTCAGGGAAGCCACCAAATGGAAAAGAAGCCAAGAAGGCGAAAGGTTTCAGAAAAATGGTTGGTAATGTGGGAGACCTGAAAGCAGTTAACTCAAAGGATACGAAGGGTGATGGAAAGGGCAGTGGCAAAGGAAAGGGACAAGATAATGTAAAGGGTAATGGAAAGGGCAATGCTAACGGAAAGGGACAAAGTAATTCCAAGCCGGCGTCAAAAGCAAATTCGAATGCCGACAATCTATCTACTATTAATTCAAAGATGTCATCAAAAACAAATAAGGTTGAGAAAACTGTATCTAAAAATGGTAGTCCAAAAGTGGGGACATCTTCGAAGTCTCAAGGCTCGAAGCAAACAAACCTCAAAAAAGAGACTACCCACAATCCAAGGAATTCCAAGGTCGCACCCAAGAAAGAGTCAAACACCCACATGAATGACCTCAAAAGTCCCGTTCGTAAGGAAAAGACCCCCAGTCGTCAGAACTCTCCCGCACCGCTGTCTGAGTTGGTGTTACCTCCATATATTACTAAATACCATCCTTCACCAAAGCCCAAGCTTTCCTATGACACCATTGACGAGTATTTCCGTGAAATGAGTTTCAATGTCTTTTTGGAAGATCAACTCACCAATGTGCTGAACATAATTGAGCCTCAGGACTTGATTATTGAGTGGTTTCAGGATCAGGACAAGAAAAACAACCAATTCAAGGTGAGTATTCCAATGAAACCAGAAATTATGAACAGGTTCTTATCCGATACTTTCAAAAGTTTAAAGAAAGATCCATTCCAAAAAGATCAAGCAATGTTTTTGATCTTGAATGATGAGATCCCTTGGTACGGTAAAGTGGCCACTGTTGACAGTGTCAAAACTGGGAAAAATCGGAAAACGTCCAAGGTTAGTCATGTGGAGATGGTGATTGTCCTTTACAAATGGAATAACCAGCCGTTACCGAAAACAGTTCATGCGCAACATTTGAAGCTTTTGCCAGCATCAATTCCAGTCAGTAGAATCCTCAACGCAATGGACAACCTTGCAAATCCAAGCTTTATCAAGATGTTATTGGGAAAAGAACCAATCAAGCAAATCACATTCAACAATAGAGTTAATTTTTCTTCCAATTTGAACGATTCACAAAAGGCAGCTATCCAATCAGTTTTGAATAACAAGATCAGCGTGGTTCAGGGCCCTCCCGGAACTGGTAAAACTTCAGCAATATACGAAACGATTATTCAATTGCTTGAAGCATTGAACACGTTTCCGGTTCTTGTGGTTGCGGCATCAAATATAGCAATTGACAACATCGCTGAAAAGTTGTTGCCAAAGCATGGGAAGCTGATTTTGAGGATAGCCGCAACGAGCAAGGAGAGGGAATATAATAGAGACCACCCATTGGCCAGCATTTGTCTTCACCACAAAATATTCGATGCAATGTCAATGAAGCATCAACAAGTGCAGAATGATATGAGACGTGGCACAAGTGTCAGCAGTAACGCTTATAAACAGTTTGCTCTTGAAAAATTTCAAATCACGAAAGAGCAAGTGGCTCAAGCGAAAGTTATTCTCACAACCACTGTTGTGGCTGGTGGGCCACAATTGAAATCACTTGCAAAATGTCCCGTTGTGATTATGGACGAGGCGACTCAGTCATCAGAGCCAAGTACGTTGATTCCATTAGCAGTCCCTGGTGTTGAAAAGTTTGTGTTTGTGGGTGATCAACGACAATTGAGTTGTTTTTCATTGATCCCGAATTTGTCAACGTCATTATTTGAAAGGGTTTTGCTCAATGGATCATACGTATCACCTCACATGTTGGACATTCAGTATAGAATGCATCCAGCAATCAGTGAGTTCCCCAGAACCAGGTTCTATAATGGTAAAGTGAAAAACGGGATCACTGCTGATTCAAGGAAAATGGAAGGAATTCCCGAAAACCCAGTGTTCTTTTGGAACACCAATGGAAATGCGAGAGAACAATCGGTACGCAATTTCCTACGTGAGGATCGAGGTTACACATATACCAATCGAGATGAGGTTTCATATATTCAACAAGTCTTGAGATCATTGTTGATTGAAAAAGGAATTCATAGAGAAAATATTGGAGTTGTGACGCCTTACTCTGGTCAACGTGATTTGATATCATCTGTATTGGTGAAAGATGACATTATTAACCCGACAAATGAAGAATTGCAAGTCGAAGTTGATATTGATGATATTACCAATGATTCCAAACCAGTTAGTATTCACATAGTATCTGGCATAATGATTGCTTCAATTGATGCATTTCAAGGAAGGGAAAAAGATTTCATGATAATGTCATGTGTTCGATCAAACAACCAAGGTACAATTGGGTTCCTCAAAGATGAAAGGAGATTAAACGTGGCACTCACCAGAGCCAAGTATGGTTTAATAATGATTGGTGATGTCAATTGTTTAAAGAAAGGTGACAAATTGTGGAAAGAGTACATGCAATACTTGGAAGAAAAAGGCTTGATACATACTCAGCTAATATATTAAGTAGGTTATTCAATACTCAATGGTGTGGTGTAAACTAGTTTCAAGTCTTTTTGCCTTCTCCTTTTTACTTTTGGAGGTTGCAAAAAAGATTGAAAAAAATAACGACAACTGCAGGACTCGAACCTGCGCGGGCAAAGCCCAAAAGATTTCTAATCTTTCTCCTTAACCACTCGGACAAGTTGCCAATCAATACTAAATAAACTTTGACGATTGCGCCAGAAAGCCAATTTTACAAAATAATCAGCTCCTGGATTATTCCACAGTGAAAAATTTTCAAGTTACATTAGTATTACTCAGCCCGAACATGGAGAACTATAGAGCACCTGACAAACCTCCGCTCCAAGTGATCCTCATTTGCAAATGCCTTCCGCTGGCAAACAACTTAATTCAAATTCATGAAACAAACCTAAAAAATACATCAGTTTAAAAGAGCAAAAATAAACCCCTCGCCATTGATCCAATCGAAACAGCATTAGGGTCAATAACGATTCAACTACTTTTATAACTTATTCAAAGAATCAAATTCATTCAACGACTATCACCGAAAAAAAACAAAGTTATAAAATTTAAACCATATAATAATAATTTCTAATCCAACTTTCCCAATATTGTTCTAATGCCCAAATGTCACTTTCATTAACAAGCAAACTCCACTTAATGTCTTCGAGCCAGACTTTCTCTTCTCTGTTTAAAACCTCCACTGGTATTCCGGAAGCATCACTCCAAGACTTGTTTGTGAATGTGTTGTCGTCGTTAAACTTGTTGGCCAACATAAGAGCCACAACAACCTTTACAAAACTAACATTGAAACCATACCTCAGGATGTACACGAGTCCAACGAGTACCGTTGATTTAGATAAGTTTGTTGCTGTTAATATATGTTCAATGTTGTGTTTGGTGCTCGTGTAGACAAATCGTGATAGTAAGTTTGGTGATTGTTGTAGTTGATGTGGTTGTTGCAGTTGTTGTGGTTGTTGTAGTTGTTGTAATTGAGGAAGTGGTACTTGTTCGTGATAAGGAATCTGTCGTGGTTGGAAGTATGATTGTGGATAGTAAGGCTGGGAAACAGGGAATGGTTCGTGGGCAAAGTGTTGGTGCCACGGATCTGTTGTATATTGATGTTGAGCCTGGACAGGCCAGTAATAGGTGTTGCTCATACTTTTTCAGGAAGAGTCTTAATGAAAAGCTCTTCTCTAGGGTCTAAAGCGTTCGATAGCACGCTTGTAGTTTGTTGTTTAGTTGGCTCGAAGTACAGAGAACCCCAAAGCTAAACGTTTTGTGCAAAACGAAAAAAAAAATTTTTTGTTCAACTTCTTTTTCTTTTATTTCTTTTCGACCAAATCTTTTGATATTTTGAGCAAAAGGACACGACATATCGCAAAACGATGACACATAATCAAAGAACACATCTAGGCACGATGTCACACCTTTTTCACTGGCACAAACACTCTTTCTTATTCTTCCTACAAGTCGTTGTGGTAGCAAGCAGCTCAACCAATACCGTGCACTTCTATTGGGAATCTTTCTCTACGCTACTGTTGCAGAGACTGTGTACTTTCTTTTCAAAGAGAAGATCTTTTTTACGACGAGTAAACGTACCGTCATGGAAAAGAAAAGAAACTTTTTTCTTTTTCACAAGTCGATGACCTTTTTCCGCACACGTGCCCATTTGCAGCAACAAACTCCTTAAGAGTTCTGAGGGGATAGATAATATTTGACAGTTGCACCACATAACACTGCGAGCTTAGTTGGAACTCAACCACTAGGACCGCTGTATCAAGTAGTCACAGCAACTCTCTCTCAACAAAATTTTGTGTGTATTTACATGCAAATAGTTGCAAATTTCACTATACAAATTCTATCTGCCATGCCTCTGCTCCCAAAATTGTAAACAACTTGTAAGAATCCATCCCAAGACCCCAACCAACATTGCCATTATACCATATGCTTCGGCAAAACCTAAATTATCAAACATTTTGGGGTAATAAAATGGCCCAATAAAGGCAAACAATTGTCTGAGAAATGTTACAAACAAACTGATTTGTACTGCTTTAGTGTGATCCAGATCAATACAATAAGCGATAATTGGTGATGTACCAATTTGCAAACCAAAAGCAGCAATTGCACATCCAATCAATGGAGTCACATTGTAGTGGTCAATGTTTTGTATTTGAACACCAAAGACAATCAAACCAACAATGCAAGTGATGTAGCCTGGATGGGTAACCCATAATCTAAAACTTGGACCTTTGTTATTTTTATGACCCCATTGCACCAATCTGTCCGACAAGTAACCACCAACTTCACCAATAACAGTACCAATAACAAATGAAAGAAATTGCAAACCCAATGCTTGTGGCCCCAATTCAAATTTGTGCACCATAACCTGGGGGATTTCAACATTCATGGCAATATTACCATGCATAAACATCATGGTGTAACCAAATGCAGGAATAAATACTCTTGGTTTCAAGAGAAACATTAGTGGTTCAAGAAATTTAAAAATGGTGATTTTGTTCTCTGGGAAGATGGCTTTGAAGCGTAATTGTTTGAATCTGTTAGTTTCATTTCTTGACAAATCAGCTGGGTTATACGAAGTTTCTTTACCAAGGAACAAGTAACAGACAGCTAATACAAACATGGTACAAGCAAACACAACATGAACGTATTTTGGATTTTGGTATTCAGCAACAAAACCCATAAGGAAAGCACCAAACATGGTTCCCAAGTTGACAGATATAGCCCAAACTCCACTTCTTGAACCTCTTTGGTGACTAAATGTAGTTTCTTTTACAATTGCCCCACCAACTGCCAAACCGGGAGAGACAAACACCGCCAGCAAACATCTCATTGCCATCAAGGTGCCGTAATCAGTACTGAACACAGCACCAATGGAGAATGCCATGGTTCCCAATACTGATATAATCAAAAGCAACCTTTTACCGTATCTTTGCATAACTGGCACCCAAAACATTGGAAATGTACCAATGAGCACAATTTGGGCTGAAGTCAAGTATGAGACCCTAGGCACAGGCTTGTCCAATATTTCTGAGTATTTACCGAATGATGGAACTATACCTGACGCCATAAAAGTCCCCATAAACCCATGGAAAGCCACCATCCCCAACTGTAAGAATTTGAAACTATCTGGCCAGTTCAATGGATCGTCATCACTCATGGATGGGAGTGGATCCAATTCATAGGTTCCATGTTTTGCAATAAGATATTGCTTGTGTTCTTCAGATATAGAAGCTGGATGTGACCCATGAGTGGAAATCTTTTCCACCTGGTCATCCATCGGACCTTTTTCATGATCTATAGAGGGTGTATTTGAAGAAGTCATTGAATGTTGAGTTGATAAAAGAAGAATCTTTGGTAAGAATGGACACCAGCCTCTATATTTATATATGTAGTGGAGTATCATCTACCGAGAGGGGTGCAGAAGCATTTTGAAACCGTAATTTGCAACAGACGTTTGAGAAGGTAAATTTCGTCTAACGAGATCTAACCTATTGTTATCTGTAGTTGCGTTTGTGGAGTAGTGCTGCAAGATCTAAGGGGTAAATATATATCCAAACAAACTATTGCAATCTGTGACTAGCCAAGTTTTATATACCAATATATATCCGACAAAACATGTCGAAAACAATTAGTTAAGTAACTTTTGGCGTAATGCGTGTCAGCTAGTAAAGTCCCCCCACTAAATATATTACCCCCAAACCTTGTTTTGCCTGAAAATGGGACGATTTGCATGATAACAGATTTTGTTCTTTTTGGTCGCTCTCCCCCGCAATCTGCTTTCGGAAATACAAAAAATTAAACTTTTTAGTGGATTCACATAGCTTATTCTTTTGCAAAGTTCTCAATTGGATACATGTTGTTTCCAGCTTGAGCCCCACACCAGTACTTATCGATAATGGAGCTACATAATATCAGTAGGCATATTATGTTTGATTTTGACTTCATTCTATTATATCAGAAAGATGTCAACCCTGAACTTCATTTTATTTTATTATGCCAACCTTTTCTGTCTTGGCAGGAGTTTCATCATCTGTGATTAATTCTGGGTTTTCAAATTACCCTAGATCTTACCCCCCAGAGAACCTTTATTATATAGCTCCACTCTCTCTCAACTCGGAATTAGCATTAATTCGCAAAACATGTTGCAAAAGGAAGAAAAAAAAAAATGTCTCAACTTCACTTTTCTTGGTACTGCCCAAAATACCCCATTGAGAGGTATCAGAATAAACTAATTGAATGAGAAGAAAAAGAAACTTGCATAGTCACATTTCTCCACGTTCTGCGCATAGGGATGAACATCACAAACGGCTGTACTTCTAAAGGAACAACTGTGAAGTGGTATCGTTGTGCCTGTGCAAAAATGTAACAATAATATGTACATTGTAGCATACGCTACCAACTTTACACGAGGCGCTACCTACGCACAAACAGAAGATCATTTGTTTACATTTCGCCTTTTTTTTTTGTTTACATTTTGATTTCCTCATATCATTTACCTACCTTCATATTTAAACCACCAAATGTCGGTCCCATTATACCTCAAGATAAAGGGCCCTCAATCCGGTGACCAACACTACGATCCACGCTTTGCTGTTATCTCAGAGAAGTCAATTGAGTTCAATGATTCCAAATACGATTTCGAGCAAATCTATCAGCCATCGGAAACTCAATACCCGGACTTGGTCAACTCACACAACTCTTGTATTGTGTTGATGGGACCAACTGGAGGAGGCAAGACAACCATGATGAGACAGTTGGTGAATGCAAAATTGAAGTCATTTGATAGTGAACCAGTTTTCGTTTCTTCATTTGAAATTGCCAATAATAAATTCTTGATTGACTTGTTGGATAATAACCCGGCAAAGGTTCCATTTAGCTTATTGAACAACTTTGAAAATAAATTGAAAAGGAGAAAGGCAAGCAGTGAGATGATTAAGGAAATCTTCAAACAAAGGTCGAGCAAAGCCACCGAGTTCAATCCCAATTCATCTAGATCGTGTCTTGTAATCACATTCTTTTACCACAACTTTAGAACCACGTTTGTTGACTTGATGGGTAATGAAAAGAATTCCAAGCTTAGCTCAAACATTTTTGCAAACACGAACATGTCATCGATTACTCAACAAATGGTAAACAAACAAAAAGACATTAGATCTCATAATGTGGTTACAAATTACATCTTTAAAAACAGGGATTTAAAAGTGGTGCTTAACTTGGACCCAAATGGTGATGTGTCCTTAATCAAGTCAACATTGACCAATATTGCTGAGATTGTGAAGACATTTAAATTGTCCACCACCGCAGTGGAGAAAAGTTCCCGAGTACCCAGTTATACTTTGCCTACCGTGTCTTCGATCAAAGGTAGTCCCCCAAAAGTGGCAAAGAAGGTTGGCTCAGTAAGGCTTACGCAACCGGTTAGACCTACTCGGGTTGTGGATAGGAAGTATGCAATCCGGAAACCGCCGGTCCCCACTAGAGGTCCAAGTAAGGAGGCAAAGATTATCGAGTCTTTGAAGAAGGACCAAATAATTTCTAGACAAAAGTACGCGGAATCCATCGCTGACATTAAAACTGAAATTGGCTGCTTCAAGCAAGAAACTAATCAAATGGTCAACTCATACCAAAACTTGAGATCAAGATTGGACTTGCTTGCACAGGTGAATGCCGACAAACAAGAGATGATTGCTGCCATACAAGAGGAAAATTCCAAACTTGTCCAAGAGTTGAACCAGGTTAAGCAAGAGGAAGCCGATTATGTGCAAGTAATAAGCACACACAAAGAGGAAGCTGATAGACACCAAGTCGATCTCACCAATTTGCAAAAAGAGTTAGAGGTTAGTAAAAATGCGTTATCAGAACTCAAGCTGCTCAAAACAAATCTCGAAAATGAGGTGGAGTTGCTGAAGGAAGAAGGACGTAAGTTGATAGAACGAGTCAGAATGTTGAATTTTGAACTTGATGAAAATAAGAAATTACTTGCCAGCAATAGTTTTGACATGACACAACTTCGTGAAGAGATTGACTCGCAAAAAAGTTTGCTGGTTCAGAAGGAAAGTCAGGTCATCGAGTTGCAAAATACAAAGGATGAACTTGTCAAAAGGAATGAGGTTCTTGAGAGGGAATTGAGAGACCTGAAGTTGTCCTTGGAGGAAGCAACTCTAGGCAACAATGAAGTTTCAAATGAGGTGTCAAAGTTGTCAGCCTTGATTGTGGAAAAGGATGCGGAGATTGAAAGGTTGCACCAAGTAGAACAAGAGGTGTCACAATTGAAGGAAACCCATCAATTTGAAAGTGAGTCTGCCGCTTCGCAGTTGTCAAAGATGAAGGCAGACATTTCTGCGAAACAGATCAAGATCGATTACTTACACACAACGGAAACTAATCTCACCCAACAGGTGCATCAATTGCAAGATGAGAAGAAAGTGTTGGAGGGTAAAGTGAATGAACTCAAATTAGCAAATGAGGAATTGCAAAAGCAAATTGCGTCAGCAGTAGACACTAACAATGGAAGGGCTGGTGAGTTGGAATCTGAACTATCAGAAACAAAGAACCAACTCAAAGCTTTATCGCAAAAGTTGGAGAAAGAATCCTCTTTGAATAGTCAATTGAGATTTGATCTCGAAGCTGCAATTGCCAAACAACAAACCCTTGAATTTGATCTAGCCAACGCTGAGTCAAGCTTGTCGAAAGAACTGAATGAAAAGGAGGATTTGACCAACAAGTTAGCCTCCAAGACCCAACAATTGAAAACTAAAATTGAAGCTGCAACACAATTGGAAATGGAGCTCAATGACTCCAAAGAACAGTATAAACAATTGCATGAGCGATTCGCTAGAAAGCAAGAACACTACAAAAACAAGATTTCAGATTTGAAAAAGTCACACGAATTGGTAATTGCTGAGAAAGACGCTGAGATAAAGAAATTAAGATCATCTCCAACCAAACTCGGATTAAGCGATGACTACAATGGTCACTTGTTCAGTGAACGGTCCTCACCTTTTGGGTTCAATCCTAATGAGATTTACAACGACTCAGTTGTTGAATCCACAATAAACCTCAACCAAGCTGATCAAACAAACGTGAACAACAGCAACAACCACAACAACGAAAACAATGAAAACAAGTCGTCTGAGAAAAAGTCCCCTAAAAAGTCTTACAAATTAGAGAAGCAAAAGTCGAGAAGCTCTACGCCAAACAAACATACCCCTACAAAGAATGTCCTACAACCATCAAACCAATTCAATTCGGTGCCGCTTTCATCGAGCAAAATCAAGAAAAAGAGTGGCTCTAATAAATCATCGCCTTTAAAGTCAATTAAAGCTTGAAACATTTATAATCCTTTTGTATTTTTATAACTTTTTCGGTAATATAACTAATTCCTATCACAAGAAGTTCTTCTATACAGTCCTCCGATCAGTCATGTATCTAGCGATTGCACCTACGCCAGTAATTTCAACAGTCTTTTCAAACCAATTCAACAACAACCCTCCTTGCTTTTGCCCATATGGTTCAGACATGCTCTTGTACAAATACTTGATGAGAGTATCCTGTTGCTCTTGATTCAAACTCTTGACAAATTGTCCCAATTCTGATACATTGTTGTTGTTTTTTATTGAACACAAGATCTCAAATACTGTCTTGGCGTGCATTTCCTTAGTTTGAGGCAGATCAGCGATATAAGGTGCATTGTCCAAAGCTAATTCAAGTGCTTGTTGGAATTGACCGGATGATAATTGCGACCTCACTTGTTGCGCCACCGATGATATTTGCGATTGGGACACTTGTGGTAGGTCAGGAACGAGCTCGGCTGCCGACAAATGGTATTCCGGCTCTAATGCATCAATGTCTATCTTTCTCCAATCTTCTGTGGCCATTGTATCCAGATTGATTTGCTGAAGAACACACTTGGTGGTTTCTTTGATTGTTGATTTTCTGTCAACAGAAATTCTCAGTCGCACTTTTGAGTCTACAAAGTTGTTGCAGTACACTTGTCATCCACTAGTACTCTGCTAGTCTTATACTTCCCATATTATAGAGAGTTAATGTTCTGTAAACATGATGCATTGCTCGGTTAAGTGTAGTCTCTATCATTAAATTGCCAGTACTTATCTAATTACATTATTGTTCCCACCCATATATGAGTTGTTGCTTGACTCTCATTATATAGTCGATTGCATCAGAATCTATCTAAGCATTTGACTTGCTCTTCTTCTTTTTGGACTGAAGTTCTTCTTCTTCCCTTCTTTCCTCCTTCTCTTCCTTTTCCTTCAACTTCAGATCATATTCTTCAACAAACTTTACCACACTGTCTTTCAACTTCGTGTCGTCAACTATAATAACAACTAAGCCATCACTACCGACTTCATATTTTATATGCCCCTCATTCGGTATTGCTACTGCCTCATCGAATGCATCAAAAAATGCATGCATCAATTTAAAACTTGATATCGTGTCCACAAGTATTTCTTCCATTTCCGACTCTTTTGACTTAGGTTCATCTGTGACTAAAACAATCCTGAGCGGATAGTCCAACTCTTCGTCCAGTTGAGGTCCGTCAGCTTCAAATTCAGACAGCATGGCGTTTTGTCGTTAGCTTATATTTAAAGGTCTGCAATGATTTTTCTCAAAAAAATGTCTTTTACGTCATCGCCGCTACCAAAGCTATACCCTTATCAAAACACAAACTGTTATTTAGACTACTTGACTACTTAACTACTCCCATTGTTTGAAAGTATTGATCAAACCGTTGGTAGATGGATCATGAGAACCAACTGATTTCTTATCCTCCAACTCGGTTCCAATGACCTTGGCCAAAACTTTACCCAACTCAACACCCCATTGGTCAAACGAGTTGATGTTCCAAATGGCACCTTCAGTGAATGTGACATGTTCATAATAAGCAATCAATGCTCCCAATGCAGCTGGTGTAATCTTTTGAGCCAAGATGGAAGTGGTGGGTCTGTTACCACTAAATTCCTTGTGTGGAATCAAACCTCCAGTAGTACCTTCAGCCTTAACTTGCTCTTCACTCTTTCCTTTCAACAAAGCTTCTGATTGGGCGAAAAAGTTTGATGCCAACATCTTTTGGTGCTTGTTGTTTTCAATAGGGTTGTGGGATTGAGCAGCCAAAATAAAATCAGCTGGAATCAATTTGGTACCTTGATGGACCAATTGGAAAAACGAGTGCTGAGCATTGGTAGCAGGTTCACCAAACAAGATGGTACCGGTTTGATAGTTTGTGAAAACATTGGCTCTGGTGACAGACTTACCATTTGATTCCATAGACAACTGCTGCAAATAGGCTGGGAATCTGTGTAAGTATTGATCATAAGGCACAACCAAGTGAGTTTGGGCATTGAAGAAGTTGTTGTACCAAACAGAAATCAAACCACCAAGTACTGGGATGTTATTTTCCAATGGAGTTTTCAAGAAATGCTCATCAACAGCTTCAGCACCAGCTAAAAACTTTTCAAAGTTGTCAAACCCTATGTAGATGGCGACTGATAAACCAATGGCAGACCAAACCGAGTAACGTCCACCGACCCAGCTTTCAAAGCCGAACATATTCTTGGGATCAATTCCGAATTTGATGACCTCCTTTTCATTTGTGGACAAAGCTGCAAAATGTTGAGCAATGTATTTGGTATCTTTGGCGTGTTCCAAAAACCATTTCTTTGCAGAAGTGGCATTGGTGATTGTTTCAGCAGTAGTAAATGTCTTTGAAGCAATCAAAAACAATGTTGTTTCTGGGTTAACTTTTTTCAACACTTCAGCGATATCAGTTCCATCAATGTTTGACACAAAGTGAGCATTCAAACCTGGCTTGCTGTAATATTTCAAAGCTTCAGTAACCATAACTGGACCAAGGTCTGAACCTCCAATACCAATGTTGACCACGTCAGTAATGGCTTTTCCGGTGTAACCTTTCCATTCTCCATCTCTAACTTGGTCGGAAAATTCTTTCATGTGGTTCAAAACGTCCCAAACTTCTTGAGTTGTGTCCTTACCGTCAACTGGCATTTTGTGTTTCTTGACATTTCTCAAGGCAACGTGGTAAACTGCTCTATCTTCAGTGGTGTTGATGTGATCACCGGCAAACATCTCATCTCTCAATTTTTCCACACCAGCCTCCTTGGCCAATTGAATCAATTTGTCAAGAATTTCCTGATTGATCAAGTTTTTAGAAAAGTCAAAAAGAATCTTTGAGTCATCGTAGTTGGTGAAAATGCGGGAAAATTCATCAAATCTTTTTGGATCTTTGGCAAATGCTGCTCTAACATCGAATTTTTCACCTTCTTTCTTGTAGAGTTGTTCCAATTCTTTCCAAGCTGGCAAGTCTGAAGCTAATTTAAATGATGACATTGTTAACGTATTCAATTGAGTCTAATTGAGTTGTGAGTTCAAAAAGAAAATGAAGAGAGTAATGAAAGTGGAAAAAGGGAATAGCAAATGAATATTTAAATTGTTGGAAATTATTGTCTAGATTTCCATATGCAATTTTTTGTGTAGCACTTGAAAAGTGAGGGCGATTGCGGATAAAGCGCATTACGGTTTTTTTAGTAAGCGTCACTTTTTTCGGATGACAGAATTGCATTTTTTGGGCACTAGGTAGGATGCTGCGTTGTTACGTGTATGCACCTATTCGTATTGGGAAGTAGAAGCGTCTACGCGATGGAAGTCACCACTGTTTTACCCAACCGTGCAAAGTTGGTTGAATGCAAGTGTCCTCCATGGAGATAACCTTTATCGATCGCGCTATATCCGGTGATTTGTAAACAGCAAAACTTCACACACTTCAATTGCTATACTCTTGTGGGAATCCAATCACAACTTCACTACGCAAGCCGTTACAGCCGTCTCACAATGAAGTTACAAAACCAAAAGTGAGTGTATCGCAAATGCTTATAGTTGACTGAAGGATTAGGAAAGTTGTCGTAATTGAGAAGAGAGGATCTTTCATGCTGTTTGCAGCTCTTCTCAGTACGGCAACTATGGCCCAGCTATCGCTCTGGTTTCAATCGCTTGAAATCCACATACTGAGTAGTGGTCTATTTTTTATTTTCTGTTGTGCCCAGCATCGATCGCAAAATCTAGACAAAAAAATAAAGTCATCAGTGACTAAGATTTCGGAGATACAATCAAACAAATTAATCTGATCACCCAGAAAAATGGGATTGGTTTCGATATGGGCAGCCGAAGAAACCAGCGGGGAAAAACCAAATGATTCCAAGGAAAAGTTAGAGAAGAAGTTGGATAGTAAATGGAACAAACCTATAACACTGACATCGAAATTAGAGAGTCAATGGGCAAGCAGTGGTGACGGCCAAAAAGACAATAGTAGGGCACATGTGGGAGGAGGTAGACAGGAGAAGAGCTCTTTCAATCATGGTGGTGGTGGTAGATCTCATGTCAAAAGGACTGGTGGTAGACCCCACGAAACAAACTTTCATCAAGATAAGGACCATCGCAAACGACATCCAAACAAACGAGGTAACAAGCACACTATACATGAGAAGCCTGCCACGGACCAGGAAGTGCACCAAGCTCCAGGGGTTAGGCATGTAGAGGAGTCTGATGTAGAAACAGTTGTTTCTGATAAATTGTACGCCAAGGGTCCTACGACTAAAGCTGCGCAATCTTTGGCTTCTAGGATTACAATTGACCCTAGAAGAGAAGAAGCAGATGCAGATGATGCTACTGTTTGGGAAGAGGAAGAGGTGGAAGAGCAAACGCAACAGCGCTTTAAACAAAAACCCACGCGGGGTAAGTCATTGGCAGAAAGATTGGACAGTATGAGTTTCAAAGATGCTAAACACAAAATACCAGAAGCAAGTTCACCTAGAGCAAAGAATCGAAAGAGCACGAATAAAGATATACGGAAGCAACCGGCCAATCTACTGACGAGAGGAAGTGGGCACTTTTCCAAAAAGCTGGATTCCATAGATGAGCAAGCAGCCAAGGAGAAAGAAGAGAAGGAGAAACAAGAGTTGCTCAAGATGCTCGAAGAGTTTGAAAGCAAGAAAATAGACTGGGCGAGTTTAGAAGACTAGATAGGTTGTAGACAATAGATAGAGACGCTTGAATGATGATCTGTGCGGCTTTTCTTTTCGCACACTCTAAGGAATCACGTTCTTCTGTACGAGTTACCACATTACGTTCTTCTGTACATTTTAACACGTTACGGTTGCCAAAAAAACCCAAATACCAATGAGCGTCAAGAAGATTAGTAATGTTCTCCTTTCAAGGCCAATCAAAAGGGCCATGCTACCTGCAAGGCTTACATTTTTTCCTGCTAGGCAGTTTAAACACACTACACTCTTTCGCCGTCATTTCAACAACGCAAATTACGATACAATAGTTAAAAATGCAGTACATATGAATCGCAATGGAGTTAAAGGTTCATCTCTTGGCGGGAAAAGACTACCCTTTCGAACGATTTTGATACTTATAGCCACGTCATCGAGTTTATCGATGATGCTATACGCCACTATACAATACTTTAGAATCAGGGATGAGTTGAATCATTCCAAAGAGACAAACATCGAAAAGTCAATCTTTTTGCCGCTATGGTTTAACTCAAACATTCTATGGAAAAAGACATTGAATTACCCTGAAGGGTTGCGTTATATCGATTTGGGGTATTACAGTTACTTGACTACAGAAATGATACAAAACAACAGCAACAACAGCAACGGGAGCAAATCTGATGTTGAAGAGTACTGTCATGAATTGCAACTGCACAATATAAAGTATGCCGTTCTTGAAAAACTTTCTTCAAATAACAAAATACGGGCAATATTTGGACTACCTTTGAACCTCACTTTGGATAACTCAAAATTCAACATTTGGATTGAATTGCTGCATCCCAGTGTTTCAGGAATGCAAATGAATATCACCCAGAGCTCGAGTTTGAATGAAAAGAGCAACAGTCTTGGTTTCAGGTGGGCAATTAAAACTATAAATTGGAATTCCATCAAGGATGACACGTTATCACCAATTGGGTTGGGCATGGCCAGGATCGGCTCCAATGCAGAGACAAAGATACACGAAAAATCCAGTGGCAAGGTGCACGAAGTACATCAAAGCAAAGAAAAAGTGCCATTGAATCCAAATAGAGACTACGCGGTGAAATTTCAAAGCGAATATGTTGTCACTGACAAGTCAGCAAACAAGCAGGGAAAGATAAAGTATATTGGTACTATTGATTTTGATCATTTGTTGATCAATCGTGGCGTCATCATCACTGACATTGAATTGGTCTATGATGATACCCTGTATAAGATCATATAGTTTAAATAAACTGTATCGTTTCAAGTATCAGAAATACTCAGTAGTTCGTTTGCACCCTTGCCGTACTCCTCTGCATCATTATCGTCGCCCACTTCTTCTTCACTTTCCACCTGGGTGTCACCATCCTCTTCCATGCCTTCACCCACATCAGCATATAGTGTATAAACAGCACCTCTAAAGAAGGTGTATATGAGCAGTAGCTTTGTTTCCATTTGTCTCAATGTTTCAACCAGTCTGATACTTTCACCCCCGTCCACCTCATCTTTATTTGTGAGACTTTTTAGCCTTTGATTTAGTTGAATCAATGTGTCATTGATATTTTGATACTCTATGAGCACCGATGCTTCTAGTTCAGTGAGATTCGGCTTTGTCGTGTAGTCAATGTCCATATTTTGGAGTCTGTTGTATATGAGCTTTGAAAAGTTGCGTATTTGTTTACAGTTTCCACATATTTTGACTCGCGTTTTGTGTGCGTCAATAGGAGGTACTCTCTATCTCGGTCGGAGTAGATTACATTTCGACCTAGAGACGAGAGAACTTAGGTCGACATAACTAAAAGAGAAAGACTTGGTAACAATCCTGCATACAAACTAATTTCATTCTAATTTCATTTTTACGTTTTGGTAATTTCATTTGCATTGCTGTTTTTGCAAGTAGTGACATACCCAATCACTTTATAGACCTGGCACCTCTCCCCACAATGTCTGCTACTACCACCGAATCCCAACTAAACGGGTCAATTGGTACTCACGACCAACATCAAACACAAGATTCAACACCACAACAAGCGAAGCCCGACACACCAACAAACAAGACCCCAAATGATAAACATCACAAGTTCAAAAAGAAATTGGTTAGAGCTCAGCCTGATACGAATGCTATGAAATATAAAGTATGGCTTGCTGGCCACATCACATCTGTGGTATTTGGCACCATTTCATTCTTTTTTCAAGTATTTTGGTTGCCCAATGTCTACTATATTAATTCTATTTGTTATAGATTAGCGTTGCTTGGCTCAGCGGTGGCATTGACCTCCACATTTAGTCACAAGTTTGGATTACATTTTTTACCACCAGTGGCTACATTATTAAGTCATGAAAATTTCCAATACTTGATCTTGACTATAGTTTGGTGCTTTACATTCAGATCAGTGTTTAAAATCTTGCCATACTTTTTGTTGAGCATTCTACACTTGAGCAAAGTGAAGGATGTGAGTGCCTTTCTCAAACATGCGTCAACAATCTCATCATGGATCGCATACGATGAATTGTTTCTTATTTTCTACTTGGTTATAAGAACATTGTTTTTTAGAAACGCTAGTGGTTTTCAATTGACTTTGTTTTTAATCTTTTATTGGTTGAGAATATTGTACAATAAAGAAACTGGAAATTTGTTTTCCACAGTTGTCGATAGATTGGATGGTGAAATGGTTAAAATCAAAAACCCAACTTTCCAAAGAAGATGGGAAAAGGTTAGAGAGTTTGTCAAGGTTAAGCAAGAACAAGAGCATCAAGATGATTAGGGCTTGAAAGGTGTTACATGTATAAGTATATAGCTTTCTTGCTAGTTGTAACAGTTTCGAGATCTCTTGATGACGTAGCTCTCCAATGTCGGCTCCAATTTCAGCATTTTTTTTTTTTCTTTTCGGCAACTGTCAAAATTTGCCCCATTTTGTCCAACATTTCTTCTTCAAGTTTGGTTGAGAGTTACTCCTGAACTACTACACTGATCTACAATTGTGATGTCGAAAGTTCCAGCTATTTATCAATTGGGCCATTTACCCATCAAGGACCATGTTTTTTCACCAGACCGTACCATTTTAGCAATCACCAAAGAAAACTTGGTGGAAATTTACAAAGTCAACCCAAGCAACTTATCAGCCAAGCCCAAATTGGTTGCCGAATTACGTGACCATGATAAAACTGTCACCTCAGTTGATATCTCACCTGATGGATCTAGAATTTTGACTTGTTCTCAAGATAGAAATGCTTCGGTTTGGGAATACGAAAATGGGGAATTTAAACCAACTTTGGTATTGTTACGTATAAACAGAGCCGCAACTGTTTGTAGGTGGTCTCCAGATGGACAAAAATTTGCTGTTGGATCTGGTGATAGGGTGATTGCTGTTTGTTATTACGAACAAGAGAATGATTGGTGGGTTTCAAAACATTTGAAAAAGCCAATCAAGTCAACCATCACCACCATCGACTGGCACCCAAATGGTGTTTTGTTAGCCAGTGGATCAACCGATGGTCATATTAGAGTGTTTAGTGGTTACATCAAGGGAATTGATTCTAAGCCAGAGCCTAGTGTATGGGGCTCAAAATTGCCCTTTCAAACATTGTGTGGTGATTTCACAAATGAAACAAACGCATGGGTGCATAGCGTTAAGTTTAGTCCCAATGGAAATGCATTAGCTTGGGTGTCTCATGATTCTTCAATTGGAGTCGTTTACCCACAAGGTGAGGGACTTGAGCCGAAATCAATATTGAATGTCAAGACAAATTATTTACCATTTAGGTCCGTAGTTTGGTCTTCAGACAATTCAATTGTTGTTGGTGGTTTCAATTGTAATTTGGTTGTATTTAAAGGTGACGAGCAAAATTGGCAAGAAGCTTACCAAATTGAAGAGCAAAAAGATTTAACTAAAGAGCCACCAAAAGTTAATGGTGATGACGATGACGAGGAAATTTCTTCTCACCAAGCTTTGAATATGTTTAAGCAAATGGACTTGAAAGGAAGAGCTGGTAAGCCAAGTGGTGGGCATGGAAAGGCAGCTAAAGCTTTAACCACAATTCATCAAAACACAATTGTCAGCATTAAAAACTTTGCTAATGGACAAGTTTCAACTTCGGGTATTGATGGTAAAGTAGTTGTATTCAATGTATAGAGTTGAAGTTGAAACGCTACGAGAGTTGAAGTTGAAACACTACGACAGTTGAATTGAAGAATATATCATTTGCATTTGTTCTATAAACTCTAATAGATTAGTTAGTAAAAATCACTCGGCAAATATGGTGAATGTCATTCATAATCAGAGTAATTCTAGAGCTTTGGTAAAGTTGGTATCTTCAGATTATTTGGTTCAGAAGCAGAACTGATAACATATACTTTTCATCATAATGAATGACATTTCCACAAGACAAAAGTCGAAACATACCCTTTTTTGATAATTAGTTAGTAAAATGTTGACTTCCCTCTAGGTCAACACAACTTAAAGAATTCCAAAGGAAAAGATACTTTGTAAAAGTCAGATGGTGATGCATGTAAATTTATCCATTGGATCACGAGTCACCGGACAGAAAAAATGTAGGAAACATATTCATCATATTCAAAATATCATTTTGGGGGATTCTTTTAGGTGGTGATATGAAAACATACTAAAATGTAAAGTTAGCACAACTGAACCAAATAACCACCATCCACATTTCCAGTTCCATACAGTCAATCACAATCATAAACGAAGAATTCCTTAACAATATGTCCTGCATGTACATCCTCAGTTATAAAAAGTTATATCATTGAGTTTAATCATGTTGAAAAGTGCATTGAAAGAAGGAGGAGAAAAATCACAATAAAGTGATTCCCCTTGGAAAGACATTGATATTGACATACCAATTAAGACACGGTGTTAGTGACGACACAAAGGTCGTCCTACCATTCGTGGCATTATTGACTTAAATGAACTTCTGCTGAAGAAAAAGGTTGGTAAGTATATCATCTGAGAAAATTTTTTTCCAATGAAAAATAAAAATTTCAAATTGTTTCTCTCCTCCTCTGTTACTGATATTGTGCCGGGTAAATAGCTAACATCAAGTTATGAGAGATTAAAAACACCAATTAGTGTGATAAGCAAATTGAACTATTCAATCACAAAATACTCTTCGCGTGTGGATAATTCAGTAAATTGCAGTAAACGATCTTCTCATTGGGTGATTGTAAGGTGCTCGCAACTCCGTCATAAACTGGAATTATAATAATGGTTTCACTACGAAAAGAAACTCGAAAAAGGAAAAAGGGGTCCTTTTGATGCTTCACACCACTTGATCATATCAAAATCACTCCATTTTGTTACTCAAATACTAATTATCCTAAATTTCAATTGTGTTTATTTGGTTGCAATTTTTTTCTTTCAGGTTTAGGGTCCATTTATGCATATCAATTGTATATCTAATCTGCGCATCTAAACAAACATACACTGGAAGCTTATCATCACGCATCTATACTACCACACACAACCGACTATGGGTACCAAAGACTATTCCGACGACGAAATACAACCTCTCATTGTCAACAATCGAGATGGCATACTGACTAACAAGCGTTCACCAATTAGCCATAACAATTTACCTAACCACTTGCGTCATGCTCAATACTCAACACCAGCACTTGCATCGGCAGCATCACCAAACAGGTTTAGAGAAAGACTGAGGTCACCCAATTTTTCCTCCCGCTCAAGGTCAGGCAACGCTCTTAACAGTTTAATGCAATCTGACTACACCGAGTTTGAGGAGTTTGGTTGCCCCAGGAGGCGTCTGTCATTCTCAGCTAGCGATTATATGAAAATGAGACCAGATAGACCCCTTTTCCATAGGTTGTTATCCAGTCATCACTCAGTAACCAATCCAAATTCTGCTACTGATGGCTATAACCCAAGTAATTTGAATAATGTGCAAGCATCACAACCTTTATTTTACCAAGCACATGATGAGAGTACCACATCTTTGCATGAAAGCCTTTTCAATGAGTCTAGAGGAAGAAATCTCGTGGAGCTTGTCAGTAGCCTAAGACCACTAAGATTAATTGGGAATGCAAAGCCATTGTGCAATTGGTATGCACATTATAGAGATGATGTACAGAAAATCAAGAACAAAGAAGTTAGAGCCTACTATGAAGAGCAAAATTACTTGATTACCAAGTTCCAAGAAATTGATAACTTTCTTGATGCTGGCAAAATCCATTACAATATGTTGAGTAATTATGGCAGTGGAGAATCATTTCGTGGAGTTTTGTTGGATAATATTGAAGAAACAGAAGAGCCAGCAAGCCCTGTGAGTGTAAAAAATGGCGACAAGGAAACTTTAGTAAATGGGAAAAAGAGTTACGATTCATTGCAAGGTCCGGATATGGAGCGAGGAAATGACGCGTCGTTATCTAAGTTTTCCCGGTTTTACGATGTTCCAGGTAATGTTGCCAATGATGGATCTAAATTTCTAGGTTACAATGAAGAGGAAAATAACACTCAAGTATTGACAGCTATTTTGGTTAATTTCCTCGTCAATATCTTGCTTCTTGTGGGCAAAATAGCTGTAACATTGCTTACAAATTCTCTTTCTGTGGTGGCATCATTGGTTGATTCGGTCTTGGATTTTTTATCGACTTTCATCATCTATGTTGTCAATCGATTGGCAGCACAGAATAACTGGAAAGTGCAACATTCTTACCCAGTTGGAAGATCAAGATTGGAGCCCTTGGGAGTGCTCATTTTCTCAATCATTATCATAATTTCATTTTTTCAAGTTGGGCAAGAATCGTTCAGAAGGCTTTTTTTCAGTACACCTGAACAAAAAGTTCCAGCAACCATTGGATTTGATGCAATTTTGATTATGGTTATAACAATTGTCGCTAAATTGGGATGTTGGATTTGGTGTTCGAAAAGTCAATCGTCGTCAGTTCAGGCTCTTGCGCAGGATGCCATGACTGATATAGTGTTCAATACAGTCTCATTGTTAATGCCCTGGCTTGGTCACGTCTTTAGTATTTGGTGGTTTGATCCATTGGGAGCTTTGCTATTGTCAATGTACATCATTTTCAATTGGGGCAAAACAGCTTTTCAACATATAAGCAATCTCACTGGTGCAGTAGCTGATCCTTTGGAGTACAAGGTTGTGTTGTATCTTTGTTGTCGATTTGCTGAGCCAATTAAACGAATCACTGCATTAAAAATATACCATGTTGGCGATAATTTGAATGTTGAAGTTGATCTCGTGTTTGCTAACGACAAGTTTGATTTGAGTTTTAAAGATTGTCACGATATCGCTGAAGCGTTACAGTATAGTATTGAAAGTTTGCCCATGGTCGAAAGAGCATTTGTACATATAGACTACATGGAGGGAAATTACAAAGGGCATCTAAAGTAGTATAGCTAGGTATTTAATACTTCATCAATGCAATGTCTCAAACCTGCATTATACTTTGCTAGTATAATTGGATCAGAAGTTGATAAAAAACCATCAATTTTTTTCGTCAAATTGACAATGGGCTGCAACTGGCGAGTTAGTCCCCTTTTGGTATTAATGTCCTTGAACTCTTCAATATGAGATAGGTTACTAGTCATAGCAACGTGTATAATTCTAGATAAAAGTACCCCACTAAAATAGAAGCAAAAGTGAATTTGATCTGACAAGTAAGCAAAGTATGACTCACTGATGATTTGCTTCACATGATCGAGGACTGCCCTTGTATGCTGATACATTGCTAGCAAATTTTGCTGCTGACACTGCTTCAAAATTGGATCCAAAATATTTTGTTGAAGAAATACATTCAAGTCACCCTCACCACCACCATTGCCTGCCAGTTGCAATTTTTCAAAACTATAGGCAAGATGGATCAAAATTGAACAAAAATGGTAGTTGAACTCGGCAAATTGCAATGCTGGTTGTTGAATTAAATAATCCCAATTCTGAAACCAATTTTGAACTTCTTTAATGACATCATTGAAATGGAAATCATATAAACTTTGCGGTGTATTAACATCGTCATTCCTTTGAAGATATTTATAAGTTATATGAAGAATATTGATCTCCGCGACCATGCGGCCATCGAAATTGGTGGCATTGAACAATGTCAATGCCGATGTACAATAACGAATTCTCGCATCATCCAAGATACAAATTCTCCCCGAGAAAATGCAATTGATGAGGTGCACCAAACACAAGTGATTGTATATACGTAGTATTGTCAATGTTTCATACCCATCATCAGTAGTGTTTCTCTTTGTCTTGAATAATTGGAATGTTGATTTAGTGAGAAAAGTGGTGATACCAATACTTGACAACTGCCAAGGGTCCAAGTTGAACCCAACCAACTCAGGATCACCATGATCTATACCGGTCACGACTGATGATATTGACACTGCATATAAACTCAACACGGCAAGACTTTGGAAAAATTCAACCAAGCCATAATCATTATTGGTGAATGATGTGAATCTGGTAAAATTATGATTAAGTTCTTTGATGAGCACCTTCACTAATTGGATGATTCGTTGTTGATTGTCTCTGTCCGTATTAGCAGAATAGCGGTAACTGATACAACAACAAGTGGTTAAAAGTAGTGGTGATTTCAGTTGAAGGTCCTTGACCAATTGCTCCGTAGACAAAGTGTTGGGGAATGACACCCAACGACCATAATTTCTTCTAAAGTTGCCAACCACATTAACCACTTCTTCTTCTGTCATTATTCCCAATTCAATGATGTTACTCGGTCTTGTTATAGTTGAATTGTTTCCTGTTTGATATAAATTTTGAATAGGAGTTGGACAATGCTCATTCCTCATTTGATTCTTTATAATCGAAAATGGTGATATTACCAAACTCTGAGTAGCACTTTGAAATTCGGGTATGGACTGTTCCAAGATCTCAACATTCAATAAAGTGTTGGAATTGACATGATGATGAGGATTTTGCATCGAGCTGGCTGTTTCTAGTAATAAACGAGCATCATTGTTTATCAATTGCTCCTCACCACCTGGTGCGTTATTACCCACATGACTATTTTTCACAATGTGCAACAACTCATTAACTTTTCCCAAAATCAAATCAAGTTTCAGGTCATTGTCATTATTGGTGACTGGATGTGGTGTCTCTGATGACTCCTGTTCTTCCAACTTGAACGAACAAGTCTTGCTTAGAAATCGGCATCGTAAACATGACGTGGGGTATTCAGGAGATCTAAAACAACGGGTCTTTTGTTTCCGGCATAATTCGCAAGCCCGAAGAGTCCTTGACGCTTGAGCTAATTTTCTTGTTTCGTGTGCTGAAGATGATGCAGTATCGGGTGATTTCGTAACTCGGCGTTTCTTTGACTGGGTCAACTCGGTGTCTACTACTATCTCCGATTGAACGGGTGAGACAGAGGCAAATTCTTCTGAAGGTTGGCTCATAGAGAAGGAGTTATGTGGGGAATGGGGTGAAATTTTTCAGTTTTTGATACAATCTGGGGAGTTTATAAAATGTTCCGTTGGAAGAGAATTTCATTTTTTTCTGCATGTTCCGATGGAAGAAAATTTAAAAATGAATGCCAAACAACTAAGTGGACCAAAAAATGATAATAAGTAGTGGATCGATAAGATACAATGTGATACAAAAAGGTGGACTGATTCCTTTTGAGTGTATGTGATTGGAGTTGTTTGTGTAAACGGTTGCGGTTGAGGTCATAAGGGGAAAGGCGTATCTGCTCACCAATGCAAGGGATTCTCTGACTATGTGTCAACACAAACGCAATTTTGGGCGCTTGCTCGATTTGAGAGGACTGTACCCAAACTTGAGGTGTTCACGCTAAAGGCGGTCGCTAGATATTATGGCGTCACTTTTTTTTTTTGTTTTTTGGTTTAACAACTTTGCTGCATCATTTAGGTCGAGCATTTACCACTTTGCCAATGCTAATAGGACATACAATTGATGCGAACTAAATGCCACTGCTCCGGGGCGTTTTCTAAACTTCAATAGAACAGGTTGCATTGGTTTCAATTTGAGGTGAAGGTAAAAAGGGTAAGTTCAGCTTTCAAATACAGGAGCTTATTGCAATTCGGTCTGCCAGTCTTCTACTTCCCCATGGGCTTACAAACAGCAGCATTTATACCGGGCTATGTTATCTCGAAGTTTGAATCAGAGTCAGATTTTTAATTTGCAGTTTAATTTGAGAAAAAAATGCAACAGAAAAAAAGCGATGCAGAAAACATGCAACAAAACTAAACTTTGAAAAAATTCCTAAAGGAAATCATCTTAAGGTGAATTGATTTCCACTTCTTCTTTTCAGCTACCCACCACGACAAACAGATACACAAGAATCACAATGACTTCCGAATACGACAAATATGCTACTCCCTTGTCATCAAGATACGCATCTGAAGAGATGTCTGCTATTTTTTCCCTCAGGAATAGATTCTCCACGTGGCGTAAATTATGGTTGAACTTGGCCAAAGCTGAAAAAGAAGTTGGCTTGGATATGATCACCGATGAAGCAATTGAGCAAATGTCGAAGCATTTGACCATCACTGACAAGGAAATTCAAGATGCTGCTGTTGAAGAAAGTAAAGTGCGTCATGATGTTATGGCTCATGTTCACATATTCGGTGAAACTTGCCCTGCTGCCGCTGGTATTATTCATTTGGGCGCAACTTCGTGTTTTGTTACTGATAATGCTGATTTGATCTTTTTAAGAGATGCTTATGATATTTTAATTCCTAAATTGGTTAATGTTATTGACAGATTGAGCAAGTTTGCTTTGGAATACAAGGATTTGCCAGTTTTGGGATGGACTCATTTCCAACCAGCTCAATTGACTACTGTTGGTAAAAGAGCTACTTTGTGGTTACAGGAATTGTTGTGGGATTTAAGAAACTTTGTCAGAGCTAGAAATGATATTGGATTGAGAGGTGTTAAAGGTACCACTGGTACACAAGCTTCGTTCTTGTCATTGTTTCATGGTGACCATGAAAAAGTTGAAAAATTGGACAAACGTGTTGTTGAATTGTTGGGTTTCGATACTGTTTACCCAGTCACTGGACAAACTTACTCACGTAAGATTGATATTGATGTATTGGCACCATTAGCTAGTTTTGGTGCCACTGCTCATAAATTTGCAACTGATGTTCGATTATTGGCCAACTTGAAAGAAATTGAGGAACCATTTGAAAAATCACAAATTGGATCCAGTGCCATGGCTTACAAGCGTAATCCAATGAGATGTGAACGTGTTTGTTCATTGGCCAGACACTTGGGTGGATTGTTCAGTGATGCAGTTCAGACTGCTTCAGTTCAATGGTTTGAAAGAACTTTGGACGATTCAGCAATTAGAAGAATCAGTTTACCTTCAGCATTTTTGACTGTTGATATCTTGTTATCAACCATGTTGAATATCACATCCGGATTGGTTGTGTATCCAAAAGTCATTGAGCGTAGAATCAATTCAGAATTACCATTTATGGCTACTGAAAATATCATTATGGCTATGGTTGAAAAAGGTGGATCAAGGCAAGATTGCCATGAAGAAATTAGAGTGTTGTCTCATCAAGCTTCCGCAGTAGTTAAACAAGAAGGTGGCGATAATGACTTGATTGAACGTGTGAGAAACACAGAATATTTCAAACCAATCTGGGGAGATTTGGATGATTTGTTGAATCCAAGCACATTTGTTGGTAGAGCTCCTCAACAAACTGAGAAGTTTGTCAAGCAAGATGTAGCTGAGGCTTTGAAACCATTTGAAAAGTACATTACTGAAGAACAAGTCGCATTGAAGGTTTAGGGGAAGAGGGGTACGACAGTGTAGAGAATCGTGTACAGAATGGTTTTCAGGACAGTGTTTCTATTTGTTTCTAAAATGAACAATTTTTTGATGACTTAATCAAGTAGAATCCTTCAGATCCTTTTTGGAGGCTTTGTGATTTAACAAAGATCTCGATCCCGTAAATTTGCCAAACGTTTATGTATGATTTCAAGGCGGACGATTGGCGGATTGGTAATATCGAAGCTAGAACTTTTGAATGGAAACATGACGCCTTAAAGAACCTGGACACGTTTGTCCAGTATAAAATCTGCGGTGTAATGTACTTCCCCACTTCGAGACACATTACGAGAATTCTTATCAATGGATTCTCTTTGTGGGCAGCTACACACAGGATCACCGTATGCCCTTGGATTTCCCCAACAAATGCAAAAACTACACAAAGCCAGCTTACTCCGTGAATCCTTTTTCTTTTCTAATGAGCTCATAACCTAAGTCAAAATTTGAGAATGACAACTTTGTGTAGTGGCTATAGTACTACTATTGTTCCATTTTTTTGGTCCTTTTGGTTGATCGCAAAAGATTGTCGTAGCTACTCTTGGCAATACATAACTTATAATAGATTTCGGAGAGAGTTACATGGCGTAAGGGGGGGGAATTGTCTGTTAGCACTTGTAGAGGGGGATACGTTCAATTTGAAAATAGGGACAAGAATGCATTTGCGAATACAGAGATACTATTAAAATCAGAATGTTTTAGCCTCGCTTGTTCCAGCTAAGAACATTCTTATCAGGTGTGAGACATTTCCATGCTTTATCGTAACAATATTAGACGGAGATCGTCGACAAGGGTGTAAAAATAAGCACTCCCTTACAACTTTTCGTTGTGTGAAACCCAACAAGTAAAAGGACTCGCAAAACTGAGCTTTGGTTATTGTTGAGGTTTTCTTTTATCTGTAAGGTGCATAATGCGCAAACTCTTTAAAATAACCAATCTTTGTGATATTGGTCTAAACAAATGCCTATTGTATTTTATAAACTTTGTGTACACTCATGTGAATAAAGGTCGCGCACAGTCACACATGCAGAATATTTCTTTGAAATATTCATTTTCTCAAGGGATCACCATAGTTAAGCCAGAAAAATGCATCCGTACCGCAGTACACTTCCCAATTAGGAAAGTGATATTTTTCTGCATAAAGGTCTAGACTTGGCTCGTAAATTGAAGTTATTACACACTTTATACACACACATGGACATGGGAGTATAACAAATTACAAACAATTGTCCGAATAGTGATAGAATGCAACGGCTATGCAAAATGAATACGCTCTTCAACATCTATCCTATGAAGTACAACAAACCATCCGAAGAACTGAAGTAGTAAATCACATAATGGGGCTGGAAAATGCAATGAATAAACTCAGAAATGAAGTGGTATGGGAATCAAAAAATCACAGTCTTGGCTGGAAATGGAAATATTGACCTCTTGGCATTGGCATTGTAGACATAGTGTTTAATGGAGGCAATATACGTGAGCTATAATACGATTGTGTTGGTGGACTTTGCTGCAAGGCCACTGGCGAGAATGTAAGATGATCTTCCTTGATTATTGAAGTTCTTGGTGTTTGTGGTAATGTAACCAATGGGGGCAATTGTACATACTCATTGTGGACGGGTGCAGCGAGCAGTCTCAATGGTTGTTGTGGTAACAGTAAGCGACGTGGAACGTCAATAGATGAAAACTTTGTTGTTGGTGCAATTGCGGGTGGTGGAGGGTAGCTTAGTCCCTGTTGACGAGGAGACACACTATTATTGACAAATGCTACAGGTGATTGTTTTTTGGAATCTGCTTGGGGCCATGAATGATGTGGTTGAAGAGTTTTGCCACCAAAATGACCATCAAATGAAAACGATCGGGATGCAAATGGTGGTTGTGGAATTGAAGATGGAACTGGATACTGCGGTGATTGCAAACTGTTGAATGCGTGTTGTTGTTGCCGCTGCTGTTGCCGCTGCTGTTGCAGTTGTTGCAGTTGTTGTGGGGTGGTTTGATTCTGAATAGGATTTATGCCTAATGGTGACTCAACTTGAGGTGGTGGCAATGTTTGAGTTTGTGGTGTTGTGATACCGTGAAAAGTAGGAATATCTCTGACCAAGTCGTTGGCTTCTTCAACTACATCATCTTCGCCCATTTCTTCCTCCATTCCACTTTTCAAACTCTCAATTAAACTGAGCTTAAACCTCTTCAAAGCATCCTCCACAGGAAACGTACAATACACATTTCTCGCAAACCCAAAAACTCGCTTAACTCCACTCACATCATCAGCATCAACCTTGTCCAACCCCTTTATGCCATGACAAAGACATTGCTCCAAATCTTCAAATGCAACTTGCAAAATACCATTAAACAAATCACGTTCAAATGAACGACAATCCGTGTACAATGAATAATTAACTCGATCACAAGGGATGAAATAAATCTTCATATTACTCTTGTACCGTGGTCTAGCAATAATCTTTTTGAAAAACAAATTGTTGGGAACTTCACCTTGATTTCCAAGTGAATGTAACATTTCATCCGAGTTTTCTTCATCATCAATCAATGTGTAATCACCAGGCGTTGCAGTTTCCAATTTCAAAATCGATGATCCATGAATATCATCGGTTGTTGATCTTGTTATACGAACCAAGGTAAACTCTTTGGAGTTGAAAAGTGTATTTACTGCAGTATCTAGTGAATTAAACGTTGGTGTAGATTGGTTCAGTTCACTAGTAAATGATTTAATAATTTTGTTGGAATACTCAGTTAAGTCAACCACATTATTATCAATTAGTTGTAGGCCTTTTGAGACAAGACACTTGTTCATGTTGTTGTTACTTTGCAGTTTGATATCACTTGTATTGGCGTACTCAGCAACTGTCTCGTTATACTCTCTAATAGCTGTGTCATCCTTAAACAAACTGTAAATCTTTCGTTCATCAGTGAATGGTATTAAACAGTGATATAAACTAAACAAGTCATCACATTTTGTCAACTTGATCTTGATACCTGCTTTTAATGACTTGATATGCAACTTCAGTTGACGAGTGTCACTAATCTTTTTCTTGGTGGAGTACTTACGTCGTATGGCAAACTTGACAAATCGTTTATTGGCAAGAATACGCTTATTGATTTTGGATTTGGGGATCTTGTCACGTAATTGAAAAAGTGGTTTGTGTGAATCGGAGGGTAATGCCGACTTGTTGGCAGCGACACTCTTGGGGGTAAAAGAGCTCAACAATCCTGTTTCGGTAACTGACAACTTTGAAGGTGAACATGGTTGTTGTGGTGATACTGAAGAAAAAGCCGTATTGACATCCCTTGTCAGCTCTTGTTTAATAACCATAGACATATTCCTTTCAAGTTCGATAGGTGATGAATTTATAGAAGACATTGAAGAGGCAAGTTGATTTTCCGACTTGATACTCGATAATGGATCTGTAAAATTAGCAGTTGAATTGCCTTTCCACGAGTATGTGGGTGGCGGTGTAATAAAAGCTCTAGGAGATTTCTGATCGTGATATTGAGCCGATCCGAAACAGTGATTGTGGCTGACAGTATGAAGATCTTGTTGATGATGTGCTTGCGAGTCTTCTTGCCCACGAGTTTGTTTTTCTCGTTGTTGCTGTTGCCTATTGAGTATTTCATCAGCATTCAATAGATCTAACAAGCCTGCCATTTTCGGAATAAATTTGGGGCGGAAAATGACTCAAGTGATAATATAGTTGATACTGTGAACAAAGCGTCTGATTCAGATTGAGACGTCCCTCTTTATGAGTAAGTTAATCGGAATAAAATCGATGAATTCGTACAGTTTCAGATCTGTGAATTCCCTTAGTATATGTGTTAGGAGTTTTAGTGACCACGAGGGTTCTTGACTTGAGTCTAGGGAATCAACAAGAAAAAAAATGAAAATATAAATCAAATTGCAAAAAAAAAGTATTTAAACTGGAAACTGGAGATCCCGCTTTTTCTTCTATGAGTGTTTATGTAGTTATAGTTTGTATAAATGTGATATGAGAAAAGATAAAGGGGGACAATATATGTAAAAACATGTAAACAAAAAGGTACCAAGATGTTGTGGGTATTTATATAAACAAAATAATAAAATAAAATAAAAAAAAATATAATATTTAGGTAGGGTTATAGTTCTTGTAACACAAAAAGTAGGGGCGAGAAAGAGAAAGAGAAAGAAAAAGAAAAGCGAGGTTTTCCTTGGGGAGAGAGCATTCTATTCTTGTTGATGTTTGACTTGCATTGTGTGATGTTTGGTCAAAGAGAGTACTATACAGTATCTCAAGTAAATGCATATATTGTGCGTTTGTATGTAATTGAAAAAGGCTCATACTTGTTGCTTTATTTTTATTTGTCTTGGTTTTATTGTTTTTTTAGACTTTATGTACAATGGGATATTTCATTGCAACAAAAACAAAAAGCATAAAATTGAACACAAAAGTATCAATTATTATATTTGCTTTTTCACCAAAAGAGCTATTCTGTAGAGACTCTTATTATTGTTCATAGACAAAGAATGTCTTACAAGTACCAATAAGTACATATTCAAATAGGGGAGATACAAAAGGATGCAAGACTTCCAAACGTATATGTTGAAACACGGATCGACTGGAAACATTCCTTCTCTCTCATCCTCCCTTACTTCGATCAGCAACTGCCACAAGATTGGAGGAGCATGTGTGACAAAAAACAAAAGCAAGAAAGAGCATATGAGCATATATTCTAAAGTTTGCATCCAACGGGAAAACTGCCCCGCTGAAATCAAAAAGCAACTTTCAAGAAAGGCGGCTACAACAACAATAAAAAGTTCAAACGTATCAATTTCCAAGACATCCGGCGGTTCTTAGTCACACATAATCCTTGGTCTGAGGTTTTATTTGGTAGAATCGAAGCAAGGGTCTAGACCTGTAATGCAACCACCCCAAACAGGAAAACGCTGAGTACAGTTACAGGTGGGGGTTCACAGTGGTGGTGAGTGATTTGAAGAGGCGACTTGGTCCGCCTAGAGGTTAGTTAATGAGGGCGTGCGTTGTGATAACAATGTGACTCTTGATGGGCGCATCTTACGGTGGTACCAAACACACACACTTACACACAGTAAGCAGTGTCCAATTATACTGTAAGATAACATGCAGAAAGATCCAAAAAGACTACAAACCAGAGACAGAGTTGAGACAAATTAAAACAATAGAAGCCATAAAAAAACAGTGGTTAACTTTTGACGGGTCTTCCAGTGCATTCCATCACCATGTTACCATCTGAGTCTTCTTCAAAATCAGATGATAAAATAAGCTGAGTGTGTTATATTTTTCCCTAAAAAAAAACAAAAAAACGAAGCAACAAAAGAGAAAGAGATACACAATATCACAAGTTATGTGTGCTTTGCTTGTTACATTTGCATACGTTTGCCAGGATTATGTGAGGAAAACAAGTGTTGCACAAAATGTAATTTTAGATTAAAAAGGTTTAGTTTTGGCTCTATTTACACTACCACCGAGAGACTACGTACGTATCCATCGTACTTCTCTCTATTCACACAAGAGAATGGTGTTACACAGTGCGATACTATGTAATTACGGTTATTTAACCAAATTTTAAGAATATTATTTTTGAATGGATTTAGTGTTTACTTTAAAAGTGTGCATTTTCGAGCTCACCAGTTATGAGTTTATGCTAGTGTATCCAAAGCAACGACCTAAACATTTACGATGCTGAATCGTAACTTTCACTTTTCGAGCTCTATATCGCTTTTTTACGATATGGTAGTTCACGTTTATCAACTGGACTTTTTGCATGATGTTCTACATATTCCCATTAGTTCTAATTTCTTCTGAGAATTTTATTTATGCACAAGTGGCTAAAGTAAAGTAAAATAGCCAAAAAAAAGAGACTAGGTTTTGGCTAACTCATGATAAATAAAGCTAACTAGAAAACCTTAAATCCGCACACATATAATCCCTCATTCTTTGATTTGCCGTTTTCTAGTTGTGAATGACTGAAGTTGCAATAGAAAGAAAAGTCCCAATTATTGGTATCCAACTATACCTACATAAAGTGTACCAAATAAAAACCTTACCTTGTCCAATCGAACAAGACTAAACCCAACAAAATATCTTTATCGCAGAACTTCACACAAAGAACTCAATTATAATAGAAATAAAAAAACAAGAATTACAAGAAGCACAGATAATCAATTTTTGGTAGAGTAGCTATGTTTGTGTAACAAGTGGCCAAACTCCATAGTTGTGTAAAGTTGCGCAGAAATTTTAGACACACAAAAAGGTAACTCCTACCGAGGGCTGAAGCTTCGAAAAAATCACTTTCTTCTTCTGGATACAAATGTTTTGCCCCCCCCCAAAGGTAAGCAGCTGTATTATTTCCTGCAACTTTTAGAAGTCTCCCTGTTCACTAGCGGCTGAAGCCGAAAAAAAAGAACCTTTTCAATATGCTCTTGCGCTCATTCGAGTTGCTTTTTTGTGTAGTTAAAACCAAAAAACAAAAAAAGGATAAAGCTAAATTTGGTACGGGATACACTACCATACCTCTCAATTTTTGAGGCTGGTGCATGAGAGATAAAAACACAATAACAATAATGCGTTTGGATGTTGCATTTTAACCGCGATTGAGTGGATGATTCGGATGCGGGACCACTGGGACTACTGGAAAAATCGGCAACCTACGCAAAATCTATAACGCTCTATACACACAATGGGTGCCATTGCGCAGCAGTAGAGCGAAGCGAATGGAATGTGCCAATCTCAACATTGTATTAATTTCAGATTATTCTTGAACTGGTTGTTTATTTTTCTAAATGTGCAACTGTTTTCGCCATTTCCGGGAGCAATGAACAAGAATGTAACCAGAATGGAAGCGGAATTTCTGAAATTGCACAAGCGAAGACAATAGGGACGGAACAAAAGCTTTTGAAACCAAAAAAAAAAAAATAAAAAACAAAAATAGAAAGTATTAATGAGAAGAGGTTTGATTGTTTGTAGTTTTTAACTTCCGGACGAAAGTTTTAGCCTTTGACAATTCCGTTGTTTCTCGTGGTTCGCAACTCCCTAAACTCTGCGTATTAGAGGAAGTTTTTATCAAAACATGCTGTTCGTAGTTGAGCTTGCCAAGAAGTTGACAAAGGCGTGGGCCCTGTCGCTTCATGCTTAGACGTATAGAAGAATACGAAGCGAACGGAGTGCGAAAAATACGCTCCGCTCTTGATCCTCTGGTACTCTGAGTGGATGCGATTTAAGCAAGATATCGTTAATGCTTTTTTTGCTTATGATCATAATTGGATGTGTGTGTTTTTCTCTTTTTTTTTCTTTCTTGAGCCAAATGGTTGTTTTCCAATGTAACCTCTATGCACAAACGAAGTCCTTTGCTTTTTCAACTTTATACTTTTTTAAACTCGTTAACTCCTTACATAAGACTTCAATTTAGAGTTGTTGACGTAACAAACCAAGCACATGAGCGGGGGAACAAGAGACTACCTTCTGGGCAATTTTTAGAGAGTTTAGGAGTGCCTTTGAATGACAACAAATTTCACTTGAATTTTGAAGCAAAGAAAATTTCAAAATGTTGAAACAACTACTTTTACCAATGTTTACTCTTCCACACGGTATTGAAACCATAAAATTCACACAAAAGTAAGTTCCGGAATATTTTTTTATCTTTTATTGACAGATTCCAAACTTGTTCTTTGTGTTTTCGCCGTAACATCCTACTCGACTTTCTTCTTCGTCTTCTTCGAGAGAAAATAACCACAACTAGTTATTGTTTGGCTTGGTTTTCGCCACAAATTAAATCTTCGCACAGTTTTGTGCTCACCTTGATGTACCAACCACAACGATGTTGGCACATGCGTTTGCCCGCCTCGGTTGCTTTTTTGCATTTCGAATTTTAGTACTTTTTTTGTTCGATTTCGCAAAAAACCTTTCCGAAATGACATGAATTTACCCCTCATTGTTTCTACTTCTTTTTTCCCTATCCCAAGTGCAATTAGTATATACGTGAATATCAAAGTTCATACTTTTGACCTCATATAGCCGGGGATACTCAAAAGCGTCAGAGAGATAGAAATTTGGCACACCGATTTCTTTTCCGGAGTTGAGAATCACATGCCAGCGGAGATCACATGAAAGCTTGGATGAATAAGTTAATCGCAACTCCAGTGATTGTTTTGTATCTTCCGGTCGAAAGTAGCCTAATAAGCTTTTCAACGATTGCAAATTATCATCATCTACTATCCATGACTCTAGCTTTTTCGAAGAAGTGACTTAACCGCGGATATGAGTTGAATCACCTAACATTACCATGAACAGAGTGGATCATGGTTATGCGCTTTTCCTTTATAGCATCGTAGGAAAGAATTGGCGAAAACAAAATCAAACTCTTTTTCCATTCATTGCAACCAACAAAAATAACGGATTTACCCAACCGTGATAAGCCCTTTGTTCTCGAAAGTTGACGTCACTATCTTAACAATAAGAAGCTTGAAGTGCTATTTTGATTTCAATGTAGCAATGGCTAAAAGATAATACTAAATGCGTCCTTCTATACAGGTTAATTTATATTCGAAAGGATTGCCGATCAGAGACTGGATATGAATAAGTAAGATATGGTTTGCATAGAACTGCCCTTGTGTTTAACAAGTTCTACATTGCATTTTATTCCTCTGTATGTCCCCTATACAGCAAAAAGATCGACGATTGCATTGTAGAATTTTCTTTTTGGAGATCTTATTGCAATACAGGTCACCAGAGTTGATCTTTTAGTCGATCTGTAGTGTAGATAGAGATAAGGCAAGGAGGCGTCCCGACGAGAAGGCAAGTAGAAATGTATGGAATGTATCCCGCGTTTCCGTCCCACAAATGTACTCCTTGAAGCTTTTACACGCAAAGTTTGTTTCCACTTTAACAACACACTGATTTCAAGATTAGCGCAACACTACAGTGCATTACCACCTCCCCTATGCAAATTACATCTATGCGCTAAATTGTGTACATACAGCTTCATATACTTAAAGTCTCTAAGGAAAAACTCCCATATATTTCTTTCAAAGCAACACTAATTTTGCTGATCAATAATAGAATCAAAATCTTCAACTTCCTTCAACTTGTAATCTTGAGCCAATGACACTTCCACTTTATGATCGTTTGCATATTGCAATCTCGCCAATTTAGCTTGTGGTCCCCATCCATTAACCGGCGCATTCAATTTAAACGGCAACAACCATGAAGTGATGGCAATAAAATTGTCGCTCAAATTTATCAATTCATAAATCAAATCTTCAATGCAAATAAGCCCCAATTCTTCAAATTTGTCTTCAACTACTTGATTATTGTCCAATTTAACCACCTTTGATTGAATCTCGCCAGTTTCGGCATCGGTTTCGTCAACCATTATACGAGCTCTTTTTTGAAATAGTTTACGTATTGATGAAATTGATGGTTGTCCAATGATGACGTATGGGGCAATTAATCCTAATAATTTGATGGTCGATTCATTAGCTTTAACAAATACACCGGTATTAGATTCAATCAACTTCAACACTTGCAAGATTTGGTATGCCTTTTTGGGGATTTTTAGTCCCTTTGTATGGTTAGGTATTCTGATGACAAATAATAACTTGTATTCTCCTTGATCTTGAACTTCGTTATTGGTGGTAGTTCCACTGTTGCTTATTGAAGTTGGCAAATTACTATTATTGATCTTTTTCGACACCTTCTTGATCCTCTTGCGTTCAATTTCATTGGACTTGTGATTACTTAGTAAAGTTTCTGCTCTAATGAATTTATTCTTTTGTTGTAATTTGGCCTTCTTGGAAGCAGCGATTTTTTCCTTGATTTGCTCCTGTTTCTCTAATCTTTTACGATCAGCATTTTTACGTTTACGTAATAGAATCTCTGGGTTGGAGTTGAGGATGGCCATTTCTAAAAGGAGGTGCTGGGTACTGTAAATGGAGTAAAGGTTGGTTGTAAGATGAACTTAGTTTTTTTTTTTTTTTTTTTTTTTTTCTTGAGATGAGATGTGTGAGGCTCAAAATAAGGAGAGGTCTAATGTATCTGTCGCTCCAACAAGGCAGCGAAGGTTCGCACGAGATCGAAGCGAAAATGGAGGAAGTTAGGAACAAAAAATTGGCTGTGCTTGGGTTGACGTATGAGCTTTGGTCGATGCAATCTGAAAAGGGTGCATTTCCTCACTCAACTTGACATAGAGAAGAAACGTTATCAATGATTTCCATGATACGATAGTAAGTTCTGATTTCTATTACTACGTACTAGGGCAGTTCCGATAGTTATGCGGACAATTTTATAACCTACCTCCAATACATTGTGAGACCTTTTTGTCTCTCCTCACTGATGAGACGGGGATATGGCCAATCGCAAGGCTGTGGTGTTCCGCTTCGAGAAGATGAATACGATTTTCGTCATGCGAATTTACTCAATTGACACTGCAAAATGAGCCCACTTTTCTATCAAATGTTAGAGTTTGCCTGTGTTTAGTCATACGCCATGACTAATCTTACGTAAATATTTATCTTTATACGATTATGCTTCTGAACTAATGCCTATGAGGTTCATTGAGCATAAGTCTAATTTCGTTTAGAAGCGCATTTCGTTGAATAGTGATGTGTATCATGACAAAACTAATTGTGTATGGAGTTGTTTTTCCATTTTTATTTTTTATTTTTATTTTTTATTTTTATTTTTTTATTTTTTTTTTTCAATTTTTCAATTTCAAGCTTGATTTGATCTGCTAATTTTATTTTTAACCAGATCAGGTATAAAACCAACTCAACCCCTTCAAGATCTTTCCCTATCGGAACAACACAACAAAAATAATAATATTGTAACGTGCTCATTTATATTATAATATTCACTCCTAGATCTTACCACAATTGTTATTTTTTACTCAACATCAAAACTGCTCCTATCAACAAAAGACTAAACTCATTAACATACAACAGATCCTACGCCTATTAAGATAGTGGTAACATTTCACCACTTGACAATCTCCCCTACCATTACCAAGACCAAGAACACCACCCAACAACAATCTTTGCACACCTTTTGCATTCGTTTTTATTGCTCATTCTTCGTTGTGAGTTACATTTAATTCTGTTTCCCGGTTACCTGTTACATAGAACCCTTCAATTTCACTGTTTCATTTGTTGCATACGTTAGTAGATCATAGATACCCATTGCATTCAAGACCCAAAAAGCTGATGATTATATGAACCTTGACCACTATTCATCCCAACAAAGGTCATCTCAGCTACCCCAATCACAGCAACAGCAACAGCAACAGCAACAGCAACAGCAACAGCAACAGCAACAGCAAGCGCAACAGCAACAGCAACAGCAACCTCTTCAACAATATCAACATGTACTACCTCAGCAGGGATCCTTGCAAGACTTCTCTTCCGCAGATCTGGAATTATCAACAACTCATCAGCAATACCAACAACAACCAACTACATTTCCACCCTTGCAAGCCCAACCTGAGTACTTTCAAGAACAAATTCCCGAACAACATTATATGCAACCATTGAACCCTCCCACCTATGTTCAATCGCAACGCATACCTCCTTCGTCACAACCACCAGGGCAATATTACGGTGCTTCTTCACACCCTGCATATATGACACAAGAAAGCATCAACTTAAGCATGCCTCAATCACAACGATTTCCTAATTATAGAGTTACTGACCAGCACAGTAACATTGCATTTACAAAACAACCTACTACTTATGGCGCTTCTTTAGGTCCGCCGCCTCAACCACCACAACATCAGTACCTGCGACCGTTGCAACAAGGAGAATCACACCATCCAACTTCACAAATGGCACTGAGTCTGGAATCACAATACGAGCCGGTTCCAAGCCTGTCATCAACAGGTAACCCACTTGATGAGTCGAGTCAGCAAAGTAGATTCAGCCAGACAACTACCTCATCTCTGTACACACTGCAACCACATATAGCATCACAACTACAGTATGATACACTACAAGAGAATGCGCAAAAGGGGCCACCTCAACCACCATTAAATGTCAAAAGGCACAAAAGAAATAACTCCTCCATCTCATCTGTTTTACACTCCACTGCATACGAGGATGAATTAAAAAGTATGGCACATGCAAAAGTAAACATACCATTGGCTGAGTTGGCAAGAAGAATAAAAGAACTGGAGTATGACACTTCCAGCTTATCGTCAAGTTCGAGATTGACATCACAGGAAGGATCATCTGCTACGTTTCCAACTTCCTCGCCATTAGCAACGACAGAAAAGCCCCAAAATACAAAAGAAACACAACGACTGGTTTTTGGAATGGTGTGGCTATTGACATCGTGTGAGGTTTCACCAACCGCAGTTATACCTCGTAACAGAATATATGCCAGGTATGTCCAAATTTGCGCTGACAATAGTCTATCGCCTTTGTCTCCTGCCAGTTTTGGTAAATTGGTGAGAATTTTATATCCAACAATAACAACGCGAAGGTTGGGAATGAGAGGACAACTGAAATATCATTATTGTGGAATTCGATTGAAAGGTGAGCAAAGTATGCAACTGCAGTTGATTCAGAAACAGCAGCAGCAGCAACAACAGCGATCTCATCACAGAGGACAATCATTGGGATCAGATTTTGCCACGCTGTTACAATTGCAATCTCCAGTTCGCCCTGGAATCGGCGCAGTCTCTGCTGCTCAGTCCCCATTGTCAACAACTTCATCAGTCTCGTATGAAGAATCACCAAGATCAACATTTGGAGGGGAAACACCGACTTACAGCGCTATCAATTCACCATCAGTGCTCTCCTCGTTCCCCACTTCGGATCAGCTACCACTGGTGTCGCATATGAAGTACGTACCCGATTTATTCAAGCTCTTGGGGCTGGAATCAGTAGCCACCAAGTCGTATCCATATACACCAATAGAACTACCACCCATATATTCATACCTACCAAAAGACACTGACCGCGATATCGCTGATACATTATCCTCCTTGTACAAAGTTCATGTCAATACAATATTTGAGTCACTTCGATTCATGCAACTAAAACGACTATTTTCAACATTCAACAATTTTAACAGCATATTATCGTCTCCCGTTTCCAAGTTGTACACCGCTGACTCAGTGATTGAGTGGGTGCAGCAATGTGATTTGCTCATGTACAAAAAAATGGTACGAATGTTGAGCAAATTGCATATGCAATATTTGATGCCTCAGGAAAATATCAATCAGTTGAAGACAATTGCATCAAACTATACACGTACGTTAGCTAATTCCATTATCAACTCACGAAATTCGAAAACTTTCATTACAATGAAATTAAAAATGGCCAAACACTTTGTCAATTTACTCAATCGTTTAATCAAGGTCATTGAAACTGGATCCACTGCATCTAGGATATTGAATGACGATACTGAAAAACAAGTTATGTTGCAAGATTGGCAAAAGCTAAACTTTACTGAGATGGTTTCAAGAGATGTTCCTTGCGCCGATGAATCCAACTTGAATACTTTAATTTTCATATTAAGTGAAGAGGTTGTCAAAATAGTTGAAACTCCTTCAGATGAAAACAGTTCACTCATGCAAACATATGCCAATTTTGTTGGTGGATTACCATCACAATTCCCCACTGTCAGTCCTCGAATGTTTTTGCTACTATCCTCAAACTTGTTGACGTCCATTCTTCGAGAAATAAGTCTTAAAAGTGGCGACGGATTTGGAGCATGGTGGATAGTGAGGTGTTGGGTTGATGAATATTTGGCGTGGATAATGGAGGTGGGTGGATTTTTCCAGGATGAGCTAATGACATATACAACTGAAGGCCAAGAACCAAAACTGGGGGACAGAACTGATGAGCCACAAAAAGATGAAGAGAGTCACCAAGGGCAGACTAGTGGAGCCACTGGGGGTCAAGCTGAAGAGGAGTACGATTTAAGTTGTGAAACATCCATTGACTTGTTAGGGTAGGTGGAGCGTATTATAAAGAATCTTTTTCACACGGACTGTATAGAGTAATAAATGAGCATGCTTTGGGGTGGACTTTTAAACCCCTTTCAATAACTTTTTTCATGGTTGGTTTAGGATTATGTGATGCTGTGAGGGTGATTCTATCAAGATTCAGAGGCCGTGAAGGGGCTGCCAGTAGCTTGCTTGGAAATTGAGAGTCCCACACGGCTTTTGTGTTGACTTAATCGATGCTGGCTGTTTGACTATGGCTGCCCTTTTGCGACTGGTGCAAAAATGTTACATCAAGGAAAATTCAAATGGTTTGCAAAATTTGATGCACAAAAAAGAAGAGTGTTCTTAAAACATACTCCAGCATTACAAACACCCCTATATATCAGCATAACTAAGTAACTAAAGTTTCCACACTTCTATACAGCAACTAACATTGCAACTAATGTCAAACACTTCAAAGTTTCATTTAGATACCATTTTTGTTTCCATCAATAAAAGTACCACCCCCAAGTTAAGTTTTTGGTTGCAAAAAACTCCACTTCTCCCATAATCATGTCACAGCTCAGTACCCTAGACAAATTTAATATTGCCAAAATTCAAATGGAAACTTCAAAGAACAAAGATAGCCCGGAATATTGGAAATTTAGGTTGGCTATCAAATTAATCCAGGATGTTTATATGTTTCCTAGTGATGAAAGTTGTAAGCGGGAATTCTACGATACTGTATCCAATGAGAGAATGAGGGTTGTTGGTAAAGATCTTATTCCAGGGGAGAGACGTGTCGTTGCTAACGTTGATTTTACAATTGGTTCACACATTATGGATGTTACGACTATTGCTGTTCTTTTTGATGACTACAATGACACTCCACCAGTGTACATTACAAAATATCAAGAGATTTTCCAGTCCATGATCATCAACACTAAGACCAATAAGGAGACCAACAGAATCATTTTATTGACATTCTTAGTCATGTTCAACTATTTAGAGGATAGTGAATTTGCCAGCAAAGTCAATAACTTGTGTACTCACCAACGACAGATTCGTCTTGCTAGTGAGTTGAGAAATGCGAGGGACTCAATAAAAGCTCAAATGATTGACTTGTTTCATTCCTATTTCAAAGAGTACTCCTTAGCTATGGAATTTTTCAAAAAGGGTCAAATTAAAATGGCAAAGAGTAATTGGAAATTTTTGGAAAATTTAGTCAATGTCGTAATGGTTAACCAATCAGTATTGATGAATCACCATCATGAACGTGTTGGTATATTCTTGGATCCTCAATTTGCTATTTTGAATCACAGTTGTTTGCCAAACTGTTTGCAAATTGAATCGGGTTATGAACAGTACTCAGTGGTTAACAGTTTACCAATCCAAGCCAATGAGGAAATCACTGTCAACTACATCAACGTCGGTGCTCCAGTTGAAATCCGTGCATACAAGTTACTCACAAAGTACCACTTTCATTGTCAATGTCAGTTGTGTTTAATGAAACAAGATGTGTTTTTCACCATGCAGTGCAACGAATGTTTGAAGCAAATCAAGTCATCTAGTTTAAATGCTACTCTAACCACACCAAATACCATCTTGAAGGAACAATCCTGTTCAAAATGCTTTCATCCGTTTGACTTGGATGTGTACACACGGCAAATTCAAATTCGAAATTTCCTCATTGCAATTATCCTCATTCCAAAATCAAACTACAATATCAATGATGACGGTTATTTTAGCTTATTGTTAAAAGAATTTGCTGGGTTGATTGAGAGAAATGGAGCACCTGCGTTGGTTAGATTATTAGTTGATACACTTGAAACTTTTCAAATTGTCCCCACCCGAGTTTCATTTATCAAACGATTGATTGATGAGGTGATGACAACTAAAGTATTTGCATTGTATACTTTTCCATTCAATGTGATTGTCCAAAAGATCAGTAATGATGCATGTGAGTGTACTGACTTTGACACTGGGTTGGAGGGGTTGAAGTATTATGCACGAGTTCTTTTTGCAGTCAAGTTCCCTGCTGATTTAAGCAGCCAATTGTTTTTTGACGAGTGTTTGTTTATGGAGTTGGCACAACGAATTGAGAATTTGATGGCTGTGTTAGTGGAGGAGCAGGTTGATACTTTTTTTGGTACATTTGAAGAGTCAATGGAACTACTTGCCCGATGTGCATATTTCTTTTACAAACATGTCAAGTGCAAATTTGAAACTCAATACGTGGAGGAAAAGTTGTTGCAACTTCGTCAAGGTTACCATCCCACCAAGTCGAAGAGAAGTATTCATTCTTGCTTGGAGAGATTGTTTAGTTATGCCAATGCCAACATATTTATCACAAAGACCCGTTTCCTCATATTCAATGCAAGGCAAGAGCAAGTCACCTTGTTTCATACTTTTGATTCTGATGACTACATGTGAGACAAATGGGGCCACGTCGTTTCTTTTCTTTTTTCACTTTGTTTACATAAGTTTTGCTTTTTCTATACATCATTTAATGCTACACATACAGCTCCCTTGTGATGTCCATTGTACTGCCTTACGGTCTCACTGTTGGAAAGATCCCACAACCTCACGTAATGGTCGGAGCATGCAGTAACTAGATATGCGCTATCGGCACTAAATGCACAATCCCAAACCCATCTCTGATGCCCTTGTAATGTGGTTTCCAAAGCGAAATTCTGTTCTGTTGACCATATTCTTGCTGTGTGGTCTGCTGAACAGGTCGCCAAATGTTTCATATCTGTGCTCAACAACACTCGAGTGATGTACTTCAGATGTGATCGAAATTTTGTCACCGGTGTCAACGAAGTGAGATCCTTTTGATTCAGCATACTCCAAACATAGCAGTTACCCTTGTTGTTTCCAGCAACAAGCATTGATCCATCGCTGGCAACACTTAGTGAGTTTATTGGTACATCATCTTCAGGGATCAAATGATGCGTACATTGATTTTCACCAAGGTCCCATACTCTTATATTACCGTCTTGATCACAACTGATCAACTCACCTTGATTTGGGTGTATAACAACTTCATTTACGGGGCAATTATGTTTATAGTTTCGTTGCACGGACGGCGATCTCACGTCCCATACTTTCACAGTTCCATCTTCACTTGATGTCACCATCCATTTGTTGTCGGCTTGAAATGCTAATGACGTGACATTTGTGCTGTGCCCTTCGAAGGTCATGACTGGGTTGTTGTTTGGGTTGTTGCTATTTGATGACCCGGCATTATTATTCTGAACTGATGTGTTCCCAATAGCTCCACCTTGCCGTATGTCGTATAATCTCACATACAAGTTTCCTGCTGCTGCGAGGTATCGCTTATCGGAGGTAATCTCTAATCGATTGACTTGAGAGTCGGTATGTTGAATTGTTCTTGAGCACACACCAGTAAGGGCGTCCCAGAATCTAATGGTATGATCATACCCAGCCGAAGCTAGTATCACGGACATGTTATGGTCACTAGTAGTGTAATGAACTTTTGGTTTTCGCGCACCAGTAAATTCTATACAAAACAAAAAGCAAGAGTCTTTAGAATTATATGCATTACTCTCTATACGTTACATAACAAGCAGCAACGGCTCTCAGAAGTTGTCCAAAATAGCTTGCTTTTGTGCTGGGGTTAATGATGATGGATAGTCGACCTTGTATGTGATTTCCAAATCACCTTTTTGACCAGGACTTTTACTTATTGGCATTCCCAAACCTGGGTAGTTTGTGGTTGAGTTTGGTTGAACGGGACTGGATCTACTTAATGAAATCCTTCTTCCGTCCAAAGTGGTAACATCCTTTTCAAACCCACAAAGTGATTCCTTGAATGATAAATGAACATTCATCTTTATATCGTTTCCATCCCTCTTGAAGATGGGGTTGGGTTTCTCTTGTATAACAAATTGTATAGTTTGTCTGGCACCACATTCTGGTTGGTAGTCACCTTCGTTGGCGAAATTGATCTTTGTACCTGACTTCCAGCCTGGTTTTATATTAACTTCCAATACTTTTTGTTCTCTGGTTCCATTGGCATCTTTTCTAGTAATCTTCATCTTTTTAGTAGCACCTTTATACAAGTCTTCCAAGGATACTGGTAGTTGTATTGATACAGTATCTGGTTCTGGTCTTTGCTGCTGGCGACCACCAAATCCACCTGGCATACCACCACCAGCTGATCTGAAACCGCCAGCGCCACCACCAAATGGAGACCCACCAGCACCACCACCGAAACCACTCAGACTAAAAGTGAAACCATCATCTCCCATACCAAAACCACCCATTTGTGAAAAGATGTTGAATGCATCGGCTTGAGAGAAACCTCCACCTGAGGACCTGAAACCACCACCACTTCCACCACCAAAGTTGAAGCCACCAGCACCACCACCCGCTCCTCCGAATGGATTGCCAGGGTCAGCAGCTGGCGCATTACCTCTTGCTGCTTCTAGACCGTATTGATCATACACTTCTCTCTTGTCGGGATTGGACAAAATATCAAATGCTTCGGAAATCTCCTTGAACTTTTCAGTATCTCCAGTTGGTTTATCAGGATGGTATTTCAATGCTTGTTTTCTGTATCCTTTTTTAATCTCTGCTTCATTAGCAGTTGGCTCAACGCCGAGTAAATTGTATAGCTTTGTATCCTTAACCATGATTGTTGACGACTGTATAACCCAATGGGAAAATCAATTGAGATTAGGATAAGTACTTATAGACCGAAAGAAAAAGTATCGATTACTATACAAAAATAGCAATTAATTTTCAATTTTTTGAAAATCTGGTGAATGTCATGGAATCAGTTTTGTTCAACATTTGCTACCAACTTTTTTACACTACACATTTTTTTTCTCTTCATTGTGCGATAATCGAGAAGATTCATCTCATTTCTAGAATGTTCCTTATCTCTACACGTGATCTCGGATATATACATCCATTCAAGACTAATCATTCTTTTCAGCACTAATAGTAGCACCAGCAGCAGCAGCAGTCTTTGCCTTCTTCCTTAAAGCCCTCTGTCTAATTGATTTGTGCATGTTGAGGTTAATCTTGTTGGCGATCTTGGAATAAACACCAACGGTATTATCAATTCCAAAATGCATTAAAGCGTGTGCCCAGTATGGTGTAGTAGTAGCAAACCTCTCTTGGGCACCACCTCTGCGACCAACTCCTTTCAATGCAGAAGCAACAAAGTCTTTTGCATTCGGAATTGTCAATGATGAACGTCTAATCTTGGACATCGCTGAGGTTACCAAATATGAAATGACCAACTCAACATCAATACCTTCAGGGTTTAATTCTCCAGCCAATGCATTTGACCATTGTTGTAAAAAGGCTTTGGAGCCAGAGTAAACAGCCAAATAAGGGGTGGGCAACAATCCACCAAAAGAACCCATTGTCAAAATAAGACCTCTAGTTGCGCCACGTGATTTTTCAACAGTAGCAGCAATAATTGGCGCAATAACTTGAGTGATTCTCAACGTAGCTGTGTTGTTAATGGTTATGATGTTTCTCAACTCAGTAGCATCAGTTTCCAAGAATGGAACTGGGATGGAGTGAGATTGTCCAACATTGTTGATCAAAACAGTAATTGGTAAGTCATAAACCGTCTTTTCCAACTCCAAGTAGTTAGAGTCATCATCCAGTGCCGCATCAAATGGAACAATTCTAGTGTCAACCTTGTATTTGGCAGTAATTTCTTCAGCCACAGCCTCCAATTTTGATTTCGTTCTTGACACCAACACAATAGCCAATCCACGTTTAGCCAACTGCAAAGCAAACTCCTTCCCAATTCCGTCAGAAGCACCGGTGACAACTGCCCATTTGCCACTGTGTGCACCATACTTAACGAAATCGACGGGAGGTACGACAAAAATGTCAAAAAGTAAGGAACCAAATTTGAGAACAAAAGTGGTTAACTTGAAAACACCAACTAGTAAGGCAAACACCAATGTGTAGTATACAATTGGGTTATTAGGAAGCGATTGGAATAGTTCTTCTATTATTGACATGGTGAATAAGAAGAAGCTTTGGGTTATGGGTTGTCCTTGTAAATTCTTGGTTTTCGATTTTTTTTTTTTGTTGAGCAGATTCGAGAATCGAGTTCAAACGCGGATAGGGAGAGTATACACAGAGCAAGTTTTTACAAGGATACAATAAGGAAATACAAAATTCCCATTACCATTACATATACACAAATTCGTCCAATTTCTCTGTTGTTAGCTGCACGTGCAATTCTTCTCTAGCCGCATGTTTCTCCAAACTCGAGATTGCCATTTCCAATTTCATCTTTTTCCTTTGTAGTTCCCGAATAGTTTCATCAGTAGCGGTTTGCTCATTGTAGTTAGCCTCTAAACTTGCTTGTTGTGCTTCATCTGTTATTCCCATGATGTTTATCCACGGGTTTTGAAACTCTTTTAATTTTGTATCATGTAGGAAGTCCTTGTAATGACGAGAGCTTTTATCCACTACACCGCCAGACCTGTAAAACTCACCCAGATGATGTATGCTTCCGTTTCGACTTTTGTAGCCACTACCTCGGAAAGATCCCCCTCTGTAAACATCACCACCACGACCACCCCCACGACCCCCTCGACGACCACCACGTCCATAAGATGCATCTGGCCCTAGGAGTCCACCACCATCATCTTCATCATACTCGACACTTCCTTGTCTATTTTCCATAGATTGAGGAGATTGCCCCTCTTCTCGTTCTTCATTCTCAGAATATGAACTGCCTCTGCTTCTATCGTCATGTCCGCTGAAACTGTTAAATTTATTGTAATGTCCTCCGCCACGACCTCTATGGGGACTGCCATAGTACTGCGAGTTGTAGCCTCCATTATAGCTTCCACGACCACCACGATACGGTAGTCCTCTTCCTCCTCTGCCACCACCTCGACCTCTATAGCCGCCTCGATAAGAATTACTCGAGCTGTGGTAGTCATCGCGATAGCCACTACCTCTATTGGAATCGCCTCCCCTTCCTCCAGCAGAGCCTCTATAAGAGTCGTATGACATGATGTGTTATATGCAATGTGGATGAAGTTGGTTGACAGTAATCACAAAGTCTTTTTTTTTTTTTTTTTTTTGTTTTTAGTTTTTTCTTTTCTTTGAAAAACATTGTCGCAATAATGTTTTTGCGACATCTTCATTATGACAAAGGTCATGCCGAGGCTCGTCCAAAAACGTTTCTATCAAGTGCATAAACAAATTTTTAAGGCGGATCCATTTATGATTTTTTTGAAAAAATGCGAAGAGTCCAAGAAACAATGCCTGCACTGAATGATACGTACTTTGAGTTAAAGAGATTCTAGAACACCATTGCTTGCTGTAGCATTCTTATCTGAAGCATGGGGTTACTATAGAAGGACCAAAAACATCAACATGCAACGTATATTGACAAAGTGTAACCACAACGCATTCAATGTGGCTTCTTCCTCTCATCCATATGTGTACGTGTGCTTTACTCTCAAGTTGTTATTTTGGTATTTTTGCAATCACATTTCCTAATGCGGTAAAACTGTGCGTGCCCTTGTCACCAAAATATATACAAAGAGAGAGGGATTTTAAGGTTAAATCTTTTCGGTTACAAAAACAAACGTTTTGATTTTAAAATGAAGATCCTTTTTTATTGAAAGGAGACAAAAAAAAAATAACAGATTTACACAACAAGTCAAACGCTCCATATAAGGTATTCAGAGCCCACTACTACGTCGGATACGTTGTTACAGCTAACAAGGGGGCAAAACAACGTCTCCGCAACTCTTTCAAATTTTATAAATCTGCACGCAAATCCATCAGCAGTAGAATATTTTGATCTATTGTTTTTGAGAATTAGCCACAATTCAGAATCCTTTGTATTTGCACATGATGGACTATTTACCTTCAAGTCCAGAAATGGCACCGCTCAAACAAAAGATTGATCATTTGTCCCCAGTATTTGAACAAATATGGAATTCAACCATGCAAGAGACTTCATATAACCCCACTCAAGACTTGATGAAATTGGCACAAAAATTGATCAAGGTACAAAGGGGTGGTGACCATGATTTGCAACAACTGGATGAGACAAGTTTCCCTCAATTGAGCGCAAAGCTCATTGAAGAATGCAAAGATAAGCAAACTTTATCCAAATCAGAAACATGGGACATTTTACGTCAATTATTGCAAAACAAGACCGATTCGGAAATGGATAATTTGAAAGCAATTCTGTCACATGAGGAGATAGCAATGCACCTGCCGGAATCATTGCCTGATGTAAGCGATGGAGAAATTTCTCATGATGATTTAGATGAAGGTGCCGATTCTGATGAAACTTCGTCGTTGATGGAACTACAATATACGCTGCAGCAACTGCTAATGATGCCAATCCCAACACCATTGGTGGAACAGCCACACGACTTAACCGCATCATCTGGTGGCGGTGATGATGTGGTTGATGATGTGGTTGATGATGTGGTTGGTCTAGGCTATATTGATCACTACTTGGATGGTACACTTCGCAAAGACATAGTCATTGATTACAAGACTAGGCAAACCTTGCGACAAGTTATTGATGAAGTGGCGCATCTCCATCAGCAGGTGGACAATTCGTTTTTCCGTATAAAAGACCAATTGGATAAGCTCAAGTTGAGAAACTTTCACGCTTCACAAAGAATGAATATGCTAAATCACGGCTCTGATTTCATGCTCAGTCGAATTAAGCACATACAAACGGAAGTGAAAACGATTACCGAGAATCGCAAATTAAACACCAAAGTGAAACGTGTAGTTTCATTTAGTGATTGTTGTGAAGTAATACCAATTTCAGATAAGCTACCACCAATCAAGACTTTGAGTGGACTGCTGTTGCGCGCCGCACTTCACCAGCAACGAGGTGCATCATATCACGACCTGCCTAACTGCTCACCGTTGCAGCATAAACGACGTGGTGGTGGTGTACCTTTACAAAACGCCCCTGCTCTCAAGGCCAACACTCTGGTAGTGCAGCGACCTACAGCCTTCGAATTTGATTCAGATGATGATGCTCTGGAAGTACTCATTAATGAAGATATGGAGCCTTATAGAATTTCGAGAGAGGGATCGTGGCAACATTTGCCATCACAATATGCGCATCCACATAGTCCCGCTAGTCCTTATTATAAAGAATCGCAAGATTTTACATCCCGAGAGAGGGAAACTTCATCAGTAACTCCACCACAAACTCCCACTGAAGATGACACTTCAGATGACGAGCCAGTCAAGATTCGATATATTTTGCTTATTCTTTTACTTTATTTCTACAACAAGTTGCACAATTTTTGTCGATCCAAGTTGAGCTAGAACACTACATATATAGCAATTCTACTTTTATTTAACCCATGTTTACCGATCGTGAAAAGCTCACATCTTCTCCAGTAACAACACCATCGTCTAATCTCCTCTCCATACCAAAATTAGCCCCGCCAGCACCACCATGAGCAGCTACCCCATTTTGTCCAAATATATCATGATTCAGCAGCGGATCATTACCATCGTCACGGAAATAAGGATGCACCAATGCACGTTTAGCACTAATCCTCTTGCTTGGATCATAAACCAACATTTGTTCCAACAAGTCAATACCATTGGCATCTAAACTGGGGACAAATTCTTTCAAATCGCGTTTCTTCCATTGAGGGAACCCCGGTTTGAAATCGGGCAAGTAATTGACATCAGGCCAAATAGTTTCATTGGGAGTACCCAATATTCTAAAAATACGGAAAATTTCATCAATTTCTGAATCTCCTGGGAACAATGGTTTCCTATTACACATTTCCGCAAAAATGCACCCCACTGACCACATATCTACTCCAGTAGAGTATTGTTTCCCACCAAGCAAAATCTCTGGTGCTCTGTACCATAGTGTAACCACTTCGTGAGTATACGCCCTTAATGGAACCCCAAACGCTCTAGCTAATCCAAAATCAGCCAATTTCAAATTTCCTTCTTTATCAATCAACAAATTCTGCGGTTTTAAATCTCGATGCAAGACACGATGAGCATGGCAATGCTTGATTCCTCGAATCAATTGATTCATGAATCGTTTAACCATTTGTGGCTCTAAACCCGTATTTGATTGAGGTGGGATTGATTCCATATATTTCTTCAAATCTAAATCCAAAAATTCAAACACCAAGTACAATTTGTGAGAATCGGAATGGATAATGTCATAAAGACGAACAATGTTGTCGTTTTTCATTTCTTTCAAAAGGGAAATCTCTCGAATGGCAGTAGATGGAACACCTTCATCTTCCGATTCAAGTCTGATTTTCTTGAGTGCTACTACCCTATTGTTGTGCTTGGTGTCGAGGGCCTTATAAACGACACCATAAGTACCTTCTCCTACTTTTTCTTGTCGTTGGTAATCTGATAACTCAACCATGATGTAATATATGTGAATATATGTCAGATCTGTATCGAATGCTGGGTGATGCAAGATTTCGAAGAAGAAAGATAAAAAGAAAGACTTTGTCCAGTGTTTGGTGGGTTGATTCAGTCAGTTGAGTGACTTAGGCTTAGAATAGTTAGCTCTTTCCAACTAGCACAGAATTGTTATCGACTTTATGAAAGGAACACAACTGTAAAAAACTTTGACGAACAAAACATAAACACAAAAAAAACAGGGTTTCTCTTTTTGTTTTTTGTATTTTGTTTTTTTGGCTCTTTTTCCGCCTCACTACAAAAAAAACACACGCGTACTACTAATATTCGAATGGATCTGGTGATGTCAGAAATAGAAATTCCCGACACAATTTTAGTGTGTATTACATTCTACATAAATTCCTTCTTCAAAATGAATACTTCCTGCATCGGATCACGAATCATGAGTGACTCCCTCTCCCGCATCGCAAACTTTAATCTCTCTGCCCCATTCACTATTCAAAATTTGTTTACCAGTTATTCTTCTCTCTGGTTTGGGATCCAAGATAGAATAAATGACATTCCTACAACGAGCACGCTTCAAACTCTCAATAGGCTCGTAACCGGTAGCTTCTTTCCTTTTAACAAGATACTCTTCAAAAAACTCATCCTTTGTGGGATCAGCCAATTTCCACAACTGACGGCCAGTTCTCATGGCCATGTAGATCACACCACATGCCCAAATGTCAACACAACGAGGATCAAACAGTTCTTGGGTAAATTCCTCAGGTGCAATATACGGCGACGATCCGCAAATACCATCGGAAAACTGAACTTCTTCCTCCCAGGCCATCTTGAAACATTCAGAGTTTCCAAAATCAGTAATCTTTAAAACACCATTTTGCGTCAATAGTAGATTCTCTGGTTTCAAGTCCCGATGGGCAACACCCATGTCGTGCATGTAATTGACTCCTCTAATCAATTGCTTGAAAAAACAGTCAGCTTCTGCATACTCTAGTTTACCCAGGGCAATAATCAATGTGTATAAATCACCACCAGTGCAAAATTCCATCACCTCACAGTAATCACCCTTGGCATCCTTAAGTAGGTCCAATGTGTCAATAATATTCAAGTGTTTAAGTGATGAAGAAATGCAAAACTCTGATGTCAATCGCCTATTATACTTTTTTTCATTTTCATTAGGCTTCTTTTTAAACTCCTTGACTGCGTAAAGCTTCTCTTGTCCATTAGTTCCTGGAGTGGCAGTACTTGCAGTAGCAGGTTCTAGCTTCTTGTGAGAAATACGCACAACACCAAAAGAACCACGTCCAATCACCTCTTGACATCTTCCATACTTTTCAACAAATGAACGACAATCAGGACCAGCCTCGACATTTGGTCCTTTGTCAGTATTATTTACATCAGCAGTACCCGGTTGATGGTATGGACTGGTGTGGTTCTTTACTTGCGTAACCAATCCAGCAAACAAAGTAGGTGGCTTAGCAGCATTGGCACCAGATTGTTGTTGTTGCAATTGAGAAGTTGATGATTGCATAGCTCCCACCAATTCAGGTACAGCACTTTTAGCCTCATCTCGCAACTTTTTCGCTCCCAACAAATCCTTCAACATATTTGACAACTTTTCATGACGTTTGGCTGATCGCAAATGATGCTCATGGTTACCATTCTCTAGCATGACAAATCTTGGTAATTGTGGAGGTTGTTGTTGAGCTTGGTGTGCCAATGAGTTTAGCGAAGTTGTTGAGTCGTTTTTGGTCTTTGAAAGTTGTGCACTTGATGATGCAGATGATGCTGCTTGTTTAATCAGCAGAGCAACCTTTCTTGATGACGAGCGAGACACATTTGGTGATGGTCTACTTGATGGGATGGATGAAACAGATGTGTGTCTTTCTCCAGATTGTGCACTCGAAGCAGCAGCAGGTGGGAGTGCTGATGATGAAATCGTGTGTTTTTTCAATTTGTTGTCCAAAGACGATATCAGCATGGGCGAAGTGGTATTAGAAGCTGACCCATTTACAGGAGACTGCGATCTAGTTCTTGCCAATTTGGGTGAAGAGTTGTTTGATTGGTTGAGTGATGGTGGTGGTGGTGGTTGAGCATGTTGAGCCAAAGGTGATGACTTGTGAGGTTGTTGTGGTTGAGGTTGTTTAATCTGTCGCAATGGTGAGACGTCATCGTTTTCAACTTGAGATAGTATGAAATCCTCATCATTTGAAGTAGGTTTTGGTGATGCAACAGCAACAGAAGCTGGTGGTAGTGGTGGCGATATTATTGATGACTTAGTGGATTGTGGCATCGAATCCTTTGACTTTTCAACAGGGGCGTTGGACAAACCAGACTTAGTTGACACTTCTCTTGTAGGCGATGGCAGTTTTGGTTTACTAACAACTGATTGCTGCAGCATTGTGGGTAAGCTGGTTTGTGATTTGCCAAACAATTTACCCAACTTTGAAAGTTTACCTGGTTTTGGTGAGTCTACCATATTAGTGGGGGGAGTGGTTGTTGTTGCTGAGGTGGTGGTTGTTGTTGTTGTTGTTATTGTGTGGTGTTCCCAGTCGGATGGTTTATAACTGTGTATATATGTATGAGTAGTAGTAGTAGTAGTAGTAGTCTTGTCTAAGGAATCTATTAGAATATCTCTCTGTCTGGCTGTCTGTCTGTCTGTCTGTCTATGAGTTGTCTGTTAATATTTTTTTTTTTTTTTTGGTTGTAAAAAAAAAAAAAAAAAAAAAAACAGAACAAGAAGACGAAAAAATATATTTCCTTGACAGTCGCAGTAGTACGTTTTGTAGTAACTGTACAGTAATAGAAACAGTAATAAAATTGAATAGAAAAAAAAAGAAAAACATAAAGAAAATCCCTCATAGTTAATAAGAATGAATTGTACTATATATATATATGTGCACCTAAACACACACACAAACACACACACACACACACATTATGTTTTGTTAGTAATACCATTAGTAAAACAAAAAAATACAAACAAAGGATGAGAGTAACCATCAAACAAATGAGAGATCATCTCTCTACTCTTAATGGATGATACAAAAGTACAAAAGACAGGCTGTATAAACACTGTTTGGAGTAAGTTTCTTGGCTTTCACTCACACACAAACAGTGTATAGCATTTTTCTTTTGTCATTTGATCTTCATTGTAACACAAATCAACGACAAACACACACTCTCTCATTACTTTGTATTCTTTTTTTATTTCCCTTCTTCTCAATTGTATTTCCTAAAATAGCGAAAGCGAAAGTATTGAAGAAGGAAGGAAAAGCGCATGTACTAAGCCTTCATCAATGGCATGACAAAGACAAAAAAAAATAGGAGGAAGGCATGTGTTAGTGAAAGGCATCATGTACAAGTAACCTAGGGCTCATACATAAGGAGCTGTACAGTGAGGAAACTCGGCACACGGAGCTTCTAATTATGGAAAGGTTTGTAATGGTTTTTGCGCCAATGAAGTAGGGCTTATAGCATTCGTGACTATCTATAGTTACCTAAATTGGAGCACTAAACATGATAAAAAAAAAACCACTTAAAGAGAGTCATTACACTACTGACTCTAGCATAGCCACGGTCTAGAACCCAACAGCTACGAAACAGTCCCCTATTTGACTCTGTTCTGTGATCAAAATCAATTCCAGCTCTCTTTTCTATTTAAAGAAACAGTTACACAATCACTACTGCATTTCTTGGAAGGGCGCAACGTGACCTGGAAAAGTGCATAATATATAAGTCTTGGAGATATTATACCATTGGTTCCCAATGAAACTCGTACGAATACTAGTTTCCTTCAAAACTGATTACGTCACTGAGATGTGCGACAAATAAAGAGTAGTTTGATTTAGAGACAACAATCTTCTGGGTAGCGCAAATGCGCAATATAGTGTTGTGTTGGTACTTTTTATTATTACACGTTTCTTCAACAACACGTGACTCAATCTTTGTATCAAGTGACTTTTTAAAACTAGTACTCTTCTACTGTGATATTATCTAGTATCCAGGAGTTAATAAGAGCTCACTAGAGTGTCACAATATCAGGAGTAAACAACACAATAAAACCTTATTATAGTTTTGTATTAACCACCAATTGAAATGTTTAAGTTCTTATTAAACTATTTCATATTACCAACTGTTTTTCTACACCAAACCACTAGTATCTTAAATCAAGAGGAAATTTCGCAGCCACGGAGTCAATCTCTTTATCCACTGATCCTTTGACTTTGTTGCTAGCAAAATTTGATGAATTGAGCACCACATTGGATTCCAGAATTGAAGCTATTTTGGACAAGAAGCTTGAGAATGAGATTAAGGATTTTGTTGCTGATGCTTTAGCTAATGAAGGACACCAAATTGAGGCTAACAAACGTGATGATAATCAAAATTTTGCGCAGATCCAACAAGAACTCGATAATATTGAACAAGCTTAAGTCGAGGATAAAAAAGGTAGATTATCTCCTATAAATAAATATAAAGACTATTCTTTGGAGTCTTAGGAACATATATATAGAAACAGTATAAAAAGTCATTTGATACAAGGATCAGGTCACGTGCAGTAACAAAACGTACCAGCACAATAATAGTACTAAAATAGCCGAGGAGACAGTTTATTTATTGACTACAAGATGAAAGCAATATCCTAGGTGTGGATGCATTTTATAAAAAAAGGTCCCTCTCCTAGAGGAGGGCGAGTGATACATACAGGTAAAAGTAGATATATTTTATTATATATAAGATGAAGCTATAACTTCTGATCCTTCTCTTTGTTTCTCTACACGTTCGTATCTCACTTCGGTTATCATAAGGTATGCTATATCTCGATTTTCAACCACCTTGAAGACTGAGCTATCACTTTTGTGCATTAAATTTGCAATCGTATTCATGCTCCCAAATAAGCTGGAGAGTCAAAAAAAAAGAGAGAATACCCATACACATCCGTCCACATATCTAAAGCTGTCTACTCTATATTGTCGCATCAAGTATGTCGCATTGATGTTTCACTGCTCTTTGTGTCGCATTTTCACAAAATAATGTCCATTGAATTTTAATGTAATTTTTTGCATCCTTCTTCAACTATAACGCGCATGAATCAATTCACTGTGGCACTACCACTTGTTTATGTATTCAAACCGGAAATTGACCTTTCTAACATACCACTCAACATGTACGTTACTAAATCAGAACTGATAAAGCACCTAATGGATAGATTGGTGCTACGACGAAGTGAAGATGTTTCGGCAACAGATTTTTACTCAATCAAATCCAAAATTAAGAAATTGCTAAACTTTGTTACTGTTCGATGTTGGATCAATGGATGTGAGTTAGACGTGTGAAAACTACAATAAAATAATCAAACTCTAGGATTTTTATCGTCTATATAAAACTCTAATTGGAGGCAGTGTAATGTCCAGCACTTGGTGGAGCTGGGCCTGACTCCCAAACTTTGGTATCACTTCCCAATTCAAACTCAATTGAACCACCTTTTCCACCAAACAAAGTATCATGGTCGACCCAGTTTTGTTTCCAATCTTGACCATTTACTTTCAAGCTTTGCACATAGATGTTTTCGTTTGACAAGTTGTTGGCTCTAACTTCAAAAGTGGCACCATTGTCCAACTTCAACTTAATATTGTTCAATGATGGTGAAGTGATCAAATAAGTTGTGGTTCCAGCAACTGGATACAATCCAATCATACTGAATATAACCCACGCTTGCATTGCTCCTCCATCAGAGTTGCCCGGCAACCCTTGACTTCCCAGTTTGAAATCATTGGTTAAAATGTAGTTGACCAATTCCACTGACCTGTATTGCTGATTAACATAGTTGAACAAGAATGGAGTGAGAAAACTAGGCTCATTACCAACATCGGCCACTTTCTTTCCGTGCAAAGGGTACAAATCATTGATCCGTTGCACAAATGTATCATTATCGCCAATTAATGAAATCAAAGTTTCAATATCATGAGGCACAGCAAACACATATTCAACCGGTTTTCCTTCATACTCGTCATCGCCCCAGTAGCAGCCACCACAAGAAAACGGATCATAGTTGGTTGAGTTGAATGTCCCATCAGCATTACGCGGTTGAAGAAACCCAGTGTAGCTGTACCCATCAGCAGAAGCGTCTTTGTTCCAAATTCGTTGCCAATTGGCAGCCCTGGACAAATACTTTTCATAATCATCTTGATTCCCCAACTTCTTTGCAACTTGTGACAAGGCAAAGTCGTCGTAAGCGTACTCAACTGTACGACTCACCGACCGGGTATACTTTCTGGTGATGTATCCATACTTTAACCAGTCAGGAAGTGCACCTCTGCCTTGTTTCGTAGATGCGTCAGGAGCAAACAGATCATACCAATAAGGCGGAGTGGTCTCCGCATTGTGCTGCATTGCAGAGTACGCAGCTGCCCAATCAATATTTTTTATTCCCTTGACGGCTGCGTCACCCATAACTATGTCAGAATTTGTGCCACCTTGAACTCTTCCATTTTGGTTAGCTGATCTACCATCCGGCGTCCACCCTTCATTCTTGTAGATGTTAACCAATGATTGCACAATTTCGGACCCTCTTACTGGATTGATGACATTCAACATGGGGTTCAAGCAGCGGAAAGAATCCCAAATGGTGAAAAAATCATCGTAGTATGTGCCAGCTGTTTGCCAATTTGGATTCTCTCCAGTCTTGTTTGTGGGGATCAAGTGGGTGCCATACAAATTGGTGTAAAATTTGTCTATGGTTTCACTATCACCCTCCAATTCAATTGTATCAAACAACTCATTGGCCCAAACGCCTCTTGTTTCGTCTAACAAGGCTCCAAAGTCTTGCTGGTAATTGATATTTGAACAAGCTTGCTTTTCCGAGATGTGAGAAATTCCAATGCGAGATACAACCTCTTGGTCTTGGCCAAAGTTGAAAATCAAGCCAAAAGAATCGTCTTCGACAGTGGATGATGTCGACGTTTGATCCTTGGTAACACCATTTTTATCAAATGATGACACAGAATCAGCTGCTTGGGAGAAATTGCAACAAAAATAAATGTTCCAAGCAGATTGATCACCCCAACCACCTCTAAAAGTCGACACTCCTGTGTAACCTTTTGTAGTAGCGTCAATGGATCCATTGACAAAGTATTGCGTCCACCATGGTCTATCCGGTGCAGTGAGATGATGCGAAACATTGACGAGAATTTGAGCATTTGATGTCTCACTAATGTTTTTGTAATTGTATTTCAAAATACCAAACCGTTCCCCGGCAGTGACTTCAATATCAACATTACTGGTGTTTACTGCATAGTATCCAACGTGCGCAGTGTCCTTCTGCGATCTCGTCAACGAAACTTGCTCTTGCGAGTTGAAATTTTTCGTAAAGGGTAATTGGGCAACGACACCATACTCTGGAGCACCACCAGTTCCACTCTCATGCATCATCGAAATACCAGTAATCACCCCGCCGGGAGCATAACCAGAATAAGCATTACCAAAGTTCGAATCCAACACATCAACACCAATCTTGGCCATTCCGAATGGACGAGTAGCCCCAGGAAACATGTTTCCACCATTCTCAGTACCGTAGAACAAATCAACATGGTCGAGTGCGCTGAGGTCGGTGCTTTTTTTCTTCAAGGGAGCTGCCAAAACAGTTGTGGTTAAAAAAGCCACAATGTAGGTCAACAACATCATTTTGCAATCAAATTATTGTAAAGCTCACTGGCAAGTATTCAATCAAACACATAACAGTGCAGATGTGAGACAATATATATAGCCCACAAATATATAGATCACCTACGCACATGATATTACAGATGCCCAAAGTTTTGCCTTGCATCGAGAACAATGGGGTCAATTTTTGGCTTTCTTGTGGATATGTTATATTGGGTGAGAAAATTGGACCCCATTGTGATCTATGATTTTGTGTTGAAAGGGGGGACAGTGTGCAACTTTGGCATTTCATCATGCATTGGGTAATCTAATTGAATTCGAAATCTCTAACAACAAAGGTTGGCGTCGAAGGTTGGCAAACAGGTGGACTCAAATTCGATGGGTTTACAGCAATGTTGTCATTGATGACATCCCCTATATGACGAGGTCAGCTATATGTGCCACCAACAAGCTTACTGGGCCCAAATTTGATTGTCATTTGTTATACGTAATCACATTATTGTTTGTTCCGATATGTTTTGGTTTTTTTTCATTATTTTTCTTTGTACCGAGAAAAATTGTCTTTGAAAAGTTTCATACGTATTGAGCTGTGTGGCTCTAGTTTCCTTGCTACGTGACAGATTTTACATGGCTACAATTCAACAAACGTATAGGCTTGATGAGGAAGGGAGGATGATGATTCAACCCAGCATCACGATCATCCCATTGAAAAATAATTTGTACAGTGGATTTTCTTTGGCGTCGTTTGACAGTAAAAAAAGAAAAATATGGCAGTTGCAAGACAACGTGCGCCGTTGACACAAAATGCAAAATTGCAAAATAAACAATAGGAATTCTAAAATTGACCACATGGAGGAGGTGACCTTTGCTCTAAGAAGTATAATGGTCTTCTACGCAATTGAAAATGCAAAGCTCTTTAATTATTCAAAAGCCTCTTTGTTTTAGAGTAATAAGTCCTGTGACATCAATTGACAACCGTTTAATTTTGCTAATCTATTGTTTCTTAAAGACAACTCTTTGTCTTTGGATTGCATGAGTTTCCCACGTGGTTTAACCCGAAGAAAGGACTTATTCAAATTTTACAGCAAACACTAAACCTCGGTTGATGGTGCAAGGAGTTAATCAATGTAAACTCTGACAGAGGAAAGTAATATGCATCCACAGCTATGCAACACCGTGCATTGAATTCGTTCTGATAGTGGAAATGCTAATTGAAACAAAAGATGTCGTTCGGCTTCAATTGAGAAAGCTTAGCTGAACTTACATCCGAGCCTCGGCCAAATCGGGAGTGGAAGGTGAACGGTCAGTGCAACTGTTCATCACGAGTACAGATACTGTTAGCTGCTATAGACTTCTTGAAGCCTATGCGCAACAATCTAGTTGTTCTTTACTCTCATTTTTTTCTGGCTGTACCGGGACCATTGCAAGTCCCATACACGAGAGGAATAGATCAGACTCAAAAGTAGTTGTTAGCTGAGAGCTAACACCTTGTGCTGAACGAAACTAGATGCAACTGTGTAGAGAAACAGAGAAAAAGAACGAAAGACATTGCTTGTTGATATTAAGACTCCCATATACAATATTATATTTCTGGTTGTAGTTATATCTAGCACTTATCAACATGGAAGCTAGGGATCAACACATTGTTGACGTTGGCAAAAACAAAACTCCTTTAGGGAGGTGTGAGACCAGCAATTGGGTGAGGGAACCCTTGGAGATATACACACACATATAACGTGTCGCTATATACAATAATTGGGTTACTTCTCTCGACATGTTTACTTTTATGACTCCAATGTTGGTTTCACTTCATGTCAAAATCTGTGTTGCAATATATGTGTTTTGTGTCACCAAGTTTAACTTTGATTAGTTCTGCTTAAGTTGACGGCCCTTTGAGGAGTGATACCATCAACAAGTGAACATTGATGAACGATTTATAAGACTTGAATGGATATTTACACTGTTAATCTGCTTGGGATAAGTTCGGAGTCGCGACTACGTAGAAGGAAACAGTTCTGAGAGTATCCTGATCATACTGACTTCCAGCAAAATTCCAAAAGAAAGGGGTCCCAGTTTTTCCAGAAGCTGCTTAGAAGCTCCCGCTACCATAAAAGTAAAATCGTCTCCGCCGATGGAGACAAGACATTAGAGAGAAAAAGCGTTGTCGAAGAGCAAACTCCGGTGGTTGTGTGGTTTCTTTTCTTGTTTTGGTCGTTATTTATCAACTTCAAAGTAAATTATTATAATGGTTAAAAAGCACAGTTGATCTTAACCACGTCTACTAAAACAAAATTTTTACTGAATCTATACATTATGACTGTGGGTGGGCTAGCTTTCACCAACCATGAAAGTCCAATTAGAAGCTAATGCTTTCCTAAAAAATATTACTGCTGAAACTACATTGTCAAAGTAATATTTTCGCACCCATCAAAACGCAAAACAGATTCACCACCATTAGCTTTTCCCACCATTCAATGCAACTTTTTGATCTACCGGTTGAGGTGCTCTTGAAAGCAATCCCGGTAAAGGAAAACCTTTTAGCTTGGCCTATAGATGTAATATGCAAATGCATGAATCTGCTACCTCAGATAGATATGTTTGAGCTCTTGGTGGAAGTGGCATACGGCACAGACATATACAAGAAAGCCAGTCTTTCGAAGAGTGCAATTGGCGTAAACTCAAACCCCAGAGAAGTCAATATTCTCTGGTCAGACGTTCGGCGGACGATGTTGGTCTTTGCCAGAAAGCTTGAGAAGTCGATATACGTCACAACGGAAGACACCATTGATGCAGAATTTTACAAAAAGTATATTTTTTTTGACTTTGGAGTTGTTAAGCATTTAGCTGTCTATTACTACTTCATCCAAACGGTGTTGCAAATCTGGACTGGTGATGAGCATCTGCGTCGGTATTTGGTGCTGCCGTATTATTCATTAAGAGGCCTGGAACCGTTCAGGGAGTTGCAAATTTCATTTCCCCCCAAGTCGGATTTCATTCTCAAACCGGGCTTGTTCAACCTTATCTACGGAAAGATTTTCCAGATAATATTCGAGGAGGCAGACTGGTTCTGGAGACGTGCATTCATAAACGTTCACACTATTGAGTTGAATTTATCGGTCAAAGAGTACTTACGAATGACCGCAGAGGACATGTGGTCCATAGTTTATTTGACACCTGCCCCAAGGGTTTTACGAATGTATTTAAGGGATGAAAATCAAATGAATAATGCAATCGAAGATAAATGGCTGGAAGACAACGATACCACAATGCTTTCGGCTCATCGGGTAGAACGTGTGATAGAACTTGCTCGTGTAAGATTGTTTTCGCTACAGTACTCTGGATCTAACACAAAGCTCATAAACGTTTACCGGTTGATATGCATTATGCCATTCGTTGCGCATTTCAGCATACGTTTTGACGGGTTGGATATTGGCTTGATACCAAATTTACTTTGTCGTCGACAGCGTCAATGTTATATACAAATGAAAATTGACAAAGCATCGTACAGGGCCCAAAAAAGTAAACATGAGGCACACAATTGGGATACTCATGTATTCGAGGATTTTGTTGTTTTAAACTGTGTTCATAATGGGTATGATATAGTACCATTTTCGGTAATGTACCCAAACAAGGGACAACGAATCTGCCTCAAGAGATTTCGAAAATGGTTGGGTTTCCGAACTAAAGCGTGAACACGGTCAAATAACTCCTGATCTATAAAATTCTCATCAATTAACAAGGATCTAGCGAATGAAAGCTTTAGTCTATATCATTGGCTGGAATGATCACTATGACCGCTGAAAAAAGCATAACCCCCAAACTATGAGATCAAGAAATTTAAAAGTGCCGTGTGTAGCCCACCCTCTCTCATATTTGCAGGTGTGTTAACATGAGTCCCATAGTAAGATTGGCAAACAAAGAAAACAAAGCGAGGAGGAGTCACGTGGAAAAAATAATTACCTCACCGCCCAAACAACTTTTTTTTACCGTCCCCGAGTATGTACTCGTCCTCCTCGTCCGATAAGAGTAGTCTGCGCCCGAGACAATCATGTGTTGGCCAGATGCAAATCAGCACTACTTAGATACTTCGAAACCTCACGAATCAAGAAGATGAAAGTAAATTAGGAGAAGTTGAGTGCTATGCTGCCAAAAATCCTAAAGTTGAAGAGAAAATTCATGCATCAAATGAGCAAGCCAGAGTTGTCAAATATGAGCATAAAGAGGAACGAGACGACTAATAGAGTTGATGTCATTTATTTCACTCGAGAATGTGTCCAAAGGAGATAATAAATTCAGCATTGGTAGATGGCTGCAATGCACCTGGCATGAGCAGCCTGAACGATAGCCGTTGAATCCAGACTATGATGGTTAGTAAATACTCCTTAAATGGATACCAAGCACTACGCAAGCTATGCCAAAAAGAGTATATTCACTGATCAGGAAGGAAATAATACTGCAAAACAGTATACAATTCAGAGCTGATTAGGCTTCTTAAATCTTTCAGGTTTTAGAGATGGCAAGATCAAGATGTCGCCATATCAAAAAGACGCAACTATACAAGTTTCCCTAAACGGCAAGCCATTGCAACTGTCCCCAGAAGAGGGCTTTGCACAAAAACAAAAGCATCCAGTGTCAACGATATCCCTGATTTTAGAGCATACCACTAAATTTCATCCACTTCACCCTTTTTCTTTTTTGAAACAGTACCCACCGAGATTGACACTACAGTTTTTACAGATAATATAGTGTAACTATGGGCATTGCATTGGAGATTAATCCTTCATTGAATGCAACCGCGGTGTTTGAGAAATTCATCAACTCCTCAATCGGTGGGCGCCAAAAGAACATATTTGGCACCTGTGGTGCATTCATGATACTTGGCGGTTCAATAGGTTTAGTAATAATTTATGCAGGAGACAACCAAAGCATCGAATGATGTAGAACGTCAACAAATTGAGGCCGATCAAGAGGTATGGATGCAGAAAGAGTTACTTGTCATTAGAACCAAATTTCAACTTGTGTACCATCTTTTCAAAAGGGATCTAAATGCAAATATTGGTATTCAGGGAGTTGGACACTACAGGCAAATACTTGAAGACATGGGCAATTTACTCATGATGACAGCTTTACCGCGTGCAAAAATAGCGACTCGCCAATCAAGTGAGGACAAGGATGAAATTACAAGAGAAATTATTACCCCTACTGCGACCAACGATTTTCCTCCACCAATGGTAGACGAAAATAAGAAATTGCGATATTGGAAAAGGTGCAAAAAGGTGATACCATGGACCTTATTGTTCGGTGCCGTTTATGTGGTTGTATTCGAGATTTTCTCAGGACTTATATAGGATTCAATATTATAGTATTTGAAGTGGATTGTAGAAGGTTTTCAGTACTATCACGCTTCATTTCACCGCCTATGGTTTCAAAAATATTGGGTGCATCGGATTCTCCTAGTTTTTTGTAACCATTAAACTTCTGGGAAGCTTTCTAAGCCTTACATGTTCACGGAAATATCATTCCTTCACAAAATTTATTCTTCAAGACATCCCTTTAGCTTTGTCCAGAACACTTCTCTCTTCTACTTCCTTTATTGCAACCAATTCACCAATCACAAACGCACCTTTCACACCAGCGATTTCTAAACTCTCAAAAACTATGAACATTTGCCTTCTCAACAATCAAAACTATACCAATATCCAAATTCAATGGCTTCAACCGATACTTAACCCCGTTTACAGAATCATTCAAGAATATCTAAAACTTGGCATTTGCTCATATCGAGTTTTGCTTGTTTAAATGTAGATTATTTCGTATCTTTTGTTTGAGTCAAATGTCATCAACTAATTCGAAAGGGCAATATACATCCATACCATTACTACTTTTCAATCAAATTCCTAAATTGAACGTCATCTCATTTCATACAACCCTAAACCTACGCCCCCTACGACTCCTGGGACTCCAGTTCGTTCAACAGATCAATAACAGGCTCGTCAATTTGATAACTCTTGATGAAATCATCACCACTTACACGAGTCATATTGGTGACACTAGCTTCCTCATTTGCATTATTTTCTTCTTCACTTGTGTCTTGGCTTGCATCAGTTGTGGACACTTCTTCAACCGCACTGCTGATGTCCCCACCGCTTGCTGCTTCTTCGATATCAGCATCGCCACTATCTTCATTGGATCCGTCTTCAACCTGGGATGCAGTATTGCTCTGTTCGCTATCACTTGGTGTAGTAGCTGTAGTTGTAGCTGCAGTCCGTGATCGTTCTTGTTTGATGCGATGTCGTAACCCACTTCGATCGGTTGACAATTCATGATCAGTACTTGGAGTAGGATAAATGTACACTTCTTCAGTAGACCCAGCAGACCCACTATCGGCATTGGAACCACCTTGGTATTCAACAATCTCTGTACTGTCACTGCCATTGGACTCCTCCTCAACAATCAGTTCCATTTCATACCTCGGTTCCTGCTTCAATCTGGTATCCATCTTGCTGTTATTCTTATGTAGCTCTTGACTCAAGTACGCTTGTTGTTCATCATAGTCATCATAATCATCAAAGCGAGACAGATATGGTTGATAAAATGGGCCTTCCAGTTTCACTTTCGGATACACTTGAGGAGCATTAGAGCTCCAGCTTGACCCCGCGGTCAGTGGTGGTGAAGACGATGCAACAACCATTGCCGTATTATCCACCAGCACCGTTTTGCCCTTGCCACCCCATAATCTAAACTTCAACCGAGATAATGTACTCTTGCTAGGCACAAATGATAAAATACTATCAACTTTACGTTGTAATCCCATTGTGATACTAGCTTCAGTTTCAGCAGATAGGGTAAACATCCATGAAATGAATGTGAAAACTGTGCCCAACACCACACCGCTAAACACACCAATGTATATTGCCGTCAAGATGAAATGAAAAGTGGTGGATATAAACAATACAAGTTGAGCAATAAACCGTTCAATTTGGTCCTGATTCAACCCTCGTTTGCCAAATACGATTGAGTACACCACCAGGATCACCCTGATATAGTATGCTGGTTGGTGCTGAGCACCCGTTAATGATGTAATCAAGTGAGTGTTTGCATCGTTGTCTAGTTCTAAAAAATACCGTGCGGGGATTATAAATGGAATCTTGATGAATGGGGTGTACACACATATGAAGAAAGCATAACTTAATGGTTGGATGAGTAAGTTTGATATTAGGAAATGGATAGCTTGGAACGTGTAGACAATTGGTGATGACACAAGTGCGACTATCAGACTCATCAGACTCATTTTTAGAGGGATTGCTTCTATTACAATGTGTTTACTGATTGACCTATTTTCTCATTTTATAAAAATACCCTAAAAACTAAACTTTATTCTATGAAATAAAAAAACGAACAAAAAAAAAAATTATTTGAGAATTATCACATGATATCTTTACGATAACATACTCAATGGAGCAGACGTGTTGCTGTTCTTGTTGTCCAAATTGTTGTTATCGCCGCCATTGCTACTGGCAGTGGCCGACCCAGTACTTGTGCTTCCATTGCGATGTTCAGGTGCTCTTGCTTGACTATGTTGTTGTGCAGGAGTAGTGGTTGTAGTGGCAGCAGCATCACCACTACCATCACCCTCATCATCAACGACAATCGACATGACAGTGTCATTGTCATCTTGTTGTTGAGTCCTTGCAGCTGCAGCTGCGGCTGCTTCTTGTAATCTTCTTTTCTCCTCTTGTTGTCTCATTTGTAACTTGGGGTACTGCAATTGGATATGGTCCAAGTAGTACGAGCCAAACACACTCCAATGGAAATTGACCAAGGTTGCAATTTGTTGGGCAATGTTTTTCATTTCCGTGTTGGAAGATGATGATGACGATAAAGCTTCGTTGGGCTTGTTGTCATCTGCTACAAGCACCATAATCTCAGTCATCAACTCCTTGAAAATCTTCACCTCCATTAACCCATACACTTCTGAATTCGGTTGAATATGTTTGACCAACCAGTTGTGACTAAACTCTATCAAATTCTGAGGCAAGTCCTTTGTATTGCTTGATACCACATTCTTAACCAATTGTAAAGCAATTGATTGAATATTCTTGGTCCACTTGATGTTGCCATTATCATCGGTTACAATTGCCAACACTTCTTGTTGAACTTTAGCAATGTTTGCTGGTGACAACAATTGCGTACTGGCCCTGGCATTAACCACTAATTGCTTATACAAAACAACACACAATTGAACACAAACCAATTGACGTACATCTGCACGTAAAAGTACTAATCTAGTATGATCAAATGTCAATGTCGATGGAAATTCAGTAGCCATTTGGCGACATGATAACAAATCAATAATTGAGCCAATGACAATGGGTTTCAAAGTGACTTCATTAACTTGCAAGTCACTATAATCGACATCAGCAGTCTTCTTCACAAACTTTTTGTAAAACCAATTTAATGAGTCATTAATGTTTATTTTTTGATGACTGATCAAGGTTTGGAAATAATCACGTTCAAAATCGACAGCGGTTTCAATCAAAACTGGTCTTAGAATCCTAATTTGATGGTTTGCCACATCCAACTTCATTGCTTCTAAAATTTGAAAAATCATTCTTAATCCACCTACAAGAAACCCAACACTGTTGTACTTGGCGGCATCAATAAATTTAGCACTCATTTCCAGTACCCATTGATCTCTCATTGGTGCACAGTGCAGTTTGAAAACATCACCCAACCATTTACTCATTTCAACAAAATCAAAACTACCATGACGCAATTGTTGTACTAGTAAGTCGATATCCATAATCTCGGAAACTTGTTGACGATCCTTTGTTGGTAAGAGAGACAACAATATGTCTCTCAATGTAGAAAACAATATAGGTAAACGATTAATCTTTATCGTCTTAAGGTCAATGTTTGGTACAAAAAACTGTTGGCATTCCTTTTGTACTTCCATCCAATACTTGTCTATTATTGATTTCTTACGTTTGCCTCTTTCGCCATCCAAATTGGGTCTAAATTGCAATTGTGGATCAAATAGAATATCATGACGTAGTTGAGGATTTTTAAGAATTTCATGCAAGTCAATTTCCTTAAGCGATTGGAGATTGATGGGTGGCAAAGGTGGCACAGTGGAAGAAGAAGAAGAAGATGATGATGATGATGGTTGTACATTTTCTTCTGTAGTTGTTGTCGTTGGGGTGATTGAAGGGTTGGTTTGCAAAAACACATTGTTGTGTTTTTTACGATAATGAGGAAAAAATGCCGAGTTTGGATTACTATAGTTGATGATGGGTAATGATCTTGACCTAAATTTGCGTATAAATTTAGGTGTTTTAGTTATAGTTGCTGGTTTAGGTGTGTGTACTGTTGTTGTTGTTGTTGTTGTTGTGTTGTTACTGGTATCGGTAGTTGTGGAGGTGTTGGTAGCGTGATGTCCATTTTCAAGTCTGAGACGTTTACTAGAGTCTGATGATGATGACGATAGTCTCTTTTGACTATTGGTGGATGATGGTTCTTGCTGTTTCTTTTGTTCGGGTGCAAACGGTGTAGATGGTGGTGAGTTGGGCATCATTGGAGCTGTTGTGTGGAAATTACTACCTGTTGAAGATGATGTTGTTGCCGTTGCTGCTTGTGCAGCTGTTGATGACGGGTTAAAGCAAACTTGTCTAAATTGAGCTTGGTCTTCTGATATCAATGATGGCGTGTTGTGATGTAAAGTAGAAGTAGATGAGGTGGTAAAAGGTGGCAATGCCGTAGGAGTAGCTAGTGTTGGTGCTGAGTTGATACTGGTACCACCATGATGTTGCAGCAGCTGTGAGGTGTGTGTGTGGCTGTGGTGGTGGTGGTGGTGGTGGTGGTGGTGTTGGTGATGTTGGTGCAGGTGCAGTTGCTGCTGCTGCTGTTGTTGTTGATGTTGCTCCTGCTGGTGGTGTGATTGTCCTTGTTGCCCTTGGTGTGATTGATGTTGTTGTGGTTGTGGTTGCTTTTGGTGGTGTGAGTTGTCTTCAGAGTACATTGTATGCTGTATGTTGTTGTTTCCTTGTAGTACTGTTAATATGAAGGATGAGGTTGTAGTATAGTGCGTTTGGTTTAGTTTATAAAAAAGTGTTGAATATGTTTGAAAGTTGAGTGATATATAAAAAAAAAAAAATTTTGTTGATTGAAGTTGAAATTGGAATAAAAAATAAATATAAAAAAAAAAAAAAGAGACGATGTTTTTATATAAGTATTATTAAAAATAATAGTGTGATTGATGATTTATCGAACAAAAAATGTCTCTCTCTCTCCCTCTCCCTCTCCTTGAAAAAGTCGCTCGTTAATATTTCTTTTTTTTCCATTTTTTCTTTTGGCTTGATATACGCACCTTGCCTTTGTGTTATATCCTTAGTAATATACATTTCCCCGACCTAAAAGAAAAAATTAAATACCATAATAGTATCGATGATGCCTTTATTACCCGTAAAGTGAACAAAATGCAACAACAATTATTTAAGAGACCATGCATATAAGAAAAGAAAAATAAAAAAATAAAAAAAGAAACTATATGCATTCACCTCACAGTCATCTATTTTGCCTTAGACAGCCAAACCACGCAATAATATTTTAGTGCTATGTCATCACACTGTAGTAGTACAAAACACACAACTTGTTTAGTAGTATTTACAACCATCATCATTGCCATCTGCATCATCATCAATCATCATTGCTCACAGATCTCTGGAGGTATTACTAATGCATATACAAATAAACGAATTGGCTAGAACTCAGTCGAACCAAACTCACAACTATCTACTACATCAAAGCATCATCAGCATAATGTACACCTTGAACGCCACTTGAGTCTGTATGTCCAATCCGTGTGAGCATACGAGCAGAGGCAATATGAACTTATATACAGTCAACGTGTGACTGTGACTTCGCCACCAGTTTTCGATTTACATCAAACTCTGCATTTATTACATATTCCTACTAAACTTTGCAACGATACAACAATTTGTGCCTAACCAATGTTGTAGCCAAAGAGAAGAAGGGAAAAAAATCAAAACTGTTCATATTTAGGTAGTGCGTAATGTACAAAACATGCAAGTCATGTGACATCTTGTTAAAGGATGCAAAAGCAACTTAGGTCATTCTCTTTACATTTCTACTACATACCCATTATTGTCAATGTCTAGCTCCACCCTCTGCCCCTTTCCATAGCAGCCTGCTAAGATTTTTTGAAGTTCTATGTGCTTAATGTATTAAGGTCAAGGAAGTTTCAAAGTGAACGAAGAAAAGCTTGTTTCTTTTCATTCCTATTATCTTTGCAGATGTGATATTATTTTTAGTTTGTGAATTACGATTTTAAGGTTTTAAATTAAAACCTACTAAGTTTTGAAAAGGCAACCAACACATGCAAGTAAAACTACTGCCTTTTTGAATCAGTCGACTCTCTGTAAATGACTGTGGGTGTTGAATTTTTCGATTAATACCACAATAGTATTATTCAATTACCAGTAGAAATTGAATGTTGTTGAAATTCTTGGGTTGCAGGTGTGTGGCTCAATTGTATTAAAACCGCATTTACTTTTTGCAACTAAATTAAAATATCGTTTCACTCGCTGGTGGGATTAATGGGTAATGACTTTGATAAAGTATAAAACGCCATTCACAAGAAGGAAAACATTCCCTTTTCGATGATTCTTTGTGTAACATCGATTGTTTAAATCAAATCAAGAAAAGAAAAAAAAAAACCAAAAAAATACCAATAAATGCATTCGGAAATGTCATGCATTGTCACTTATGAAACTATACATACATATTACATTTACGACGAACGGCCATTCTTAGAAAATCAATAGCCATATACATCATTATAGCAAACTTCTACCTCAGTAATGTATACTAACTAATCACTACCCAAAGGCAGATTATAAACTCGTACGATATTTCCATTTTAGATGTTACAAAATTGCCACTATTATATACGTAGTAAACAGTTTGTAATACGTTTGATGAATGAAAACTGAAATTTTCGCAGTCAATTTATATTTTTTTTCCGGTACGACATTCTTTCTTTATTTATTTTTCTATTTTTAATCTGAGACATTTTTCAAAAGAGAACAAATTAATCGTTCAACTCATTCCTTCTAC